>Ga0233425_10006319_pt1 | contig 17703 bp, 10 predicted proteins | sample Watercolumn_Towu_2_FD_181712 | JGI IMG/M metagenome (GOLD analysis project Ga0233425, IMG submission 181712) | Freshwater microbial communities from Lake Towuti, South Sulawesi, Indonesia - Watercolumn_Towuti2014_140_MG | ecosystem: Environmental > Aquatic > Freshwater > Lake | place... | reverse complement strand
ATAATTCATACAACAATTTATCAGAAATAATTTTTCGGTTGCAAATTTTCGTTGTCAGCACTGATAATATTGTTTCCGACGACAAAAACATCATACCGATGAAAAAATTTAATTTTTAGAACTGCCCAATAGAGAATTATCCTAACCCGTTTAATGGTAAAACGAAAATTACATATACTATCCCTAAATCCAGTTTCGTCAAAATCTTAATCTATGATGTACTGGGAAGAGAAGTTCAAGTTTTAGTCAATGGATTTCAAAGTAATGGGATGCATACTGTTGATTTTTCTTCGGATGATTATTCATCTTCAGTATTTTTCATTTTGTTGGAAGCGGATAATAACAGAATCCTTAAGTCCGTAATGAATATAAAATAATATGTATAGATGTTTATGTGAAAATGGTACTGTTTATTTTCAAAAAATATTTTCTTGATTTTTCAAAGGTCTCCAAAGAGTGTTTTCCTTTAATAAGGGAACAATTATAATTCACAAATTTATGTTTAACAATTTATACTTAACAATTAATATTATGTGTATGAGAATTTATTTTATGTTGGTTATGGTAGTGATTTTTTCCTTTCAAAATGGAATGTCACAATATGAATGAAATCGTGAAAGAGGTCCATGGTTTTCACGTGCAGATGATTTTTCCGCAGGTATAAAAGATGGACAAACTATACTTTATTTAGCTGATTCTGCGGAATCATCCTTAATGAAAAGCACAAATAGAGGCAATACGTGGGAACATGAAGAAGAAACAGGAACGGAAGAAAGAACAAACGACAGAAATATTTACCGCATCAGAGAGTCCTCAATGCTCCGGTTTAAAAAAAAATCATAAAATTTCCCTAAAATTTTTTTGACCTCTTTTTCAGTGGTTTCACTACGTCGGTTGGAATTGCAAAGAAACTTTTATATCTTCTTCCCGAAAAAATTAGTGGTGCAGTATGCTGACGAAATTTTTTATATCCCCCTTTTTTTCTCACATATTGAGAAAGGGATTGTTGTTGCTCTTTCTGAATTTTATCCCTCATACTTTTTATTCACGGCAGTTATTTCATTCCTCTTATGTGTTGTCCATTGACATTAATTCAATTGATACAAATGTGTATAGTTGGAAATATCACTACATCAATTCAGTTCCAGTTGCTGGTGGTCAAGGTTACATCTTACAGGGAGGGGACCTTAATAGGAATGGAAAAATAGAAGTATATGGTTATTATCAAACGCAAACTCAATTACCGACAACAAGAATTTATGAACTTGACGAACAAGGGATTTGGAATTTCAAATATACTTATCCATTGGACATTGGAGTTGTTGAACACTTTGATGACATTGACCACAATGGTTTATCAGAAATATATTCCCATTATGGAGATTCCCTCTATGTGTTTGAGCAGTCAGCACCAAATAATTTTCCTGTCATGCCAAAATTTCGTTATCAAAAATTTTACCTTTCAGCGATAGAAGGACGGAGTGAGTTTGATGATTTTGACAAGGACGGAGTAAATGAGTTTTTGTATAGAGGAAGTGAACCTGGTTTAACCAATCAAAGGACGACGATACAAAAAACCTACATTGCAAAATATGATAATGTTATAAACAATTTTAGAGTAGTTTGGGGAAAGCAATTTCCTTCGGGTTGTACAGGATTCGATTGCGCGTACAATATGAGTATTGGCGATTTTGACAGAGATAGTTTATTGGAGTTTGTAACTTCAACGTTTGCTGGAAATGTTTACATGATAGAATATGTGAATGACGACAGTTTTCAGGTCGTGTGGTTTGATTCACTCTCAGCTGCAGGATGGGTAACATCCGGTGATGTTGATGAAAACGGAACTACTGAATTTTTTGTTGGAGGCAAAATAATAGGAAACGATGGATATTTCCATCTGCAAATTTTTGCTTATGAACATTATGGAAACAATATATATCAGCCCTTTTTTATGTTCGACATTTTTCCTGTTGGTTCGAACTTCGATGATGTCTATCAAACTGTTGATATTGATGGCGATGGGCAAAAAGAACTTTTATTAGCGTTCCGCAACGGTATAGTTATTATTAAAGGAAACGGTGAACACAATTACAAACTATTCTACTATAAGTACGTTCCTTCCTTAAACGGTATAGCAGCGATTGATGTCAATACCGATGGCGTTAAGGAATTATTCGTAAGTCGTTTTCTTAGCCAACAACAAATTCTTACCCAAACTGATGTTTATCGTTTGGACAGTTCACTAATGTCTGTTGGAAATTTTGATAACTCTTCTGTGACTGATTTTATTCTTTACCCAACATATCCTAACCCTTTTAATGGAAGTATGACAATCAAATACACACTACAAAACCGAAACGATGTACGACTAACTATATTCGATGTCAGTGGAAAACAGGTTGTGTTGTTAGTTGATACAAGCCAAGAACCAGGAACTTATAATGTTCTTTGGAACGGAACAAACAACAGTGACACCGAATATATAGCAAGCGGAATATATTTTTGCAGACTCACTGCAAACAACGGAAAATTTTCTGACGTAAAGAAGTTGATGTTGTTGAAGTAAAAGAATTTTCTTTTTCAAAATATAAAATCCCACGCGCTTTTTTATGCACGAATGTTAAATCTCAACAGTGTTGATTTAAAATCAAAGCAATGACAAGAGTGAAAATTTTGTTGTCCTCTCAAAAAGTAATTATTTTACTATTATCATTAGTTTACCTAAGAACAATATCAGTGGCGCAAACTAATATGTGGAAACTTTTTACTCCCAATAATAGCGGATTACCATCGAGATATGTACCATCAATGGTTACTGATAAATTCGGAAAACTTTGGTTCGTTACCGATATTTGGTCAATTACTTGTTATGATAATGGAATATGGACAACATATACAATCCCAGATACAATCGGCTCATTCGTTGGAAAGATTACACCAGACCCTGTTGATGGCACATTGTGGATCGGAACATTGCACGGAAGTGATGCTGGCATTTTAAAATTTGATGGAAACTCATGGTTCAACTACCCCAAAGGAGATGTTTACGATTTAGAGATTGATTCATCACGTAAAAAATGGGTAAGTTTTCAAAATGGTAATAAATTATGGTCGTTTAATGATACGGTTTGGACTCCACACATACCTCCGATTTCTACGATTGAAGGCATTTCCGATATTGCAGTAGATAAAGACCAAAGTATTTGGTTAACTGCAACTATGAATGGAGTTAGGTTATTTCACGTTACTACAACAGAATGGGTGATGATTACTCCGGAAAATAGTGGATTGCCGGATAGTAACGTTTTTGGCGTAACAATTGATGAATGGGGGAAAAAATGGTTTTCACTCGATAGCAATATAGTTTCCTATGATAACCAAACGTGGACTGTTTATAAGGAAGGGGAATTAGGTCTAAAACATTTCACCAGAAAGTATTTTGCGTTTGATAGTATCGGGTTACCGTGGATTTCATCTATTGATTCACAGAATGCCTGGATTCAACACTTTAATGGAAGTTTTTGGGATGCATACCAAATTCCTTTCAATGTACATTATGCTGGAGCAATTGTAATGGATTCTCTGCAAAATAAATGGGTAAAAACTGATAGCGGTGTAGTTGTGTTTAATGAAAATGGTTTAGTGCTCGATGTTCAGCACCAATCATTTGAAAATGAATTTTCGTATCAACTTTCACAAAACTATCCTAATCCGTTTAACTCAAGTACAATGATACGCTATACATTAACTAAAAGCGAATTAGTAAAAATCAAAGTTTTTAATCTTTTGGGTAAAGAAATTTCTAACCTAATTGAACAAACGGAGCCGGTTGGAGAACACTTTCTGCGTTTTTCTTCAGAAGGATTATCAAGCGGTGTATATTTTTTCCATTTACAAACATCTTCATTTTCAATTATCAAACGAGTTCTTATCATCAAATAATTTCAACATTTTATCCGGAGAAAAACCATGTTACCAATTTCATTAAATCTTATGCGAAAGTCAATTTTCGTTTCTATCCTATTAGGGATCTTTTCTTCTTACTCAATAACAGAAGAAAGTATTTGCGGTACTCAATCTACGCAACAAACAACTCAAGTAGGCGGAGTATATGTGCCGTCAATTGGAACCATCAGAGTGTTGTTTGTGTATGTCGAGTTTCGGGGAGATCAAACCGACATAAACAATCCCAATTGGCCATATCAACAACCTCCTACGTTTCTCAATTCTGTTGTCGATAGTGTAGCCAATCAGCCGCATACAACTGCTGACTCTGTTAACAATTTTACTGTGTACTTCAGAAATATGAGTTTTGGGTTATACAACTTTTTAGGAAAAACTATTTATCTCCAAACTCCCGATAGTCTTACAAAATATGTAAGAGAAAATCGAAATAGGCGATATGTAAATGAGCAAGTTCTAAAAAAGGTTGATACCCTAATTGATTTTGCGGAATTTGACAATTGGACTCGAGACGCAGATTACACTCATAGAGATGTGAATATTTTAGAAGAAGTGAAAGCGTTGGAGGGGAAACCAATAAGGAAATTAAGTTGATAAAACTTTTCTTGAAGTTGAATATATTGAAACAACAATTTCAAGAAAGAAAAATGTCATGAAAAATTTTAAAATTAAAACTTGGAATAGATTGATATTCATTTTGTTCACAATGGCTTCTCATCATTTATTGGGGCAGACAATTAATGTGACTACAGTAAGCCCTCTGCAAAACAGTATTGCGCAAACTATACATCCTATTGTTTCTTGCACATTCAACTCGCCTTTAGATACTTCTACCATCAATAGAATATCATTTTCAGTAGTTGGAGAAAACTCTGGCTATAAAATAGGAACATTTTCTTTTATTGATTCTTTGAAAACTGTAATGTTTACATCTTTCGCTAATTTTCTTGCAGGGGAAAAAGTTAGTGTGCGATTAAGTCACCAAATCCGGTCGGACAACGGAGATTCTTTAACTTCTGGTTTCTTTTGGACATTCCGTATTCCTATTACACACCCAACACGGCCATTTTTTAGAGAACCGATTAGTTATGGAGGAGGAGGTTATGGGATGCAATGCATAGATATGAATGATGATGGATACATAGATATTGTTACGAGCAGTGGTGTAATACGCTTAAATAATGGAAGTGGGCAGTTCATTCAATCTTTGTATATCCCAGATGTTGACGGCTTTTATGATATTATTGTAGATGATTTTAACCGCGATGGAAAAATGGATGTTGTATATACAGGAAGCGATGGATTGAAAATAGGATTAGGAGACGGATATGGAAATTTTGCATTGCAAACTAAACCATTTTGGTTTTATAGGTACCTTTCTGCGGATTTAAATGCAGACGGATATCCTGATATTGTTGGAATAAACAAAGTACCAGCCAGTAATCCACCATATGATGATACTTTGTCTTTTTGGGGTATTGCATTGAACAATGGTAACGGACAATTTACTGATACCAGTAGGGCAGGAGTTCTTAGTGGATGGTTTAGCAATTTAACACAATCAGATATTGATAATGATGGTGATATTGACATTCTTATCATTTCTAAACGAGTAGTTACCCCGGGACCTGTACTGATTGGGTTGGATGGACTTGCAGTGTACAAAAATGATGGTCAAAGTGTATTTGATGCAGTCAATATATATCCATCATATTCAACGCCTTGGTTTGATATAGGTTTCCCAGCATTTATTTATACTTCTGATTTTAATAATGATAGATTAAATGACGTTGCAATTGTCGGGGATTTTGCAGGAATAATTTCTCTGAACTTAGGGAATGGAATATTGGGAACTGATTCATTATTTACGAGACGATTCCACGGGGCTGAAATTGTTGCACCCTTTATTTGTGGAGATTTTAACGGCGATAATTGGATAGATGTTGCAGTTAGCGGATATAGTTTTCCATTTGACACCTCAACTGCCACATACTTTTCTTCAGTGATAAATTGCAACAGTATGTTTTACGGATGTGATGTAAATGGTAATCCATTTAAAGATACTTTAGGAAATAATATTGACATTTATTCATTACAATCTACCGATGTTGATAATGATGGAGATTTAGATTTGATTCATTGTGGAAATGGAATATATGTATCAATAAATTACGATTCAGCAGTTGCGATACATGATGTATATATAAAACCTAACAATTTTATTATTTATCCAAATTATCCTAATCCGTTTAATAGCGAAACTTCCTTTATCTATCAACTCGGCCAAAGACAAAAAGTAGCTATCAGAGTTTTTGATGTATTAGGAAAAGTGGTTCGAATTTTAGAAAATGGTATAATGTCAATTGGAAAACATTATCTTCAATGGGAAGGAAGAGATGACCATGGAAATATTTTACCAAGCGGAGTTTATTTAATACACTTTGAGGCAGAACAATCCTCAAGGATACTTAAAACAATAATACTTAAATAACAACATCCATTAACAATTGACTAGAGAAAAATATGTCCACATTCTTAAAACTAACGTTAGTCGGAATTGCGTTTATTCAATTTTCATTAAGAGCGCAAACGCAAGATAGTTTAACTTACTGTGCTACAAACCAAAGCATAATACCTCAAGTTGTACAACTAAACAATACAACTTGGACGTTAAAAATATTGCTGGTCGAATTTACAGATGTTCAACATAATACCAGCCCTGCTTATACATTTACTAATTTCAATAATTTGTTTTTTTCGACTGGGATATATGTTTCTCCTAATATGTATTCCCCTGATGGACAACAAGTTTTTGGAAGCATGAAAGATTACCTATATAAAATGTCTGATGGGGAATTTAATATATCAGGTTTTGTTGTAAACCATGACCAAAATAGTGATGGTAACCCTGATTGGTTAATACTACCTCATAGTAAAGTGGAATATGACTCATATACATTTCCTTTTACTAGTGATGCAATTGCTGCCGCTAATACAGCAGGTTTGGATATTAGTACAAATTCTACAACTAAGCTTGCAATTATTTATGCCGGACATACTTATAGGGCTGGGGCTCTCAACCCTAGAATATCAAATATTAATACGTACATCATGGGGGAAAAATTTGCTCCTGGGTCCCCATACAATACTGAACGACCCGACGCTAAATTTTCACACATAGGTATAAACACTCATGAATTCTCTCATCTTTTAGGCCTTGATGATCTTTATGGAAATGGTCGTTGGGATTTAATGAATGGTGGGGAATACATTGGTCCAGCATACAGTGGTGAATGCCCAGCTCCAATGAACCCAAAATCTCGCCTAGATTTAGGGTGGATAAATATAGTTCCGATTACTTCGAACCAAACGTTTCAATCTGACTACAATCTTCAAGATCCTGAGGTTTTTCAAGTTAAGAATAGTATTGATGCTTCAAATTATTGGTTAATAGAAACGAGGAGATTTGATGCAACAATGACTATTGGCAATACAGTTTGTCCTGATTATAATTATTTTCTTTTACGTATTTATCATGTTAATCCTCCAATTCAGGGAACTTTGGTATGGAGGGTTACATCTAATTATCCGTATGGAAGATTACTTCATGCAAATGGTAAAACGTGGTCTGACCATCCAAGTGTTTTTCCTGGAGATCCATTCCCTGGAACGGATTATGTGAAGGTACTTTCTCCTTGGTCGGATCCGCGTAATCCTAATAACCTAGATTGGATACCAAATACAAAACCATCAACAAATGTAGGGTTGGAAATAATACAAGAAGGAAATGGTTACTATATCGTAGACTTGTATGCTACAAATCCACAGAACGCATCACCTTCACGTCCATACAATCCTCAATTATCATCTGTAACTAGTGGCAGTACCACTTTACAATGGTATGCCAATCAAGAACCTGATTTAGTTGGTTACAATATTTATCGTGGCGTAATCTATGAAGGGAGCGGCGAACCAACCTATACAAAAATAAATTCTTCTCCTATAACTTCAAACTCTTTCACTGACAACAACTATGAATCAATAAACGGTTTACCGCAAAATATTGACCTTTACCATCGCTATAGAATTACTGCAGTTGATAATCAAAACAAAGAATCCGTCAAATCAGATTATGTGGATGCATATTTTACTCGTCTTGTCAGTGGAACTATACAGTCTGGACAAACGTGGCAAATAGATGTTCGTGTTGTTGAATACGCTTTAATTAATTTTGGTGTTACTATAACAGTTTCACAACTTTCAAGAATATTTATTGATGATTCTCAGTTATTAACTAACAACGGGACACTTTTGTTTGAAGGGAATTCCACCTTGCAATTCGGAACAAACTCATCGCTCGAAATATATGGCACTGTGCGAGTAGCCGATTATACCAATCTCGTTTTTCCGCCATCGAGTGTCGTGAACGTTCACGAAGGCGCGCAATTCAATATGGGCGCCAACTCTGAAATCGTTGTAGATGGAAAACTTATCGTAACCGGTACAATGGAACAACATATTGTCTTTTCAACCGAAAGCCCTGAAGTACCTTGGAGAGGATTTTCCTTCGGTTCACAATCGTACGAATCTGTTCTTGAGTATGCAGATATTACGAATGCGGGCATAGGCGTTTCAACCATTTTTAATAACGGTTTGCGGGTTTCGAATTGTACGATTTCAAATGGAGAAATTGGAATTTATCTATATAACTCAGGACAAGAACCGCCTATCTATACACCAGTGATAGTTCAAAACAATTATATCAGCGGAGAAAATGTTGCTGGTATTTATGCGGACAAAGGAGCATCGGATATTATTATTCAAAACAATACTATAGAGGGAATGAACGATTGGGGAGCGGGAATGCAGTTTATTGCGGCATCTCCACTACACGGAGTAGGCAATGTTATCCGTAATTGTTATATGAGCATTTATTGCGCAGAAGCATCGCCAAGTTTTACGGAAGAAGAATCCGGAGGAAATAACTGCTTCAGCGGAAATGATTATGGCGTATTTGCAGAGTACTCTTCCAATCTTATTCTTGGGAATATAGATGAACAACATTCTCCGGGGATGAATAGCATTGCGGATAACAGAACAACACAAATTACACTTCGAGAAAACTGCTATGTTTTTTCACAGATGAATTACTACCGTCATGGCGGACCCGACCTTCATCAAGATTTTCAAGTGGATGAATCTTCGAAATTGATCTATAAACCATATTTAGAAGAAGATCCACTTCGTTGCGCCTCCACTAAAATGTTTGTGCAACAGAATGAAAGTAATGACGAACCGCTGGTAAGTTTTGATACAGATCCTCGTATCAAACTGGCAATCAAAAAGCGGATGCAGGGAAATAATGCCGGGGCAATGGGAATATTGAAATCTATTATTAATACGGAGAGCAATATTGATATCGTTCGCTGGGCAATACGTGAGTTGCTTGCAAATTTTCAAATGGTCCGCAATCCGCACGGAAATAATGCTCTTTCGAATTATTTATATGCGCGATTACAATCATCAACAAGCGAAGAAGTGAAACGCTCAATTCGTGGAGTGCTTTCCGGTGCCTTATTACATGAACGAAACTCAAACGGAGCGCTTGCTATGTTGAACGAAAGCATTCAACTCTATCCTAATACTGCAAGCGAACTGCTGGCATTATACGGAAAGGTGTCGCTCGCTCTCAATAGTTTGAGCAATATTACTCTTGCAACGAATACCTTGCAATTATTGCAAGCAAAATACCCGAATGAACGTTTGACAAAGCTTGCAGAAACGCTCGTGCAAACGGCAACAGCAACAACTTCTAAATCTTCCACTCATAACTTAACTGCAACCGAAAAATCAAAAATTACAAAGGATATCCCGAAAGAATTTTCGCTTGAACAAAACTTTCCTAATCCGTTCAACCCCGTTACAGTTATCCGTTATCAGTTACCCGTAAGCAGCGAAGTTACTTTGAAAATTTACGACGTACTTGGAAGAGAAACCGCTACGCTCGTCAATGGTTACGAAGAAGCGGGATATAAATCGGTAACGTTCGATGCGGGTAAACTACCGAGCGGGATATATTTTTATAAAATGGTCAGTGGAAATTACGTATCGGTGAAAAAACTCGTCGTGATGAAGTAATTTATAGCAGATTAGTAGAAAATACATTATTGTGCTGTTCGCATTTTTTGTGAGCGGCACAATTTATTTTAAAATGTTCTGAATATATTTTCGCCGAAAATTTTTTCCCGATGAAAACGACGAAAAGCAATTCCCTCTTTTCCATAGCGCAGAAACATATTCCCGGCGGAGTAAACTCTCCCGTGCGTGCATTTAAATCTGTTGGAAGAAATCCGGTATTTATTTCCAAAGCAAGCGGCGCACATATTTATGATGTTGACGGAAATACATTTATTGATTACGTAATGTCGTGGGGACCAATGATTTTGGGACACGCGCGCAAAGAAATCATCAACGCAATTTCTTCTGCGACAAAAAACGGAACAAGTTACGGCGCACCAACGGAACTTGAAGTGCAAATGGCGGAACAAATACAATCAATGATGCCATCGCTGGAAATGGTGCGAATGGTGAACTCGGGAACGGAAGCGACGATGAGCGCAATTCGTGTCGCACGCGCATTCACGAAGAAAAATTATATTATCAAATTTGAAGGATGTTATCACGGACACGGCGATAGTTTTTTGGTGAAAGCGGGTTCGGGCGCGCTCACGTTCGGTGTTCCGAGTTCGCCCGGGGTTCCGAATGAAATTGCATCACTTACACTGAATGCAACATACAATGATATTTCTTCCGTTGAAAAATTAATTGCAAAACATAAAAACGATGTTGCCGCAATTATCGTTGAACCGGTTGTGGGAAATATGGGCGTGTTGTTACCGAAGAAAAATTTTCTTCAACAACTGAGAAATATATGCGATAAAGAAAAAATCGTTTTGATTTTTGATGAAGTAATAACGGGATTCCGATTGTCAAGTGGAGGAGCGCAAAAATATTTCAACATCAAAGCGGATTTGACAACGCTGGGAAAAATTATCGGTGGTGGTTTGCCCGTTGGAGCGTACGGCGGAAAAAAAGAATTGATGGAACTTGTTGCGCCGCTTGGTCCCGTGTATCAGGCAGGAACACTTTCGGGAAATCCGCTTGCGATGACTGCGGGCTTAACGTTGTTGAAAATTCTTTCGAAGAAAAAAAGTTTGTACAAAGAATTAGAACAGAAAGGAAAATTTCTTGCAGATAATTTTCGTACGATTGCAAAAGAAGTTGGCGTTCCGATTCAAGTAAATCATATCGGTTCTGTGCTGACAGTGTTCTTTACGAATGAAGAAGTGTACGATTACAATTCCGCAGTACAATGCGACACAAAAAAGTTTGCAAAATATTTCAACACAATGCTCGAACAAGGAATTTATCTTCCGCCGTCGCAATTTGAAGCGATGTTTCTTTCCGATGCTCATACACACAAAGATTTGGAAAAAACGGTGAACGCATTTCGCAAATCTTTACAAACAATCTAACAATGGACACAATTAATCTCGCAGAAAAATTTTCACTCTTCCACGATTTTTGGAATCCAAAAATTGTTGGCGCAGTGAACGATGCATACGTTAAACTCACGAAACTCAAAGGAGAATTTTTCTGGCATCACCACGAACATGAAGACGAATTATTCCTTGTCGTCAAAGGAAAACTGCTCATCAAACTCCGTGAAAAAAATATTTGGTTGAACGAAGGAGAGTTCACGATTATTCCAAAAGGTGTTGAACATTGTCCCGTTGCCGAGGAAGAAGTTCACGTTCTTTTGCTGGAGCCAAAGACAACGCTGAACACGGGGAATATTGTGAATGAAAAAACACTACACGAATTAGCAACAATCTAAATGCACAAACGACACAAAAAAATTTCTGCAAAAACAGGACTCGCTCCCGGTTCACTCGTGTACATCGGCGAGAAAGAACAAGAAGAAGCGAAAATATTTTTCTTTCATTACGATGGAGAATCTTTGCATGAACAAGCGACGAATAATGTTGAAGAGAGTATTGCATTACGACAAGATGGAACAGTAACGTGGCTTAATGTTGACGGTATAAATCGTACTGTTCTTATTGAATCTTTGGGAAAAGGTTATGGTTTACATCCGTTGGTTTTGGAAGATATCTTGAACACCGAAGAGCGACCGAAACTCGAAAACTATAACGACTATCTCTACATCGTATTGAAAATGCTTTCCTACAGTGACAAGGAAAAAGAAATTGTTTCGGAACAAGTAAGTATTATTTTGGGAAATAATTTTGTGCTTTCATTTCAGGAAGGAATTGAAGGAGATGTGTTTAATCCCGTGCGTGACCGTATTCGGAACAACAAAGGTTCAATTCGCAAAGAAGGCGCGGATTTTCTTGTCTATGCGTTGCTTGATGTTATCGTGGATAATTATTTCATCATTCTCGAAAAATTAGAAGACCAAATCGAAGTGCTGGAAGAAGAACTCACCGAAAATCCGATTCCTGCGACGCTCCATAAAATTCATCGTTTGCGGCGGAATATGATTCTCTTGCTGAAAAATATCTGGCCGCTTCGTGAAGTGATTAACTCGATGTATCGCGATGAATCACCACTCGTGAAACAAGCCACAAACATTTATCTCCGCGATGTGTACGACCACACGATTCGCGTCGTGGAAAGCGTAGAATCGTTTCGTGAAATTTTAACGGGAATGTTGGACATTTATCTTTCGAGTATCAATAATAAAATGAATGCGGTGGTGAAAGTGCTGACTATCATCACAACGATTTTTATGCCGCTCACTTTTATTGCCGGCGTGTATGGAATGAATTTCAAATTTATGCCCGAACTCGAATGGCATTGGGGATATTTTTTCGTATGGTTCGTTATGATTGCGATAACCGGTTCAATGTTGTTCTATTTCAAAAAGAAAGATTGGCTGTAGTAATTTTAGATTTTAGATTTTACATTTTACATTTTACATTTTAGATTGAAAATATTCATACGCCGCATTATTTGGATTTTTCTCTATTATTTTTGTCTGAAATATTATTTAAAGTTTCGCACAAGAACTTCATTACTTGGTTTTTCTCTTCAGGTCTCACCTGCCGTTTTTCATCCAAAGTTTTCCATTAGCAGTAAATTTTTCGGTGAGTTTGTTCAACAACTTGATGTGAAAAATAAATCCGTTCTTGATATGGGGACAGGTTCGGGCATCATCGGTATTGTCGCTGCATCAAACGGTGCAAATGTTGTTGCGCTTGATATTAATGAGGAAGCGATTCGTTGCGCAAGTGAAAATGCAAAACGAAATAATCTTGAAAATAAAATCAAGTTCTATCATAGTAATCTCTTTTCAGAATTAGAAAAAACTCTTTCACAAAAATTCGACTTCATTTTTTTCAATCCGCCTTTTTACCCGAAGCAAGTAACGAACACTACACAACACGCTTGGAATGCAGGAAAAGACTATGAAACCATTCAACGTTTTGCGAACGAAGCTAAAAAATATCTTTCTATGGATGGAAAAATATATTTCATTCTTTCATCCGATATAGATAGAAAAACAATCGGCTCATTTTTTGAACACGTATACCGGAATATCAACCTTCGAGCGACAAAAAAACTTTTGTTTGAAACGTTTTATATTTATGAAGCAGATTGAAATTGATGTCCGTTCTTGGTTATCAGTTATTCGTGAACTGAACATTTTTCCAACCAATAACAATAACCGATAACAAGAAGACTTCTTTCGTTTCATTGAGTATGGAAAAATAATTGGTACGAAACATTAGTAGAAATAATATGCGCAACAACATTGACCTTATTACTTTATTGTTATATGCTAAGGTAATGGGGTTTCCATCGGGTTTGCATTTTTATTATGAAGGTTGTTTGTTGCAGACAATTTTTGTAACTTCTCTCCGAAAATCATTTTTTAATCAATTTTTTTTCCGAAGGGAAAATTGTTTATGAAACAACTATTGACTTTAATTCTAACAATAACTATTTTCTACACATTTATATTTGCTCAAAACAAAAGTGATATGAGGAAACATTTCCCTTCCAAGTTTTCTCATTATGATGGCCACGATTTGCCTCAACGCCGAGAAAGAATGCACCCTCCATTACAAGAACAAAATGTAAATAGCAATTCTATTTCGACTTACAATACAAATATTGGATGTAATGCACCTGATGGATTTTCTTGCTGGCAGTGGCTAAACCCGTTGCCACAAGGAAATACACTTAATGATATTTGGGCATTCGATTCATTGACTGCAATCGCAGTTGGCGATGTGGGAACAATTATCAAAACAACAAATGGTGGAATAAATTGGAGTGTTCTCCACGGTACTTGGGGAGCATCATTATTATCTTCTATCTACTTTGTAAATTCTGACACAGGTTGGATAGTAGGAGGTCATTATGACAGCGCGTGGGTGGGAATAATACTCAAAACTACGGATAGAGGGACAAATTGGACAAGTCAAACAATCTCTTTGAGTTCTTGGAATTCTTGGTGTTGGTTGAACTCAGTTTATTTTCTAGATAGTAATTTAGGTTGGGCAGTTGGCGAATATGGTTCAATTATTAAAACGACTGATGGTGGAAGCAACTGGAGTAATTTAACATCTTACGATATAGGTATTCATTTACAGTCTGTCTTTTTTATTGACTCTAACACTGGATTTTCAGTTGGAGATTTTCATATTTACAAAACCACTAACGGAGGGCTCAATTGGACTCAGGTAGGGACCGGAAATGCTGGTTGGTTACAATCTGTCTATTTTATAGATTTCAACACTGGCTGGGCAGTAGGAGAAAGTACGGTGCCTGGTGAAAATGGCAATATTCTTAAAACAATTGATGGTGGCATAACGTGGATAAATCAGCCTATTATGGAAAGCTATCAATTGTATTCAGTACGTTTCATCAATTCCAATACTGGCTGGGCGGTTGGAAGCAACTATGACGAAACCCATGGTGCGTACTATGGCCTTTTACTTAAAACAACAAATGGCGGAACAGATTGGACAAGCCAAACAATTGGTATAAATCAAATTTTATCATCAGTCTTTTTCATTAATTCCACAAGGGGCTGGGCAGTAGGTAAGAGCGGGATAATTTTCAAGTCAACTGATGGGGGAACATCTTGGTCAAGTAAATCAGGAGGTACATCTGCTGAGTTACATTCAATTTGTTTCATTGATTCTAACACGGGGTGGACTGTGGGTAGTTATAATACATGGCATTCTGGTTACAGTAATTATGGTCTAATAATGAAAACTACTGATGGTGGCTCAAACTGGGAAAGTCGAACGATGGAGCAGGGTAATGAATTATATTCAGTTTACTTTGCAGATGCGAACACAGGGTGGGCTGTTGGAAGTCTATATGATATTTATAATAATCAATCGGGATTGATACTGAAAACTACTAATGGCGGGGTGAACTGGACAAGTACAACCATCGGAATTGGTGAGTTGTATTCAGTTTTTTTCAAGGATCACAACATAGGCTGGGTAGCGGGGAATAATGAATTTTATAAAACAACTGATGGAGGAACGAACTGGATTAGTGTTTCATTCGAACCCGCAACTTCATTTTTTTATTTGCAATCAATCTATTTCATCAATTCAAGCACAGGCTGGATCATTGGGAACAGTTTCGATAACACCTACACTGGATTCATACTTAAAACGACTGATGGAGGGATAAATTGGAATAGCAAAATTATCCAAACGGATTTTCATTTATATTCCATTGATTTCACAAATTCTAATATTGGCTATGTAGTTGGAAGAGGTAATAAATTAGATAATAATGGTATAATTCTTAAAACTACCGACGGTGGCGAAACATGGATTCAACGCATCGGGCAAAATTACTTATTGCGATCTGTTAATTTTGCCGATGCTAATAAAGGAATTGCGGTTGGGGACATAGGGACAATTCAAGAAACTTCCGATGGGGGAATAACTTGGAATCAAGTAAATAGTCCGACATTAAATAGTCTTTTTAATATTAAACTTATTCGTTCAGGAAATGGATGGGTTGGATATTCAGTAGGCGAAGGCGGGGCTATTCTTTATACATCTCTTTCTCCTCTCAATCCCAAAACGTGGAGTGGTGCAATAGATTCGTTGTGGAATAATCCTGACAACTGGAGTCCATCTGGCGTTCCACTTCCTGGAGATAGTATAATTATTGCATCAACAACTCATAATCCGGTCATCAACCAAACACAGCAACGTATTTCTATTGCTCATCTCACTATACTTTCTGACGCAACGCTCACCATTACCGATGCTCTTGCAGAATTAGCAGTGAATGGCGATGTGCAAGTGTACGGAACCCTGGAACTTCGTCCTCCTGCACAAACAAGTATTACTCTTTGCGGTAACTGGATTGTTGAGCCTGGAGGAAATTTGAAAACTAAAGACGATAGAGGTTTTATCCCAGGATACTCTACAGTAAATTTTACTGGCAGTGGAACATTTTCAAACAATTTTTTCAATGTTGTTTTTGATAGCGCATCATCAATGTCAAGTAATGGAAATGTAAGAATAGAAAACACGTGTTACATTTTTGATAATGTCAATTTGCAAAGTGAAGATACTTTATTCATTCAAGGTAATGAACCGCAAGCATTATTTGGTAAAAGAAAAATTTTACAAGGCACTATTAAACGCACTGTTCATCAACACACAACCGAGCCGTATCAATTTGAGAGTCAAAAAACATTTGTGCAGTTTGATACTGTCGGAACACAGCCGCAATTTGTTTCAATGACTTCCTATCCCAATACCAATCCAACAGGCTTCGGAACTGCGTGGTTTGAAATTTCAAGTCATATTGATACGTTGAATAATGTAATCACTGCGGATAGTGTTACAGAATTTTCTAAGTGGTCAATTAAACCACCGGGATTATTCACAAAAAACGGAAGTGAGTTTGTTCGTCGCGTATATTCCGTCAAACAAGAAGGAGGACAAAACTTTCGAGCAAAAGTTTCATTTCGTTATGAGCAATCGGAAGTTCCAGCAGGAATGGATGAATCTACTCTTCGTTTATTTCGCTTACCGGATAGCGCAGTATCGGTGTCATCTTCTACCAATGCACTTCCGAAAGAGTTTGCACTGTATCAAAACTATCCGAATCCGTTTAACCCAATGACGAAGATAAAATTTGATTTACCAAGTGATGCAGTTGTAACGTTGAAAATATATAACATCGTTGGCGAAGAAGTAAAATCAATACTCAACAATGCACTATACAATGCAGGAAGAAAAGAAGTAGAGTTTAATTCATCGGCATTATCTTCGGGAATTTATTTTTATCGTCTTGTAGCAATAAATGGAAAAGAAAATTTTTCGAGCGTGAAGAAAATGGTGGTGGTGAAGTAGTTGGTGGTTAATAGTTAATGGTTATCGGTTGCTCAAATTTTTTACTTTCCAATAACAATAACCGATAACAAGAAGACTTCTTTCGTTTCATTGAGTATGGAAAAATAATTGGTACGAAACATTAGTAGAAATAATATGCGCAACAACATTGACCTTATTACTTTATTGTTATATGCTAAGGTAGTTACCCCTTAAAAAGTCACGACAGCAAAGCAAAGAAAGGCTCAGGAACGAAAATCCGCGAGATTGAGTTACCGAGGAAACGAATATTATTCATCAAAACCTTGCAGAAACCATGCTCGTAAAA
>Ga0233425_10006318_pt1 | contig 17707 bp, 14 predicted proteins | sample Watercolumn_Towu_2_FD_181712 | JGI IMG/M metagenome (GOLD analysis project Ga0233425, IMG submission 181712) | Freshwater microbial communities from Lake Towuti, South Sulawesi, Indonesia - Watercolumn_Towuti2014_140_MG | ecosystem: Environmental > Aquatic > Freshwater > Lake | place... | reverse complement strand
ACGCGAAGCTCGGCCAGGAACTCGCGCAGGCCCGATACGGCGATCTCCCGGCACAAGATCACGACCGTCGGAAGCACGGTCCAGCCATCGATGCCGTCGGTTGCGACCAGCATCATGAGGGCGGCGGCGACCAGGAGCTTGTCCGCGACAGGGTCGAGAAAACGCCCAAGATTGGACGTCAGGCCGCGCGTGCGCGCGAGATAGCCGTCGAACCAGTCCGTCGCACCGGCGGCGGCAAAGAGCCCGAGCGCCGTCCATTGCGCCAGGTGGCCGTCGACATAGAAAGTCGCGACGAGCGCAGGAATGACCAGGATTCGCGAAACGGTCAGGAGGTTGGGGAGTGTCGTCAGCATGGCGGAAGAGGCATGATAGCCTTCACCCCTGCTCGTGGAAATGGCGGTAAATCGTCTCGGCGACCTTTTTCGAAATTCCGTCGATGCGCTGGAGATCGGCAATCCCGGCGCCGGCGATCGCCTTGGCCGAGCCGAAGTGATTGAGGAGCGCCCGCTTGCGCTTGGCGCCGATGCCGGGGACCTGATCGAGTTCCGACTTGCCGATTTCGGCGCTGCGCTTGGCCCGGTGCGTGCCGATGGCGAAGCGATGCGCCTCGTCGCGCATGCGCTGCAGCGCGTAGAGCACCGGATCTTGCGGCGCCAACATGAAGGATGCCCGGCCGTTCATGTGAAAATGCTCCCGCCCGGCATTGCGCTCGGGACCCTTGGCGATGGCGGCGAGCGCCACGTCCTCGATGCCGAGTTCGCCGAGCGTCGCCGTCGCCGCCGAGAGTTGGCCCGGGCCGCCGTCGATCAGCACGAGGTCGGGCCACTGGCCTTTCTCGCGCTCGGCGTCCTCCTTGAGCAAGCGGCCGAAGCGGCGCGCCAGGACCTCGCGCATCATGGCGTAGTCATCGCCGGGCTCGACGGGGCCGCGAATGGCGAATTTCCGGTAGGCGGATTTGACGAAACCTTCCGGGCCCGAGACGATCATGCAGCCATAGGCTTGGCGGCCGGACAGGTGCGAGTTGTCGTAGACCTCGATCCGCGCCGGGACTTCGTCGAGGCCGAAGACGCGCTGAAGGCCTTCCAGCAGGCTCCGTTGGCTCGCGTTTTCCGCCAGGCGTCGGGCCAGCGCGTCGCGCGCGTTCGCGAGCGCGAGATCGACCAACGCCCGACGCTCGCCGCGCTGCGGTATGGCGACTTCGACCTTGCGTTCGGCCTTGATCGAAAGCGCCTCGGCGACGAGGGCAAGACCGTCGACGGCCGCCGAAAGCAGTACGAGCCTGGGTGGCGGCTTGTTGTCGTAGAATTGGCCGATGAACGCGCCGAGCACTTCCTCGACGGCCATGTCGCGGCTTTGGGCCGGAAAGAAGGCGCGATTGCCGTAATTCTGACCCGCGCGATAGAAAAAGACCTGGACGCAGGTCTGCCCGGCCTCCTGATGGGCCGCGATGACGTCGGCTTCGCCGACGGCGCGAACGTTGATGTCCTGTTTTTGCTGAATTTGCGTGAGCGCACGGATACGGTCGCGAAACAGCGCCGCGGTCTCGAAGTCGAGCCGGTCGGACGCCGCCTGCATGGGGGCGGCGAGGCGCTTCTGCATCTCCTGACTTCGTCCCGCCAGAAAATCCCGAGCTTCGTCGACGACCGCGCGGTAGCCCGCCCGGTCGATCTTGCCGACGCAAGGCGCGGTGCAGCGCTTGATCTGGTACTGCAGGCAAGGCCGCGTCCGGCTGGCGAAGACCGAGTCCGGGCAATTGCGGAGCGGAAAGGCCCGCTGCAGCGCGCCGATGGTTTGATTGACCGCGCCGGCCGAAGCGAAGGGGCCGAAATAGTCGCCCTTGCGGTCGCGCGCGCCCCGGTGCTTCACCACCTGTGGGAATTCGTGATCGTCGGTGATCAGGATGTAAGGAAACGACTTGTCATCGCGCAGCAGAACGTTGTAGCGCGGCTTGAGGCGCTTGATCAGATTGGACTCGAGAAGCAGCGCCTCGGCTTCCGTATGAGTCGTCACGACCTCGACCGCGACGGTCTGCGCGATCATGTGTCGAATGCGCGTCACTTGGGCCAGCGGCTTGGCATAGGCGCTCACGCGCTTTTTCAAATTCTTGGCCTTGCCGACGTAAAGCGCGTCGCCCTTGGCGTTCAACATGCGATAGACGCCGGGCACGCCGGGCATGGTGCGCAGCGCCGCTTCGATCGCCGCCGCGCCGCGCGGGCGATCCGTCGCCGCTTCGCTTTCGGCGATTTCGGGTCCCGGCACTTGGTCCGAATTTTCAACCATGACAGGATGATGGGTCGCGTTGTTCGCCTTCGTCAACAAGCTCGGTCGTGAGCCGACCGTTGCCCTGCAATCGGGCACTTGTGGATAACCCTGTTGGTAATTGAACTCCGCGAGAACGGTATTGCTGCCTACTTCAAGGACTTTTCAGCCCTGAGAAGACCCCCAAGGGCTCGCCCAAGGTCCTGAAATCACGCCAGTTTTGGGTAACTTCACAGCCTTGTGAACGTGTTAAGGCCGAAAATTCCGCAGTTTTCCGGGCTATTCGGCCGATTTCGGCAGACTGTGAACAATTCGCTTGACAGATTTCTGCATCGGCACGGCTGCCAAAAGACCCGAAGATACTGACAATTTCAAGGCGACCGAACCGGTCAAGCAACGGCCCAGTATTCGCGCGCGAAATTCGATCGAAGCCTAGGCGAATATTCAGTCGGTGATCCGCTTTTTGTCGACCGTGCGCCATTCGAGGTGCTGGCCGCCGTCGAGCGCGATCATCTGGCCGGTCATGGCCGGCGCCGCGAGGACAAAGCGGATCGCCGCGCAGATTTCGGCCGGCGTGGTGCCGCGTCCGAGCGGCATCGCCGCGCACTGCTCGGCGAATTCAGCCTCGCTCTGGAAGCTGTTGCGGAGCGTCGGGCCCGGGCCGACGGCGTTCACCCGGATGCGAGGCGCGAGCGCCTGGGCCAAGGTCTTGGTCAAGGTCCAAAGCCCGGCCTTGGTCAGCGTGTAGCTCGAAAAATAGGGCGTGAGACGCCAGACCCGCTCGTCGAGCATGTTGATCACCGCGCCGGTCGCGCCGGCATCCAAGGACTTGGCGAAGGCCTGGGCCAGGAAAAACGGCGCCCGCAGATTGATCGCCATATGGCGGTCCCAGCTTTCGCGCGTCACCGTGTCGGCGGTCTCGAATTCGAATATCGAGGCGTTGTTCACCAGCACCCGCAGCGGTCCGAGCGCTTCGACGGCCCGCGGCACCAGGCTTTCGACCTCACCATGTTCGGCGAGCTCGGCGCGGAGCGCGACCGCGCGTCCGCCTTTGGCCGCTATGGCGCGGACATTGGCCTCTGCCTCGGCCGCGGAGTTCCGGTAGTGAATGGCGACGGCGTAGCCGGCGTCGGCCAGATCGAGCGCGACGGCGCGACCGATGCGCAATGCCGCGCCGGTGACAAGGGCCGCGCCGAGAGCGGGATTAGGGGCCACGGCGCGTCCTTTGAGCGGCTCGGCGGTCGGATCGTCCGATCGACTGGCGCCGATGGGCCTTGCGCCGCGCATCGTCCCCCTCGGGGCGCGCGCCTTCGGCCCGTCCGCCCTGGCTTCGCGCCGCCGGGCGGAGATCGGTCGGAATTTCGAGCTCGGCCGCCTGCAAGCGCCGGATCTCGTCGCGCAGCCTTGCCGCTTCCTCGAATTCGAGATCGCCCGCGGCGGCCTTCATGCGCGTCTCCAGGTCCTGGAGATGCGCCTTCAGATTGTGCCCGACCAAATGCTTGGTTCCGGCATCGCCGGTATCGACGCGGACATGATCGCTCTCGAACACGCTGTCCAAGATGTCGCCGATCCGGGCTTTGACGCTTTCCGGCGTGATGCCTTCGGCTTCGTTATAGGCCTGCTGCTTGGCGCGCCGACGTGCGGTTTCCTCGAGCGCGCGCTTGATGCTGCCGGTCTCGGTATCGGCATAAAGAATGACGCGCCCGTCGACGTTACGCGCGGCGCGGCCGATGGTCTGGACCAGCGATGTCTCGGAGCGCAGGAAGCCTTCCTTGTCGGCATCCAGGATGGCGACCAAGGCGCATTCGGGAATGTCGAGCCCCTCGCGCAGGAGATTGATCCCGACCAGCACGTCGAATGCGCCGAGGCGCAGGTCGCGAATGATCTCGATCCGCTCGAGCGTATCGATGTCGGAATGGAGATAGCGCACGCGCACGCCGGCCTCGTGGAAATAGTCGGTCAAATCCTCGGCCATGCGCTTGGTCAGCGTCGTCACCAGCACGCGCTGGCTTTTGGCCGCCGCGGCGCGGCATTCGGCGAGCAGATCGTCGACCTGCTTCTCCACCGGGCGAATGATGCAGACCGGATCGATCAGGCCGGTCGGGCGGATGACCTGCTCGACGAAGACGCCGCCGGTCTGGGCCATTTCCCAGGGCCCGGGCGTCGCCGAGACATAGACGGTCTGGGGCCGCATGGCGTTCCATTCCTCGAATTTGAGCGGCCGGTTGTCGACGCAGGCCGGTAGGCGAAAGCCGTATTCCGCGAGCGTCGACTTGCGCCGGAAGTCGCCGTTGTACATGCCGTTGAGCTGCGGCACGGTGACGTGGCTCTCGTCGACGAAAACGATGGCGTGCTTCGGCAGGTACTCGAAAAGCGTCGGCGGCGGCTCGCCCGGCTTGCGGCCGGTGAGGTAGCGCGAATAGTTCTCGATCCCGGCGCAGGAGCCGGTGGTCTCGAGCATCTCGATGTCGAAAGTCGCGCGTTGATCGAGCCTTTCGGCTTCGAGCGGCTTGCCCTGGGCGACGAACCAGGCGACGCGCTCGGCGAGGTCGCGCTTGATCTGCTCGACCGCTTGGCGGACGGTCGGGCGCGGGGTCACGTAATGGCTGTTGGGATAGATCTTGATCTGATCGAGCGCGTCGGTCTTTTCGCCGGTCAGGGGGTCGAATTCGACGATCGATTCGATGTCGTCGCCGAACAGCGATAGCCGCCAGGCGCGGTCTTCCAGATGCGCGGGCCAGATTTCGATGCCGTCTCCGCGGACGCGAAACGTCCCGCGCTGGAAGGCCGCGTCGTTTCGCCGGTATTGAATGTCGACGAGATCGCTCAGCAGCTTGCCGCGATCGGCTCGGCCGCCGGCCTTGAGGCTCAGCACCATGCGGGCATAGAGCTCGGCCGAGCCGATGCCGTAGATGCAGGAGACCGAGGCGACGATGACGACGTCGTCGCGTTCGAACAGGGCGCGCGTCGCCGAGTGGCGCATGCGGTCGATCTGTTCGTTGATCGAGGCATCCTTCTCGATATAGGTGTCCGAGCGCGGCACGTAAGCCTCGGGCTGGTAGTAGTCGTAGTAGGAGACGAAATACTCGACCGCGTTGTTCGGAAAGAACGACTTCATTTCGCCGTAGAGCTGGGCGGCGAGGGTCTTGTTGGGCGCAAGCACCAAGCCCGGACGCTGGGTACGGGCGATGGTCTCGGCCATGGTGAAAGTCTTGCCCGACCCGGTGACGCCGAGCAGGACCGTATCGCGCTCGCTCTCCTTCAGGCGCGCGCAGATCTCCTCGATCGCCTGCGGCTGATCGCCGGCGGGCTTGAAGGCGGAGACGAGTTCGAAGCGCCGCCCGCCCTCGGGACGGTCGTTCAGAAGCGCCGGCGCGAGAGGATCGGCGGTCGATGACGCGGACATGGCCGGAGATTACAACGACTGCCGCCGAAAAGCGTCAGCATCATCGGCGAAGCATTGTGCCCAGGAAGGCCAGGGCAACGATCGCGGCGCCGGCCTGGAACGTCGCCGCCGGGCCGTAGACCTGCCACAGCCAGCCGGCCAGGAGGCTCGCCGGAAACAGCGCAATGCCGCTCAGCAGATGATAGGCGCCGAAGGCCGTGCCGCGCTTTTCCAGAGGCGCGGCATCCGCGACCATCGCGGCGAGCAGGCCTTGGGTCATGCCCATTTGCAGGCCCCACAGGGCGGCGCCCAGAAATGCCGCGGCCACGGTCTGCGCTTGGGCCAACCACAGATTGGCGAGGATTGCCACGGCAAGTCCCGCCGAGAGGAGGCCGCGACGACCGACGCGGTCGGAAAGTCGCCCCATCGGGTAGGCGGTCGCGGCGTAGACCACGTTCATCGCCACCAGGCCAAGCGGCACGTAGGCGACATCGAGGCCGTTGTCCTTGAGGCGAAGCAAGAGAAAGGCTTCGCTGAAGCGCGCCAGCGAGAGCACGAAGGCGATGGCCATCATGATCCAGAAGGCTTGTCCAAGACCCTCGAAGGAGACGAGTTTCGCGCCGCGGGGCATGGGCGCTGCCTTCGCCGGTTCGCTGACGCCGAAAGCGAGCAACGCCACGCAGGCAACGGCCGGGACGGCGGCCCACCAAAAGACGGCGCGGAAATCGTCGTCGGTCGCGAGCATCAGCGCCATGGCGACGAGAGGACCGAGCACGGCGCCGACGGTATCCAGGCTCTGACGCAGGCCGTAGGCCGCGCCGCGCTGGCTCGCGCTCGTCAGATCGGCGACCAGGGCATCGCGCGGGGCGCCGCGAATTCCCTTGCCGACGCGATCGACGAAGCGCGCGAGCAGGATCAGACCGATGCCGTTGGCGAGCGGAAAAAGCGGCTTGGTCGCCGCCGCCAGGCCGTAGCCGAGCAGCGCGAGCGACTTGCGCTTGCCCAGGCGATCGGACAGCGCCCCGGAATAGAGCTTGAGGACCGAGGCCGTCGCCTCGGCGATGCCCTCGACCAGGCCGACCGACAGCGCGGACAGCCCAAGACCGACGACCATGAATACCGGCAGGAGGCCATGGATCATCTCGGAAGAGAGATCCATCAGCAGGCTGACGAAACCGAGCGCCCAGACCCCGCGCGGCAGCCTCTCGGCACTCATCGGACGGCCCGCGAGGCTAGTCGATGACGATCGTGCCGGTCATGCCGAACAGCGTGTGGCCGACGACGCCGCATTTGAGCTCGTAGGTGCCCCTTTCGATCGGCACGATGTAGAGCTCCTTGGCCGAGCCGGCCGAGACGTTGATTTCGTTGTAGGAGACCGTCGGCAAGGTTTCGCCTGGCGCCGGCACGACGTTGCGGACGGCCGAAGCCTTGATCAATTCGGGCGCCGCGAAGGAGTGGCGTGTGCGTCCGGCATTGCGGATCACGAGCTTGGTCGGCTGCTCGGCCTTGAGGCGGAGCATGTCGGGCTGGAAGGCGAATTCGTCGAGCCGGATTTCGACCGTAACCGCGCGGCTCCAGTCGGCCTTTTCGGCGCGCTCGGCGGCGAAGGGCACGCCGCCGCCCGGACGCGAGGCGGGCGGTCCGTCGGCGGCGCAGGCCGTGAGCAGCGCCAAGGCGAAAGCGGCCAATGTCCTCACGACAATCTCCCGAATTGTTGCGCCGTTCCGACCTTCGGCGTAGTGTCGCCCGCTTCTTCGCGCACAGGGAATCGAGCCATGCCGTTTTTCGCCGAATCGATTGGTCGAATCAAGCCGTCCCCGACCATCGCCGTGACCAACAAGGCCGCCGAGCTCAAGGCGGCTGGTCGGGACGTCATCGGCCTTGGCGCCGGTGAGCCCGATTACGAGACCCCCGACAACATCAAGGACGCCGCCATCGCCGCGATCCGCAAGGGCGACACCCGCTACACGGCCGTCGACGGGACGGCCGCGCTCAAGAAAGCGGTGATCGCCAAGTTCAAGCGCGAGAACGGCCTCGATTACGCGCCCGATCAGATTTCGGTCGGCACCGGCGGCAAGCAGGTGCTGTTCAACGCCTTGCTCGCCACCGTCGACAAGGGCGACGAGGTGATCGTGCCCGCGCCCTATTGGGTGAGCTATCCCGACATCGTCCAGTTCGCCGGCGGCACGCCGGTGATCGTCTCCTGCGGCGCGAACAACGGCTTCAAGATGCGCCCCGAGCAGCTCGATGCGGCGATCACGCCCAAGACCAAATGGCTGATCCTGAATTCGCCGTCCAATCCGACCGGCGCGGTCTACTCGGCCGCCGAGCTCAAGGCGCTCGCCGACGTAGTGCTCAAGCATCCTCACGTCTGGGTGCTGACGGACGACATGTACGAGCACGTGCTCTATGACGGCTTGGCGTTCGCGACGCTCGCCCAGGTCGAACCCAAGCTCTATCCGCGCACCTTGACCTTGAACGGCGTCTCCAAGGCCTATTCGATGACGGGCTGGCGCATCGGCTACGCCGGCGGCCCGAAGGATCTGATCAAGGCGATGGCCAAGCTGCAATCGCAGTCGACCTCGAACCCGTCGTCGATTTCGCAAGCCGCCGCGGTCGAAGCCCTCAACGGCACGCAGGACTTCATCGCGCCGCGCGCCGCGGCGTTTCAGAAGCGCCGCGATCTGGTCGTCGAAATGCTCAACAAGGCGCCGGGCATCTTTTGCCCCAAGCCGGAGGGCGCGTTCTACGTCTATCCGTCCTGCGCCGGTTGCATCGGCAAGAAGACGCCCGACGGCAAGGTCATCCGAAATGACGAGGACTTCGTGACGTATTTGCTCGAAAGCGCCGGTGTCGCCGTGGTGCAGGGCGCCGCTTTCGGGCTCGAGCCGCATTTTCGGATTTCCTACGCGACGTCGGAAAAGGACCTGATCGAGTCCTGCACGCGCATCCAGAAGGCCTGCGCGGCGCTGGCTTGAAAGACGCGCGATCCTCGTTCGGGGTCCCGGCCGCGCCTTGACCCACATCAAGTCGCCGTTGGTCGGCCATGCAAAAACGTCGCGCGCGCCGCGCTGTTGCGCCTGTCCGCAAGGCGTATATTTCGCCCGAGCCTAACGCGGAGGAGAGAATGTCGAGCGATCCCGTCGTCATCGTCGGTGCGGCACGGACCGCCATGGGCGGCTTTCAGGGCGACTTCAAGGACTTGACGGCGCCGCAATTGGGCGCGGCCGCGATCGGCGCGGCGCTCCAGCGTTCGGGCGTCCAGCCCGCCGAGGTCGACGAGGTCCTGATGGGCTGCGTGCTGCCCGCGGGCCTCGGCCAGGCGCCGGCCCGTCAGGCAGGCTTCGGCGCCGGATTGCCCGACAGCGTGCCGGCGACGACGGTCAACAAAATGTGCGGTTCGGGCATGAAAGCGGCGATGCTCGGCCACGACGCCTTGATGGCCGGCACGGCCAAAGTCGTCGTCGCGGGCGGCATGGAGAGCATGACCAACGCGCCCTATCTGCTCGAGAAGGCGCGGGCCGGGCTACGCATGGGCCACGGCAAAGTCATGGATCACATGTTCCTCGACGGTCTCGAGGACGCCTACGACAAGGGCCGCCTGATGGGAACCTTCGCCGAGGATGCGGCGCAGGCCCTGCAATTCACCCGACAAGCCCAAGACGAATACGCGATCGAATCGCTCCGCCGGGCCAAGAAGGCCATCGCCACGGGCGCCTTCGAGCGCGAAGTCGTTCCGGTCAAGGTGCAGGGCCGCAAGGGCGAGACCACCATCGCCGTCGACGAGCAACCCGGCAAGGCTGACGAAGCCAAGATCCCGACCCTCAAGGCCGCCTTTCGCAAGGACGGCACGGTAACGGCCGCCAACGCCTCGTCGATTTCGGACGGCGGCGCGGCCCTCGTGCTGATGCGCCGGAGCGACGCGACCAAGCGTGGGTTCAAGCCGCTCGCGACCGTCGTCGGCCATGCCGGCCACGCCCGCGCACCGGCCTGGTTCACAACCGCGCCCGTCGGCGCCATGCAGGCGCTGTTCGCCAGGACCGGTTGGCAGGCGAAGGATGTCGACCTCTATGAAATCAACGAGGCTTTTGCCGTCGTGACGCTCGCCGCGATGCGCGAACTCGGCCTGCCCCACGACAAGGTCAACGTTCACGGCGGCGCTTGCGCGCTCGGCCATCCGATCGGCTGTTCGGGGGCGCGCATCTTGGTCACGCTCCTTGCGGCGCTCGAGAAATACGACCTCAAGCGCGGCGTGGCGTCGCTCTGCATCGGCGGCGGCGAGGCGACGGCCGTCGCCATCGAACGCGTTCGCTAGGCAGGTCGGTCTCTCCGGCAGGCACCGGCCGATCGCCGCGCTTGAAAAATGAACCTAGATTCATCATTCTCCGGGACGGAGACTGGCGGGACGCGGTTCGCGGCGTCTAGACTGGTCCGAAGAGGGGCCGCATGACCGCCGCAACCGAAACCCAACGCATGGTCCGCGACATGGCGCGGAATTTTGCCCGCGATCGGCTTTGGCCCAAGGCCGCCGAGCGCGATCGGACCGGGGCGTTTCCCGCGGCCGAGGTCAAGGAGATGGGGCGTCTTGGCCTCATGGGCATGACGGTCGCCGAGACCTGGGGCGGCGCGGGGCTCGATTATGTCTCGTATGTGCTGGCGCTCGAGGAAATCGCGGCGGGCGAGGGCGGCACGGCGACCATCATGAGCGTGAACAACGCGCCCTTCGCGTCCGCGATCGAGCGTTTCGGGTCGGACGCCCAGAAAGAGCGCTTTCTTCGACCGGCCGCCAAAGGCGAGATTCTCGGCGCCTTTTGCCTGACCGAGCCGCATACCGGTTCCGACGCGAGCAATCTGCGCTCCCGGGCGCGCCTGGTCGGCAACAAATACGTGCTGTCCGGCACCAAGCAGTTCATCACCTCGGGCTCGACCGCGGACGTCGCGCTGACTTTCGCCGTGACCGAGCCGGCCGCCGGCAAGCGCGGGATCTCGGCTTTTCTCGTGCCGACCAAGACCAAGGGCTACGTGGTGGCGAGCGTCGAAAGGAAGCTCGGCCAGAAATGCTCCGACACCTGCCAGATCGTTTTCGAGAATTGCGAAGTCGAACCCGATTTGATGCTGGGTCAGCCCGGCGAAGGCTACAAGATCGCGCTCGCCAATCTCGAGACCGGCCGCATCGCCATCGGCGCGCAGGCGGTCGGCATGGCGCGGGCAGCCTTCGATGTCGCGCTCGCCTACGCCCAGGAGCGCGAGAGCTTCGGCGTCAAGATCGTCGAACATCAGGCGGTCGCCTTCCGTCTCGCCGATATGGCGACCCGGATCGAGGCCGGACGGCAGCTCGTGCACCACGCGGCTCGGCTTCGCGACGAAGGCCAGCCCTGCCTGCGCGAGGCGGCGATGGCCAAGCTCTTTTGCTCGGAAATGGCCGAGCGGGTCTGCTCGGACGCGATCCAGATACACGGCGGCAACGGCTACCTCGCCGATTTTCCGGTCGAGCGCATCTATCGCGACGTCCGGGTTTGCCAGATCTACGAAGGCACGTCGGACATCCAGAAAATCGTCATCAGCCGCAGCCTCAGGGGACAGTGACGTGGCCGAACCGATCACGATCTTCGTCGAGTTCTCGTCGCCTTTCGCCCAGATCGCGGCGCATCTGATCGAGCCGGTCGCGGCCAAGCACGGGCGGGCCGTTCGCTGGCGACCGATCTGGCTTGCCTTCGTCTTCAAGGCGCACTACGGCGACCGCGTCGCCCAGCCGCCGATCAAGATCGACTACATCTTTCGCGATGCCCAACGCTTCGCCGGGCTCTACGGCATCCCCTTCACCAGGCCGACGGCCTTTCCGCTGGACGCGCGATTGGCGCGCCGCCTTTTCTATCGGGTCGAGCGACAGGATCCGGCCAAGGCCGCGTTCTTGGTCAAAGTCGTGCTCCAGGCCTATTGGGGCGAAGGGCGCGAGATGCGCAGCGTCGAGCAACTCCGGCCGCTCGCGGCCGCGCTCGGGATCGCCGAGGCCGATCTCGCCGCGGCCGAGAACGACGAGGCGGCAAAGGCTGCCGAAAGGCAGGCTTGCGAAGACGCGCTGGCCGCCGGATGCTTCGGCGCGCCCTATTTTCTGGTCGACGGCGAGCCTTTCTGGGGCGCGGACCGGATCGAGCACATCGACCGTTGGCTCGCGCGCCGCAAGGCCGCCTGAGACCGAACGAGGGGAGTTTCATGTCCGAACCGATCGAGTTCTTTTTCGACTTCGTTTCGCCCTATGGCTACATCGCGAGCGAGCGCATCGAGGCGATCGCCGCCAAGGCGGGCGAAAGGTCGTCTGGCGCCCCATCCTGCTCGGCGCGGTCTTCAAGGTCTCCGGCGGCCAGCCGTTGACCAATCTGCCGCCGATCAAGTCGGACTATTCGCGCCATGATTTCGAGCGCTCCGCCCGCCAGATCGGCCTCGCCTTCAGGCTGCCGCCCGGCTTTCCGCACGCGACCGTCGGTGCGGCGCGCTGCTTCTATTGGGCGGAAGAGAAGGACCCGGCCAAGGCGGCGGACTTCATCCATCGTTGCTACCGCGCCTATTTCGCTCAGGGCCGCGACATCTCCAAGAGCGAAATCGTCGCCGACATCGCCGCCGAAGCGGGCTTCTCGCGCGACGAAGCGCTCGCCGGCATGAACGATCAGCGGATCAAGGACCGCCTGAAAGCGGCGGTCGACGACGCGATCGCCCGCGGCGTTTTCGGCTCGCCCTTCGTCGTCGTCGGCAAGGAAGGCTTCTGGGGCGCCGATCGCCTGGAGCAGGTCGCCGAGTGGCTGCGCCGCGGCGGTTGGTGACATGACGGTCATTCGCAGCACGCTCGACACGCGCTCGGTCGCCTTCAAGGATAACGCCCAGCGCCTGCGCGGCCTGGTCGAAGATCTCCGCGCCAAGGCCGAATTCGCGCGCGGCGGCGGCGGCCAGGCGCAGATGGAGCGTCATGTCGGCCGCGGCAAGCTCGCGCCGCGCGAGCGCGTGCGCCAATTGCTCGATCCCGGTACGCCGTTTCTCGAGATCGGCCAGCTCGCCGGGCTCGACATGTATTCGGGCGACGTCGCGAGCGGCGGCATCGTCGGCGGCGTCGGGCGCGTCTCGGGCGTCGAATGCGCGATCGTCTGCAACGACGCAACCGTCAAGGGCGGCACCTATTTTCCGATCACGGTGAAGAAGCACCTGCGCATTCAGGAGATCGCGCTCGAGAACAACTTGCCTTGCCTCTATTTGGTCGATTCGGGCGGCGCCAATCTGCCCAACCAGGACGACGTCTTTCCCGACAAGACCAATTTCGGCCGCATCTTCTACAATCAGGTCAACATGTCGGCCGCGCGGATTCCCCAGATCGCGGTCGTCATGGGTTCCTGCACCGCAGGCGGCGCCTATGTTCCGGCGATTTGCGACGAGAGCATCATCGTGCGCAAGCAAGGCACGATCTTCCTCGGCGGCCCGCCGCTGGTGAAGGCCGCGACCGGCGAGGTCGTTTCGGCCGAGGAGCTCGGCGGCGCCGACGTCCATTCGCGCGTCTCGGGCGTCACCGACCACTACGCGCTCGACGACCCGCACGCGCTGGCGATCGCCCGGCGGATCGTCGCCAATCTCAACCGCAAGAAATGCGTCTCGGTCGACGTGCGCCACCCGGTCGAGCCGCTCTACGATCCGACCGAAATCCACGGCGTCCTGCCCAAGGACGTCAAGGTGCCCTACGACGTCAAGGAACTGATCGCCCGGATCGTCGACGGCTCGGAGCTCGACGAGTTCAAGGCGCTTTACGCGACCACCATCGTGACGGGCTTCGCCCGCATCTGGGGCTATCCGGTCGGCGTGATCGCCAATAACGGCATCCTCTATTCCGAAAGCGCGCTCAAGGCCGCGCATTTCATCGAGCTCTGCTGCCAGCGCGGCATCCCGCTTCTCTTTCTGCAGAACATCACCGGCTTCATGGTCGGCAAGAAGTACGAGGCCATGGGAATCGCGCGCGACGGCGCCAAGATGGTGACGGCCGTCGCCTCGGCCAGGGTGCCGAAGATCACGGTCATCGTCGGCGGCTCTTTCGGCGCCGGCAATTACGCGATGTGCGGCCGGGCCTATGCGCCGCGCTTCCTCTGGATGTGGCCGAATGCGCGGATTTCGGTGATGGGCGGCGAGCAGGCGGCCAGCGTGCTTTCGACCGTCCGGCGCGACGCGCTCGAGGCCCAGGGCAAGAGCTGGAGCGCCGAGGAGGAAGCGAAGTTCCGCAAGCCCATCCTCGAGCAATACGAGCGCCAAGGCCATCCCTACTACGCGACCGCAAGGCTTTGGGACGACGGCATCATCGATCCGGCCGAGACGCGGATGGTCGTCGGGCTTTCGCTCTCGACCGCGCTCAACGCGCCGGTCGAGAGAACGAATTTCGGCGTCTTCAGGATGTGAGGCGAAGATGAGCGACACCAATGGCAACGGCGAGGCGAAGCCCGTCGTCGTGCTGGAGGCGACCGAGGACGGCGTCGCGACCGTCCTCCTCGACAATCCGGGCCTGCACAACGCCATCAGCGACGTCTTCATCGAGGAATTCACAGACATCCTCGACGACCTCGCGGTCGCCGACGGGGTCTTCGCCGTGCTGCTCCGCTCGACCGGCAAGAGCTTTTGCGCCGGCGCCGACCTCAATTGGATGAAGCGCGCCTCGAGCTATTCGCGGGAAGAGAATTTGGAGGATGCGGAGGCGATGGGCGCGCTCCTGCAAAAACTCTGTTTCCTCCCCAAGCCGACCGTCGCCTTGGTCCAAGGACCGGCCTATGGCGGCGGTCTCGGCATCGTCTCCTGCTGCGATGTCGCGGTCGCCGTGAAGTCGGCGAGCTTCACGCTCTCCGAGGTCAAGCTTGGGCTTCTGCCCGCGACGATCTCGCCCTACGTCGTTCGGGCGATGGGCTTGCGAGCCGCGCGACGCTATTTCCTGACGGCGGAGCGCTTCGACGCGGCGGAAGCGCTGCGCAACGGCCTGATTACCGAGGTCGTCGAGGACGAGGCGGCGCTCGAGGCGGCAGCCCAGCGCTATGTCGAGCTCTTGCGCGCGAACGCGCCCGGCGCGGTCGCCGACTCCAAGCAGCTTATTTTCGACGTGATCGATCGGCCGATCGACGACGATCTGGTCGCGATGACCGCCGCACGCATCGCCGACCGGCGGGCGACCGAGGAGGGCAAGGAAGGCATCGCGGCCTTTCTCGACCGCCGCAAGCCGAGTTGGAAGGGCTGATGTTCGACAAGATCCTGATCGCCAACCGCGGCGAAATCGCCTGCCGCGTCATCGCGACCGCGAAACGGCTGGGCGTCAGGACGGTCGCCGTCTATTCGGACGCCGATGCCGCGGCCCAACATGTTGCGTCGGCCGACGAGGCTTTTCGCATCGGCCCGCCGGCGGCGCGCGAGAGCTATCTCAAGATCGACGCCGTCATCGACGCGGCCAAACGCTCGGGCGCCAAGGCGATCCATCCGGGCTATGGCTTTTTGTCGGAAAACGCGGATTTCGCCGATGCCTGCGCGGCGGCCGGCATCGCCTTCATCGGACCGCCGCCGGCGGCGCTCCGCGCCATGGGCTCGAAAAGCGCGGCCAAGGTCATCGCCGAAGGCGCGGGCGTGCCGACGCTCCCCGGCTATCATGGCGCAGACCAGGATCCGGCGCGGCTCGCCAAGGAGGCGGCGCGCATCGGCTACCCCGTGCTCGTCAAGGCCGTGATGGGCGGCGGCGGCAAGGGCATGCGCCTGGTCGAAAGCCCCGAGCGGTTCAAGGCCGATCTCGAAGGCGCGCGCCGCGAGGCCGAGGCCTCTTTCGGCGACAGCGCCGTGCTGATCGAAAAATACGTGCGCAAGCCGCGTCACGTGGAGATACAGGTCTTCGCGGATACCAAGGGCAACGTCGTTCATCTGTTCGAGCGCGACTGCTCGTTGCAGCGGCGCCATCAGAAAGTGGTCGAGGAAGCGCCGGCGCCCAATCTGCCGCCCGCGACCCGAAAGGGCCTGCAGGACGCGGCGGTGCGCCTCGCCGCCGCCATCGGTTACGTCGGCGCCGGCACGGTCGAATTCCTGGTCGATGCCGACGATCCCAAGCGCTACTACTTCATGGAAGTGAACGCGCGGCTCCAGGTCGAGCATCCGGTGACCGAAATGATCGTCGGCGAGGATCTGGTCGAATGGCAGCTTCGCGTCGCGTCCGGCGGCAGGCTGCCCAAGCTGCAAGGCGACATCCGCCAATCGGGGCACGCGATCGAGGTGCGGATCTACGCCGAGGATCCGAATCGGAGCTTTCTTCCGTCGACCGGGCGCCTCGCGCTCTTGCGCGCGCCCGAGACGGGACCGCATCTCAGGATCGACACCGGGGTCGTCGAGCGCGACGCGATCACGCCCCATTACGATCCGATGATCGCCAAGCTGATCGTCTGGGACGCCGATCGGAGCGCGGCGCTTCGCCGGCTCGGTGCGGCGCTCGCCGACTACCACGCCGTCGGTCCCGCGACCAACGTCGCGTTCCTGCGCGCCATCGCCCAGCACCCGGCCTTTGCCGCGCTCGAACTCGACACCGGTTTCATCGAGCGCCATCGCGCGGCGCTGATACCCAAGCAGGACGAAGTCGCAGACCGCGCGCTCGCCTTCGCCGCGCTGCATGTTCTGATTGCCCGCCAAGACGGCGCGCGCGAGACCGCCCGTCTCTCGGGCGATCCTCATGCGCCCTGGAACCGGCTGAACGGCTGGGTGCTCAACGGCGAAAGGCGCGACGACGTCCGCCTGATGATCGGCGAACGCGAGGTCGTCGTCGGCGTACGCTACCGCGCGCATGGCTGGAGCCTCGAACTTCCCGGCGGGTCGGTGGCCGCGACGGCCGAGCGCGACGGGCGCGGCGCGATCGACGCCGATCTCGGCGGCCAGCGCGCGAGCGGGCAGGTGGTCGAAGACGGACGCAACCTGATCGTCGTCGTCGACGGCGCGAGCTGGCGCATGACGCTGCGCGATCCGCTCGAGGTCGGCGATCTCGGCGAGTTGATGGGCGGCGACATCGTCGCGCCGATGACCGGCAAGATCATCAAGGTCATGGCCGCCTCGGGCGACGCAGTGGAGAAGGGTCAGCCCCTGGTCGTGCTCGAAGCCATGAAGATGGAGCACACCTTGACCGCGCCGCGCGCCGGCAAGATCGCGCGCCTGCAGGCGACGGTCGGGGAGCAGGTCGAGGAGGGCGCCGTGCTTGTCGCCTTCGCCGAGCAGGCGGCCTAGGGAGAAAACCATGGCGATGCCCCAGCGCGTCAGAGTGGTCGAGGTCGGTCCGCGCGACGGCCTGCAGAACGAAAAGACGCCCGTGCCGGCCGAGACCAAGGTGATGCTGATCGATCGCCTGAGCGCGGCGGGCCTGCCTTCCATCGAAGCCGGCAGCTTCGTGTCGCCCAAATGGATTTCGCAAATGGCCGACAGCGGCAAGGTCATGGCTGCGATCCGTCGCAATCCCGGCACGACCTACGGCGCGCTGACGCCCAACATGAAGGGCTTCGAGGGCGCGCTTGCCGCCCGAGCCGACGAAGTCGGGGTCTTCACCGCGGCGTCCGAGAGCTTCACCCAAAAGAACACGAATTGCTCGATCGCGGAGACCTTCGAGCGCTTCAAGCCCGTGGTCGCGGCGGCCAAGGCCCACGGTATCGGTGTCCGCGGCGCGCTTTCGACGGCGCTGGGTTGTCCCTACGAGGGCGCCGTGCCGGTCGCCAAGGTGGTCGACATCGCGAGCCGGCTGATCGACCTCGGCTGCGACCAGATTTCGATCGCCGATACCATTGGCATCGGCACGCCCGGCGCGGTCAAGCGCGTGATCGAGGCCGTCGCGGCCAAGGTGCCGATCGAACGCCTCGCCGTCCATTTTCACGACACCTACGGCCAGGCGCTCGCCAACATCCTGGCGGCGCTCGAGGTCGGCGTCGCGACGGTCGATGCCTCGGTCGCCGGGCTCGGCGGTTGTCCTTACGCCAAGGGCGCCTCGGGCAACGTCGCGACGGAAGAAGTGCTCTACATGCTGCACGGCCTTGGGATCGA
>Ga0233425_10006317_pt1 | contig 17711 bp, 16 predicted proteins | sample Watercolumn_Towu_2_FD_181712 | JGI IMG/M metagenome (GOLD analysis project Ga0233425, IMG submission 181712) | Freshwater microbial communities from Lake Towuti, South Sulawesi, Indonesia - Watercolumn_Towuti2014_140_MG | ecosystem: Environmental > Aquatic > Freshwater > Lake | place... | reverse complement strand
CCGAGCACCACGTTGACGGCATAGACGCCGATCTTCGGAATGAGCTTATCGGCATCCGCCAGCTGAATATTGGCCGTAGGATAGCCGATGGTTCTTCCCAGCTGCTTTCCTTTCACCACCACACCGGTTACAAAGAACGCATAGCCGAGAAAGGCATTGGCCGTTTCCACGTCTCCTTCTTCGATGGCTTTGCGGATGCGTGTGCTGCTGATGTTGAGCTGGTTGATCTCCTGCGCCGGGATCTCCTCCACACCAAAGTGATACCTGCCGCTCAGGGCTTTCAACGTCTCGATATTCCCTTCGCGGTTGCTTCCGAAACGGTGGTCGTAGCCAATCACGAGGCTTTTGGTATGAAGGCCTTTGACGATGATCTCGGAGATGTACTCAGTGGCATGCATCTGCGAAAAGGCCTTGGTGAACGGGAACACCAGCACATGGTCGATGCCCAGCTTCTCCAGCAGCCCGCATTTCTCTTCCGTGGTGGTGATCAGCTTCAGATCGGTCTGATCGGGGAACAGCACTTTCCGCGGATGCGGATCGAAGGTGAACAGCACGGTTTCCCCGCCTTCCTTCTTCTTCAGGTCCGTCAGGCGTTTGATGATCTTCTGGTGCCCCAGGTGCACGCCATCGAAGGTTCCGATGGTCACAATGGAATCCTTCACGTCTTTCAGCCCTGATATCTGATGGTGTACCTGCACAAAAAATTCAAGAGCGTAAAGATAGGAATTTATACCAATTGCCTGCCCAAATTTATACGATGTGCACGGTGGTGTAAAACCGCTTCTGCCGGGGAATTGCTGCGCCAGGGCCGGGGCGGTTCGTTTGATCTATTCACAAAGAGATCCTGAAAGAGTCAATGGCTGTTAGCTGCTTGTTTTGGGGCGCCTGCCTATCGGCAGGTAGGCCCGGGCGGGCGCTGCCATCTTTTTGCCGCACTTCGGCTCTCACGACCCGTCGTGACAGTGCCCGGCAAAACAGGATTTTCGTTCTATCCCTGGCGCGGGCACGCCCTTTTACAGGTTTAAAGCTGCGTGAGGGATAGAGCCTATCTGCCGACAGGCAGGCGAAAATCCTTTTACGAAATGTAATGGAGTAAAAGATTGAAGTGATAGCCCGGCCCGCAGGGCACGCCCAAAAAAACAAATTATCATTTAATGGGTTAACCTCTTAAACAAGAGATCCCGCGATACGGTCAGGATTAGATCCTCTGATCAACGCGTTTTTCAAATCAAAACACTTTCACGCTGCCGTTCTTGATGATATAGTCCACGCCGTTGATGTTGAACTTCTTGCCGGAGGATTGCTTCATGAGGTTGGTGATGTCCTGCTCGATGGTATGCAGGCTTCCCCTGGTTTTATAGGCAATATTCAGATAATCCTCGTTGATCTCCATGCCTTCGTACACCCCGCAGAGGATCACATGCACGGGCACTTTGACACGGGCCAGCATTTTAATGTCACGGGCCTTGGCCCAGTTATCGGCAATGAGCACAATATCGTCGACCTTGCCGCTTTTGTTGAGCCCGTAGAGGATCGCTTCGATCACATTTTCGGGTGCATCACCGCCCTGCCCCTTCCTGATGGTAAGCTCCATGGTGGCTATCAGCTCCTCCATGTTCCTGGCCTTGCAGTGGTACACGCCTCCCGTAGCTCCGATCTTCTTCTCATCGTCGCGCTTGTGATCGCCATCGTTGAAGAACACAAAATGCTGGCTCATCGTATCTTTCAGGAAATGTAATTTCTGCCAGGTGCTGATCTGCTGCCCATAGGGATACATGCTTCCCGTAAGATCTGCCACAATGAGCTTGTTCTTCCATTCCTTGCTATGCTTTTTTAAAACGTTGTACACCACCTGGTTCAGGGTATCCGCCACCTTGGGCTGCAGGTCGGCCTCGGCATCTGTGGTGCGGCTTTCGAAAGCGAAGGCTCCCTTTTTATCATACACCTTGTAATAGCCGTCGAGGTTGCCCTTTTTGTAGTTGCCCTCCGCCTTCACATTGCCGCTGGGGTAATAGGAAAGCTCCAGCCCGTCCTTGACGCCGGCTTTGAAGTTCTCGAAAAAATCCTTCTTGCACTTTTTGGAATAATACACCGATGGCCCGTCGAGCAGCCCGTTCTTGTAATAGGACTCCTGCTCCACGCAATCGGGCTCGTCAAACCATTTGATCTCCAGCCCTTCCTTCTTCCCGTTCTTGTATATCACCTCCTCCCGCAGGTCGCCATTGGCCCAGAACTCCTTCCACACACCCTGCCTCAGGCTGTCCTTGTCGATCACATTAATGGTATCGTGCTCGTGGATCTTATAGCTGAGCATAGACTGCCCCTGGGCGGAAAAAGCCCGGAGGAGAAGGAGGATGCCTATCAGTAAATACTGTTTCACTATTTAAAATTGATTAAATTTGTGCTTATTATCAAATTATTATGCTAGAAAAAATAAACAACCTGTTATTGGAAGTAGAAGAGTTTGCCGCGCAGAGCAAGGAGCAGGTAGAAGAATACCGGATCAAATGGCTGAGCAAAAAAGGACAGATCACCTCCTTGTTTGATGACTTTAAAACAGTGGCTCCGGAAGTGAAGAGAGAGATGGGGCAAAAGCTGAACGAGCTCAGGAACAAAGCCCAGGACAAGATCAACGAGCTGAAAGAAAAATTCGAAAAGTCTTCCGACAAAGACGCCTCCAAAGATATCGACCTTACCATTCCTTCCGATCCGGCTATTCAAACCGGTTCCAGGCATCCCCTGTCGCTGGTGAAGAATCAGATCATCGACGTGTTTGCGCGCATCGGTTTTACCGTGAGCGATGGCCGGGAGATCGAGGACGACTGGCATAACTTCACGGCCCTGAACACACCGGAGAACCACCCGGCGCGCGACATGCAGGACACCTTTTACGTGCAGCTGAACCCCGAGATGGTGCTGCGCACGCAAACCTCGTCGGTGCAGGTGCATATTATGGAAAACCAGAAGCCGCCGATCCGCACCATTTCCCCGGGCAGGGTATACCGGAACGAAGCCATCAGCGCCCGCGCGCACTGCCAGTTCCACCAGGTGGAGGGCTTATACATTGACGAGAAGGTATCATTTGCCGACCTGAAGCAAACCCTGAACTTCTTTGCCAAGGAGCTCTTCGGCACCGACACCAGGATCAGGATGCGCCCGAGCTATTTCCCCTTCACGGAGCCAAGCGCCGAGGTGGACATCAGCTGCACCATCTGTAAGGGTGAGGGCTGCAATGTCTGCAAATATACCGGCTGGGTGGAGATCCTGGGCTGCGGCATGGTCGACCCGCAGGTGCTCGACAATTGCGGCATCGACAGCAAGAAATACAGCGGCTTTGCCTTCGGCATGGGCATCGAGCGCATCGCCATGCTGAAATACCGCGTGAAAGACCTGCGCCTGTTCTTCGAGAACGATGTGCGCTTTTTAAACCAGTTTGCCGGAGAATAGCGTATGGAAAGGCTTCCCAGGAAAGAGATGATCTTCGACATGTTGCTGAAAGAACCCAACGACGTGTTCCTGAATTATGCCCTGGCGATGGAGCACCTTGCCACCGGCGACTTTGAGCTGGCCGAAGCGCAGCTTCAAAAAACCTTAAGCATCGATCCGGCCTACCTGCCTTGCTTCTACCAGTTAGGACAAACCTGGGAAAAGCTCGGCAATACCGAAAAAGCGCTCGGCTTTTACAAGCAGGGGCTGGAGCTGGCCAGATCCCAGAACAACCATAAAGCCCAGGGCGAGCTCAACGAAGCCATCTGGATGCTGGAAGAGGAGTAAGCACAGCATACTCTGGCAAACCTGCCAGGGCTTATGCAGACTGGTTGGCCAGTTCCGACAGATTTTCCGGCGCGACGCTACCGCAGCGTCTTCCAGTCGAAGCTGGCCTTATTCCCGACCTTATCGCTTACTTCCAGGCGGATGTCGATGCTGCCTGAAGGCGTGCTTTCATCGAAATAGCAAAAGATGGTCGACGACTTGGCATCGTACTCAGCGATCTGCCAGATATTATTTATATAAAGGTTATACTCTCCTATGCCGCTCAGGGCATCGCTCACTTTGAAGGCCAGGTTCCTGTAGCCCTTGATCGTCGCCGGTTTGGTTTTTTTATAGCCATAGGCGATCACCGGCGCTACCGTATCATAGGCATAATTGAAATTCCCGAAAGCCTTTGGCTCTGCCCGAAGCCAGCCGTTGTCGTACACCGATGCCTGCGCATCGCCATTCACCAGCATCACCAGCCTGGCTTCTTTCCCCTTCAAAGGCTCCTTTATGCGCAAAGCCATCCGGTAAGCCTTTAAGAGCTTTTCGTTTTTGCTGCCGATGTCGATGCTGCCATCGGCAGGCGCTTTGATGTAGGTGCGGCGGAACAGGAGCGTGGGATTTGCCAGAGCGCCTTTAGGCAGCAGGAGCTCGAAGTCGGACTGCTTCAGGCTAAAATCCTTATGGCAGAAAGCGTTTGGCTTTGGTCCCTGCACGGAATAGCCATTGACCTGCCTGGCCTTTACATAGAACACCAGGTTGCTATGGTTCCCTTTTTCATCCGATACGTTCAGCTCCACCACGTGCGGCAGCGTATCCTTCAACTCGATCTTCCCGCCATTGACCAGCGTTTTATAGATGAGGACATCGTAACAGGCCGGGGTAAAACATTTCTGAAACCTGATGAATCCGCTCTTTTCGCTGAAGATATTGACGTAGCGCGCCTGGTCGAAGCTGATGTTGTTCAGCTGGTGGTGGTAGATGAGCCGGCCATCGAGCTCGATCTTTGCTTCGTAAATGTTGTTCTTATTGGTGGTACCGTTGGTGAGGTCATAGCCTGCAAAAGCCAGGGCAAAGGTGTTCTGCGGCAGCACAAAGGTATTGCCCGGCAGGTTAAGACCGTTGAGCTTCGGGCTGAAGGCGGCGCTGCGTTGCAGAACAACGGCATTGCTGTCGCTGGTATTATAAACAGCCACATGGGTGATCACCGGCTTCACGTCGTCTTTCACGTCATAAAAGAGCAAAGGGTTCAAAGGGATCTCCGATTTCTCCTCCCTGATCTCGAAGTGCAGGTGCGGCCCGGTAGAGCTGCCGGTGTTGCCCGTATAGCCTATCACCTCTCCTTTCTTAACGGGCAGCTCGTCGGGAGCGGGGAACAGTTCGATCTCGTTCTTTTGCTGCCCGGTCTGCTTTTGCCTGGCATAACTATTGATCTTGCCTGCATATTTTTTCTGGTGGGCATACACAGTGACGTAACCGTTAGGATGGGTAATATAGAGCACGCGGCCATAGCCGCCGCTGCTGATCTTGATGCGGCTGACATAACCATCGGCCACGGATCTGATAGGAAGGTTCGCCACAGGATCGGTGCTGAAATCGAGTCCTGCATGAAAATGATTCGGCCTTAGCTCCGCGTAATTGCCCGTCACCACAGGGTTTCTGTCGAGGGGAAAGATCAGGTCGAAAGCATTGGATTGCGCAAAAGAAAGAACGGGAACACTGAAAAAAACGGAAAGAAGCGATCTGAATTTTTGCATTATGGACGTATTAATTCTGTGTAACTTAATTAACACAGCGCTGTTGATGTAAAGTTAAGTAACTGAGTAAAACACGTTTATCTATACTCTACTTTTAACCAACAACAAACTGTTTATTGCAATGAATGTAGAAAACATCAAATCGGAATTACAGCAGGTCCTGGATAGCGACGTAGCGCTACGCAAGGAATACAATGTAATAAAACGGTCCTTAAGCGATTATCGCAATCAGCTCATCGAGCGCGACGAAGACTGTAAGCGTCTGCAGGTTTCGATTGACGTGTTGAATACGAAGCTCATGGTGATGGAGCGCGACAACAGCAACCTGAAGAGCGAGGTGAGCTCCTTCAAGGAATTGCGCAATACCATCCGCGAGCAGCTCCAGGAAAAGCAGGATGAGATCGATGCGCTGCTCCTCAAAACGGATGAGCTGAACGCCCAGCTGGCCTCTATCTCTTCCGACTACGAGCAGCAGATGAGCGAGCTGCAGTCTGCCTCCCAATCTGATATTTCTGCCTTAAGGGAAACCTACGAATCCCAGCTTAACGAATTAAAGACAAGCGCTTCCTACCAGCAAAGCGGCCTCCGCTCCGAGCTGGAGCATAAGATCAGCGAGCTCAGCCAAAGTCACGAAGCATCGCATGCGGAAACGGTATCTTCCTACGAGCATAAGATCAGCGAGCTGACAGCCCGTTATGAGCAGCAGCTCGAAAGCCTGAAGCAGGAAGCGGAAAGCCGTGTGTCCTCTTTATCCAATACCAGCGAGGAATCGATCGCCTCGATCACGAATGAATACGAATTAAAGATCAGCGGGCTGACCTACCAATGGAATAACGAGAAATCGGAGCTGCAGGCTTCTCACGAAAGCCAGCTGAGCTCCTTGACCGAAAGCTTCGCTGGTGAAAAGGAAACGCTGATCGCGGGCTACGAGTCGCAGATCAGCGACCTCCATGCCCAGCTCATCAGCAAACAGGAAGAGTACGAGACCAACCTGAACGCCACGATCGAATCGATCACCAGCTCTTTCCTCGAAAAAGAGAATGAGCTGAAAACGTCTTTCGAGAATAAGCTTTCGGCCATCCAGAACGAATCGGTGAGCCTCACCAACCAGCTGATCGCCGAATACGACGAAAAGCTGTCCAACGCGGTGATCCACTCGACGTCGCAGAACTCGAAGCTCTCTGACGACCTGCATGCCGTATCGGTAGAGAACGAAGCCCTGAAATCGAGCATCGGCGAGATGGGCAATACCATCAGCTCGCAAAGCACGCAGATCGAGGAGCTGAGCTCCGAGCTCAGCGCCAAAACGGCTGAGCTGTCTGCACAGACGGAAAGCTTCCGGGCTTTATCCTCCGAATTTGAGAACTATAAAAATGCGCAGCTCTCAGGCCTCGATGAACGGATCGTTCTTCTCAACTCCAGAATATCGGAGCTGGAGTCGGGCATCCTGGCTAAGGAAGGCGTTATCTCCAACCTGAATGTGGCGCTCAACTTACAGAGCTCCGAATATACGGCCCTGACAGAAGCCCATGCTTCGTTACAGGAGCAGTTCAATGGTCTGAGCTCAACCTTTGAGACGGAGAAATCCAGTTTCGACCAGCTCATGAGCGAGCTGTCGGCCAGCCATGCCAAAACGCTCGAAACAAAAGAAGTCGAGTTTTCCAAGCTCCTGGCCGAAAACACCTCGCTGATCTCCGAGATCGACGGCATTGCCGACAAGCTGGAAGCCACCGAGCAGCAGCTGGGGCTGGTTAACACCGAGTTAACAGAGCTGAAAGCGGTATCCGAAGGCCGGGTGGAAGACCTGAAAGAGACCCTGAGCGCCAAGAATTTCGAGATCACCGCCCTGACGGCCAATAATACGGCATTGCAGGCCGAGCTTGAGCTCGTGAAAGCGGAGGTCGAGCATTTGCGCAGCGACCTGAGCTCTTCGATGAACTCGGGTGAGGAGCTGCAACAGCTTCGCCAGGAATACAACGGCCTGATGGCCCAGAAGGAAGGCCTGGAGCAACAGCTGAGCGCGATCGGGGAAACGGTGGCCTCACTCAACCAGGAGATCTCGAACCTCAATACCACCCTTTCTTCCTACGAGGAGGAAATTGCAAGCCTGAGATCGCAGGCCAAAACGGAGGAGCAGGAAGCCTTCATCGACCGCCTGTTCAAACAGATAGACCTCCTCAGCGATGAGCGCCTGAGCCTGCTGAATGAAAAAGAGGAAATGGCGAACCAATTGTTAAAGATGACGGAAACTGTCGGGAACATTTCGCAATACGTTGACAGTCAGAATATTGACACAAAAGAATTGGATAATCACCGGAGAAATGTTATCTTAGCCAATAGTTCAGGAAGTACCGGCCCGGAAAAAGCCGGTATGAAAAAACAGATTAATGAGTTGGTGCGTGAAATTGATAAATGTATAGCTCTGTTGAGTGCTTAAATGAAAATTAGCTTTGTTTAATGAGCGACGTAAGTGTTAAAGTTGAAATTGCCGGCGGACTTTATCCGCTGAAAGTCAAAAGTGAAGATGAACGCAACGTTAAACAGGCAGTAGAACTTATAAATCGTAAAATTTCGGAGTTTGAAAGGACTTACGGAGTAAAAGATAAAAAAGATATTTTAGCGATGGTAGCCCTGCAACTGGTATCTGAGTTGCAAAAGGAAAAACTAAACGCTGAAAAAGAGCTAAGCACTCTGAGACATGTGTTGGCCGATGTGGAGCAAATGCTTGTAAAACATCAGTCGGACATTAAGGAAACGGAAGAGTAATATATTCAAGTCTTTAAATTAAGACCCCTATTAACGCACAGGCAGTTTGACCCGTCAGACCGTTTTGTGCGTTTTTTATTGACCGCTGTCCGGATAGCCGCCCCGGACAAAGGTCATACACTATAATATAAACCATGCGCGGCAAAAACATAATTATATGACTATTTTATCTATTATATTCATTGTAGTGGCCCTGATCGGCGGCGTTATTGCCGGTTTTGTCATGGCCAATTCGAGGCTTAACAAATCGAGCGTGCTCGAAAAGGAGAACCTCATCAAACAGGCCGAGCTGAAAGCCGAGGAGCTGAAGCAGCAAAAAATGCTGCAGGCCAAGGAGAAATTCCTGCAGCTGAAAGCCGAGCATGACAAAACGGTGAATGAGCGCAACCAGCAATTGACGCAGCTTGAGAACAAAGCCAAGCAAAAGGACGCGGAGCTGGCTAAGAAGGTTGAGGACCTGGCTAAAAAGGACAAAGAGCTGGAAAACCAGAAGAACAACCTGAACAACCAGGTGGAGCTTTACAAAAAGAAAAACGAGGAGATCGACAAATCGCACCGCAAGCAGGTGGAAATGCTGGAAAAGGTATCGGGCCTGAGCGCCGAGGAAGCCAAAGCCCAGCTGATCGAAAGCGTAAAAGCCGAGGCCAAGACAGAAGCGATGGCCTTTATCAAGGACACGATGGACGAAGCCAAGATCAACGCCAACAAGGAGGCGAAGAAGATCATCGTGCAATCGATCCAGCGTCTGGCCACGGAAACAGCCATTGAGAACTCGGTGAGTGTGTTCCACATCGAAAGCGACGAGATCAAAGGGCGTATCATCGGCCGCGAAGGCAGGAACATCCGCGCACTGGAAGCCGCTACCGGCGTAGAGATCATTGTAGACGACACTCCGGATGCAATCACCTTGTCCTGCTTCGACTCTATCCGTCGTGAGATCTGCCGCTTATCCCTGCACCAGCTGGTCACGGATGGCAGGATCCACCCGGCGCGTATCGAGGAAGTGGTGGAAAAAACAAAAAAGATGATCGACGAGGAGATCGTTGAGACCGGAAAACGGACCTGCATCGACCTGGGCATCCACGGCCTGCACCCGGAGCTGATCCGTATGGTGGGGCGTATGAAATATCGCTCTTCTTACGGGCAAAACTTATTGCAGCACAGCCGTGAGGTAGCCAACCTCTGCGCCATCATGGCCAGCGAGATGGGCCTCAATCCTAAGATCGCCAAACGCGCAGGCTTACTGCACGATATTGGCAAGGTGCCTGACGAGGAGCCGGAATTACCACACGCGATCCTGGGCATGAAGCTGGCAGAGAAATACAAGGAGAAACCGGAGGTGTGCAACGCCATCGGCGCTCACCACGACGAGATCGAAATGACGACCTTATATGCGCCGATCATCCAGGTGTGCGATGCCATCAGCGGCGCAAGGCCGGGAGCACGCCGCGAGGTAGCCGAGCAATACATGAAGCGTCTGAAAGACCTGGAAGCCCTGGCTTTGGGATACAACGGCGTAGAAAAAACCTACGCCATCCAGGCAGGAAGGGAAGTCCGTGTGCTGGTATCCGCCGACAAAGTGGATGACAAGCAATCGGAACAGCTGGCCTTTGATATCTCGCAAAAGATCCAGACGGAAATGACCTATCCGGGACAGGTAAAAGTAACGGTGATCCGCGAAGTGCGGGCCACAGCTTACGCCAAATAAAGAGCTGAAAAGCTCTGTGAAAAGCCGTCACGATTCATCGTGACGGCTTTTTCAATATATTTGGGTAACACATCTCAATTGCAATACCTAAGTCAACTTTACTTGTTACATACAGCTAATAAAAATGAATCCAAAAGCGGTAATATTTTTCCTCTTTATCATTAATCCGGTGGTTACACAAAATTTTAAAGAACTGAAAACACGTGGGGCCAGGATTTATTATGCGGTACGGCATACACATGATATCTATCCGATTTTTTTAACTTAGCATAAAAAAGCACTCATGAACCCTGAACTACAGGAAGCCCTCGATACCATCCGCGGCATCTACAACACCGAATCAAAAGGCAAAGCCTACCCTACTCTGAAACCCGCTATGGATGAGCAGCTCAGCGCTTTTGAAAAAAAACTGGGCGAAAAGCTCCCGGAAGATGTTGTAGATTACCTCACACGCAACGACATTGCCATCGCATTCGATTCAGGCTTTTTCGCGATCTCCTTTGAGCAGATCGTGGACACATGGGGCCAGATGAAACAGCGGCTCGATGCAGGCCTTTTCGATGAAAAGCTAAAGGCCCTGAAGCAAACAGACAAGGGCAACTGGGAAGGCGACTACATCAAAAACGTGTGGTGGAGCGACAAATGGGTGCCTTTCGCCAAAGACAGTCAGGGCAATCTCAAATGCATCGACCTCGATCCCGGCAAAGCAGGCGACAAAGGACAGGTCGTATCGCTCTACAGCGCCGATGGCTCGGGTCCCTTCTCCTCGGATTTCGCTTCCTTCTCTTCCTATATCATCGAGCAGAGCCTTTTGTATGAAGACGGGGAATATGAGGTGGAAACAAGCAAAGAGGGCCACATGCATATTTACATCGATACCTTTGCGGCAGGGATCAAAAAAAAGATCGCTGTCATCCGTGATGTCTACATTTCCAATGCCAAAGGAGAGGTAAAGTACAGAAGCTTAAAGCAAGCGACAGATGCGGAGATCACGGCCTTTGAAGCAGAGCTCGGCACTTCTCTGCCCGATGCTTACCGTGTTTTTCTAAAGCACAACGATGTGGCCATGGCCTTCGACGGCGGCTTTGAGGCCATGCCCCTGGATAACGTCATCCGCTCATGGCGCATAATGAAGGAGCACCTCGATCATGGCGTGTTTGATGACGGCAGAATAGAACGCCATGAGGAGGAAGATTTCGGGAACTGGAAAGGAGGCTATGTGAAGAAAGTCTGGTGGAGCACGAAATGGATCCCCTTTGCGGAAGACAGCTGCGGCAATATGAAGTGCATCGACCTCGATCCCGGAGAAAATGGTGAGAAAGGCCAGATCACGGCCATGGAGATCCAGGATGGGCAAGGTCCTTTTGCAACCAACTACCTGTCGTTTTCCTCCTACCTGGAAGAGCAGGTGAGCTTTTACGAGGATCATAAATATGAGGTGGAAGAATCCTGGGATGGCAGACCTCTGATCAATGTGGATTCCTATATGTGATCTTTTTACATTTTTTAAGATCGGGACCCGGAACTTCTTTACAGAATATAAGCCGGATTTTGTATTTTTAGGAATAGTCATCCCTGACTCCTAAAAAAAATGGCATGAAAGCGCTTTTTCTCCTCCTCTTTTGTTTTGGCCTGCTACCGGTGTTTTCCACTGAGCCACACATGAAAGAATTCCTGGACTACTATAAGAACGGAAGCCTGAGATGTAAAAGGATCGTGATTTATAAGGGGGATGGAAGCGAAGAAAAAACCATCACCGAAACTTATAGAAAAGATGGCAGCCGGTGTTATCGCTCAGTGATGAATAGCAGCGACCTTCTCCAATATACAAAATACGACAGGCAGGGCAAAATGAAATTCGAGCGCAGCTACTGTTATTCCGACAGCGGCTACCTGCTGAGTGTGGAAACACGAAGACCAAACGGGGAAAGACAAACCTGGACTCAGGCTTCTCCGGAACCCCCGGTCAGCTATGGCATGCAGCTCTATTAGAGAAGCGGAGAATAAGCTCAGGCCGTTTTCTTACGGTTCTTAAGCCAGGTGATCACCACCGGGATCGCCGTGATCACGATCAGCCCGATAACGATATAGCCCAGGTACTGCTCGGTTTGCGGGAAACGCTTGCCCAGGAAATAAGCGATGCTGCCGAAGGAGCCGATCCAGGCCACCGCCCCCACAACGTTGTATACCATAAACAACCCGAAATCCACCTTGATGACACCAGCCAGCACGGGCGCGAAGGTGCGGATGATCGGTAAAAAGCGGCCCATGATGAGCGTTTTGCCCCCATGCTTCTCATAAAAGGCTTTGGTGGTCTCGAGGTGCTTACGCCGGAAGAAAAAACTGTCTTTTCGCTTGTACAGGGCCTCTCCGGCCTTTCTGCCAAACCAGTACCCGAACATATTCCCCAGGATCGCTGCCGCCATCAGCAACAGCAGCAGCGGCACGAAGGCCACGCCCAGCAGCTGCGGCTTGGTGGCGCAGAGCAGGCCGGAGATAAAAATGAGCGAATCGCCCGGAAGAAAAAAGCCCACCAGGAGGCCTGTTTCGGCAAACACCACAAACAGCAGCAGCCACAAGCCACCGTAATGGATGATGCTTTGCGGGTCGGTGAGTGTCTTAAGGAAATCGAGCATGTGAGGCAAAAATACAAGAATAATGTACTTATTACCTCTACAGACTCTTAAAAAAGGCAAAGATCGGCTTATTCAAACGAAAGCCGGTCTGCCTGACCGGAAGACAGGTAATCACTCAGCTCCTTTTCAATCCTCTTACAGGTCGGAAGGGCAGGCTTTGCGGTGATCTCAAAGGCGATTTTCTGATCCGTAACCGTATAGTTACCCTTGATAGTGCCGGTAGGGACCGGGATCGAATAAGTTCCTCTTTTGATATCCCCATCAAAGGTTCCTCCATTTGAAGTAATGCCGTTCCGGGCCTTTTCGATAAGCGACTCGATCGGCTGCTCAACGCTAATGGTAAAATAACATGCCATGATTTAATTTTTAACAGGTTAGAGAGTATGCAATTTATATAGCCATCAAAGGTAGAAAGGCCATCGCCTGCAGAAAGCGCCTTTTATGAAAGTACCGGGGGGTGTTTTTCCCGGTGCCGGGATGAGGATAATAATCTGTTAAGGATTTGGAGCCTGTTCATTTATCTTACACATTTGTAGAAAACATTAAAACACTCCTCTTATGAAAACAGTATTACATCTCATTCTTTTCTATTCAATGCTTGTTTCAAGCACGTCATTATTTATTTCATGTGGATCTAAAGAGTCGATCGCTGAAACGCAAAGGTTTGCCCTACCCAATGAAGATATCATTAACCTCGAACCGAATGCTGTCTTGGAATCAGACGGAATAAAGCAAATGCAATTATTTATAGACAGTACCTCTTTAAAACTAGGTGGAGATATTGAAACTATAGCAGATTCAATAAAGATTAATGCATTTGTCGCTTTGAGAGACAGGGCGGCAGAAATAAGCTCTGCCGACAGCAATTATATCCTTGCATTAAGAATTATGTACGGTCTTAACTTAAATAATAAGAGAATGAATTTATTATATGAGCCTTTATTCCTGAAAAAAACGCCTGCAAGCCCCCAAAAGATAAATGCTGAATATATGGCGCTTCGTGGGCCATATATCTATAAATATGATAAGGCTACCTCCAAATTCAAAACAACAATAGATCAATCAGGATTACAAGTATATAAAGACAATATACAAATAAAACGTTCAGGTCTTGGGTTTGGGGAATTTCAAGTATCAAACGACTCGACAGGAGATGTCAAGGAAGTTGTGTTCTCGTTTCAGGAGCTTGACTCTCTTATTCACGGAAATCCAAACACTACCAAAATAACCATATTGAATGCAGCAGAGGAAATGTATATCTCTCAAAAAAAACACATTAAACATATCCTATTGTTAGGACCAGATGATTTATCACCAGTCGGGCCTATTTTCTATATGAAATTTGGCAATCTATCTCACCTTTGCCCTCCTAGCTGTGGGACTACACCTTACAAATACAACTTAAAATAAAATCTTAATTCAGTAAAATAAATACATTTTCATGAAAACAACATTTAAAAAAACACAATACCTATTATCTATATCTTTAATTGGCATCGCACTGATTTCCTGTGATGGCAATGAAAAAAAAGATTCGCAAGTTAATACGGCGAACGAACAAGCGATGAAGCAACTGGCGGGCCCTACCGAAGATACGCTGGACCTGAGCCGCCATCCGGATGAGCCTGTCTTGGGAAATTTAAGGATCGAAATGAGCCAGTCTATGGTTCTCCTGGATTCCACCAAATCCATGGACGAAATTTTAGAAAGCATTCATAAAAGCGCTATAGACAGTTTAAAGAAACTGGCATTGAAGGTTGATAACAGTTATACAGGGAGGTACCTGCTGGCCGTAAAAATAACATACGGGATAAACTCATTAAATAAAAAAATGAAATTATTTTATCAGCCTGTTTTGCTTAAAAACACGACAAACGGAACTCAGAAAACCGATGTAGTCTATTCGGTGACCACAAGCCCTACCTATTACAAATACGTTGATTCTCCTAAACCGGATTTTGTAGCAGTAGCGCAGGCAACAGTAGATGCCATGACGGAATATTACAGAAAGCACATGACCTTTAAAATAAACGGCAACAGACATTACCGCCTTTTCAAAAATACTTCAGACACGGATTCAACGGCAGATGTCCAGTCGGTTATATTCCCTATACAGGAACTGGATTCTCTCATGGCCGGAAACAATACAGATGTGGTCCGTATCTTTAACGCAATAGACAATATGTACGTCAGCGGCGTACCCTACCTGAAACATTCTGTTCTTTTGGGCCCTGAAAAATTGCGAAAGTTCCTTTCTCCTATTTTCTACAGAAAATACGGCAATCTCTCACATCTGTGCCCACCCAGCTGTAGCGCAGACAAAAAATTCAATCTGAAATAATTTAAAAAATACAAAAATTAAATTAAAAAAATGGGAAGCAGGATATTATAAATTACAATACATTTATGAAACACTGCTTCCCTATGACAACACAAATTATATATGAGGCCACGTGCCTTTTTTTAGCTCTCGCGACAGGAATTTTCGCCTATCCGTATATGAATAAATTTATGCGGATGTTGTTTTTTCAGCTAGTCATTTGGATACCGTTTTACATCGCCGCTCACCTGTTAACCTATTACCAAAAGAACTTTGGCTTAAACGAAGATAATCAGTTTATATTCAATATTTATATCCAAATAGAGTTGTTTATGCTATTAACAGCATCGGTCATACTTCTCAACGACAAAATGAGTAAACACCTTGCAGGCATACTATATACGTCATTCATAATAATACTATTCCTTCAAATGAGTTTTTCAGATGTATCTGTCTTTGCTAATTATGCCATAGCGGTCTCCGGCTTTGCAGTCACCATACTCTATATATTGATTTTATACAGATTACTCAAAACAAACCCTTCCCTGCTGAAGCACTCTCCTGAAATATGGGCCTCCCTGGGCCTAATCATTTATTCAGCATGTAATGTCCCTTACTTCACCATGTTTCATTATCTGAATGCTCATTACCTCGAATTAAGCGCAAAACTTTTTCATGTCATCACAGATGTCCTGGCAAATATCAGATACCTCTTCCTTGCCCTAGCCTTTTGGCTCGTCTGGAAAAACCGGCCTGTTCCTCTTAGTAACGTCACATAATGAACCAACACATTCTACTCGCCATCATCTGTTCTACCCTACTAATTCTCTTACTCATTGCAGTAGTGGTTATCGTCATTATCATGTCCGGAAAACGCCAGGCACAGGATAAACTACTGTACGAGCAAGAGCTCCGCAAAGTGGAAACGGAAGTCAAAGAACAGGTGATGGGCCAGTTTGCACACGAGCTGCACGACAACATCGGCCAGCTCCTCACGGCGATGCACATCCAGATCGAGAACCAGAAGATCGACCACCCGGCCCTGGCCGAAGGCCTGAAGCCGGTGGAGTTTTACCTCGGCGATGTGACCCGCCAGCTGAAACTGCTCAGCCGCACGCTCAACAACGATTACGTCGGGCAGATCGGCTTGTTCCAGGCCCTGCAAACGGAGGTGGACCGGATGAACCTGCTGAGGCGCTTTGCCGTTCACTTCCCTGAAGTAGAAGGAAAAACGAACCTCGACCGGAACAGCGAGCTAATGGTGTTCCGCATCTTCCAGGAGATCACCCAGAATGCCCTGCGGCACTCCTCTGCCAAAAATCTTTACATCAGCATCGACAACAGCGGCCAGGGCTTTGAAATGACCGTGAGGGATGATGGCAAAGGCTTTGACGCCAGGCAGATGCTCCTGTCGACCAAGGGCTCCGGCCTCATCAACATCATCAAAAGGGCCAGGCTCTCGGGGCTGACATGCGACATTTCATCCAAACCCGGCGAAGGATGTTTGTTTACATTAAAAAAAATACCAACTTTGGTATAAACTAACCCCCAAAACTGATTTTATGGCCAACGGGAACAAAAAAAGCATTGTACTTGTTGATGACCATGTCATCATTCGCAACGGGCTCAAGGAGCTCATCGAAAAGCTCGGCGATTACCAGGTGAAGGACCAGTTCGATAACGGGCCTCTTTTTCTGCATTCCTTGGCGGATGCAGCCCATCCCGACCTGCTGGTGCTCGACATCAGCATGCCCGGCATGAACGGCGATGCGGTGCTGGAGGCCATGAACGAAAAACAGGTGAAGATCCCGACACTCGTGCTTACCTTAAACGATGAGGACGACATGGTGATCCGGATGTTCCGGCTGGGCGCCCGGGGCTATCTCAAAAAAAACTGCACGGCCACGGTTTTAAAAGAGGCACTGCAATCCATTTTCGATCACGGCTACTACCATAATGAGTTCCTCACCTATTCGCTTCAGACCAATGCAGCGCCTGCCAGAAAAAACGAGCGCGAGCTGATCCTGGAGCAGCTCACCGCGCGCGAAAAGGAATTCCTGAAGCTGGTATGTGATGAAAAGGAATATACCTACGAGCAGATCGCCGATAAGATGGGCGTGCAGCCAAGAACCGTGGACGGCTACCGCGAAGCGATCTTTTCAAAGTTCGGGATCCGGTCGAAAACAGGGCTCGTGCTCTTCATCCTGAAGCACAAGCTGGCCGATTATCTGTAAAAGCTAGTATTTCGCAAACATCAGGTTGTCGTGCACCAGCCTCTTCTTTTCGATGCTGGCCCTGATGTCGGTGAGCTGTCCTTTCGGGATGGAGCTGATGAGCTTTTTGGTATAGTCTGACTGCGGGTTCAGGTAAATGGAATCGGCGTCGCCCATCTCCTCGATCTTTCCCCTGTTCATCACCACCATGCGATCGCTCATAAACTTTACCACCGACAGGTCGTGAGAGATAAAGATGTAGGTGAACTTGAACTCACGCTTCAGGTCGTTCAGCAGGTTCAATACCTGCGCCTGCACCGATACGTCGAGCGCGCTCACGCTCTCATCGCAAATGATAAATTTAGGATTGAGGGACAAGGCCCTGGCGATACACACACGCTGCCGCTGGCCGCCGCTGAACTCATGCGGGTAACGGTTATACTGCTTCTCCTCCAGCCCTACTTTTTTCAGGAGCTCCATCACTTTTTCCTTCCGCTGCCGGTTGTTATCATGCAGGTTATGGATCTGCATCGGCTCGATCAGCGCTTCCCCGAT
>Ga0233425_10006315_pt1 | contig 17717 bp, 8 predicted proteins | sample Watercolumn_Towu_2_FD_181712 | JGI IMG/M metagenome (GOLD analysis project Ga0233425, IMG submission 181712) | Freshwater microbial communities from Lake Towuti, South Sulawesi, Indonesia - Watercolumn_Towuti2014_140_MG | ecosystem: Environmental > Aquatic > Freshwater > Lake | place: Indonesia... | reverse complement strand
GGTGCGGGCAGGCTTTTCGCAGTCCTCGTTAGAGGGCATCCGCCTGTTGAAAATACAATAATCAATTTTCAGTAATTCCATTTTTTTGGGTGTCCAGCCAAAAAGTTAAGCGTCGGGTTTTCCTATGCGGGAGGGGATGAATAGTTTTTGTGCTTGCGTTTTCGTAAGACGAAATATACTCCTATACACATCGTAAAACCTTAAAAAGATCCGCCACGGCGGATCGGCGCGCGCACTTATAAGCGATGTGTTTAGGGGTATTCACCCCGATAAAACAACGGGGTGACGCAAGCCGTTTTCTTTTTAGTTCGGGCTGGACTATCCTGCCAGAAACATAGCGCCCCTAATCCGCTCCTCCGTCGCAGGGGCTTCGGGCTCCCTTCCGCTGGCTCGTCGATTAGACGCTCCGCTTATTCTCCTCACTCAGCTCTCGGTCGCGATTTTTCATTAACAGCGTTTTATGTATTCTCCCCTTGCAAAAAATCAATTGAGATTTTACCGTTTTTCCCTATATAAGATTTTGTTCTGTAACTTTCTGTGACGGTTTGTCTTTGAGAGTCATTAATGTCGCTTTTATAACTCACTGCGTTTACCATCGCAGTGAGTTTTTTATTTAAAAATGAGTTGACTACGATTCGCTATTAATATAATTTATTAAAGTGAAAGGGGTATATTATGCCGGAGATTAAATTTGAAGAAGCGCTAAAAAAACTGGAAAATATCGTTGATGAACTTGAGAACGGCTCTGTGCCTCTTGAGGTTTCTTTAAAGAAATATGAAGATGGCATAAAGCTGGCCAGATTCTGTTCTGAAAAACTTGATGAGGCTGAAAAGAAAGTGGAAGTACTATCAAAAGATACCTCAGGTAAAATAAAAAAACAGCCTTTTAAAGTGAAAGAATCCGAATGAATATTTTATCCGGCATCAACTCACCAGCAGACCTAAAAAAATTGCAAATCACTGACATCACTAGTCTTTCCGAAGAGATAAGAGAACTTATAGTCGAGACAGTCTCCAAAACCGGCGGACATCTTGCATCGAGCCTGGGTGCCGTGGAACTCATACTGTCGCTTCATTATGTTTTTAACGCGCCTATTGATAAGATTTTGTTCGACGTCGGACATCAGGCATACGCACATAAAATAGTTACCGGCAGAAAAGACAAATTTCGCACCCTTCGGCAATTGAACGGGATAAGCGGTTTTATAAGGCCCGATGAAAGCCCTTACGACGCCTTCGTAAGCGGCCATTCCAGCACTGCTCTCTCAGCCGCGCTTGGTATAGCCAACGCCCGAGACATCGAAGGAAAAAATTTCAAGGTAATATCCGTCATTGGTGACGGAACATTGACCGGCGGATTATCCTATGAAGCATTGAATAACGCGCATGCTATTAAGGATTTTGTTATTATTTTGAATGACAATGAAATGGCAATATCCCGTTCCGTAGGCGCAATGGCAAAATACTTAAATAAAATAATCACGTCTCCTCTATATAATAGAGTAAAAAAAGACTTAGAGGGCGTGATCCAAAAAATACCTACCGTAGGTCCTACAATGGTTGATATCGGAAAGCGAGTTGAAGAGGGACTTAAAAACATTCTTGTTCCGGGGATTATCTTTGAAGAACTCGGCTTTAGGTATTTTGGTCCTGTCGACGGTCACGACATAAACGCCATCATCGAAATGCTGAAGAAAGTAAAAGACACCCGTGAGGCCGCGATTATCCACGTTCTAACAACAAAGGGAAAAGGTTACAAATATGCCGAAGAAGATCCGGAAGATTACCATGGAATAAACGCGTTCAATATTCACAACGGCGACAGTTTACATGTAAGCGATCAAATGACAATCCCATCATACACAGAAGTATTTAGCTCTACTCTTTGCAAACTCGCCCAGTTCCATCCGGAAATTACAGCAGTCACCGCCGCGATGGCTCAAGGCACTGGGTTGGACAAATTTAAAGAATTGTTCCCAAAGAGATTTTTTGACGTGGGAATAGCAGAGGAACACGCCGTCACTTTTTCAGCCGGATTGGCAATAAGCGGTTTACACCCTGTTGTAGCCGTTTATTCAACTTTCCTGCAACGCGCCTATGACCAAATCGCTATTGACGTGTGCCTGCAAAATCTACCTGCTTTATTTGCCATAGATAGAGCCGGGTTGGTCGGGGAGGACGGAGCTACACATCATGGTATATTCGATATATCCTATCTCCGCCATCTGCCAAATATCGTCATGATGCAGCCAAAAGACGAAAATGAACTTCAACACATGATATACACAGCCGTTAATCACGGAGGACCTGTAAGCATTAGATACCCTCGCGGAAGAGGACTTGGCATACCGCTTGACACACAATTTCGGAATATCGATATAGGAAAGGCTGAGCTTATATACGAGGGTCATGACGGTGTGATAATCGCTCTAGGTACAATGGTATCAACCGCGAAAGAGTGTATTAAAATTTTAAGAAAGGAAGGCATTCAGCTTGGTTTAGTCAACGCTAGATTCATTAAACCGCTAGACACAGAATTATATACCGAGTTGGCAAAGAACTATCCTTATCTCTTCACTATAGAAGATCACGCGCTTGCCGGCGGGTTTGGAAGCGCGGTTTTAGAATTTTTGAATGATAATAATCTTTCACAGACGCGTTGTATCCGTTTTGGGATCCCGGATAAATTTGTACAGCATGGAAAAATCTCCGAACTAAGAGAACTTCTCGGCCTTAATCCGCAAAAACTAGCTGAGTCCATTAAACAACACATAACACGCCCCAACCTCTCACAATGTCCGGCGAAATGAATATTCCAAAAAAATTACGAATAGATCAACTTTTAGTAGAAAAATCTTTTTTTCCCACCCGCCAAAAAGCCCAATTCGCGATCCGGAGCGGGAATGTCCTTGTGAATAATTCCATCGTTGATAAACCGGGCGCTATGGTTTCTATGGAATCCAACATTACTATTAAAGAAAAACTTAAATACGTAAGCCGCGGAGGATTAAAACTCGAGGCCGCTCTAAACGAATTTAAAATCAACACTACAGGCGTTGTAGCGCTCGATATCGGGTGCTCGACCGGGGGTTTTACCGACTGCCTTCTTCAACACGGCGTCAAAATAGTTTACGCGATTGACGTAGGCTACGGACAGCTCGACCTATCTCTTAGAAATAACACCAACGTGATCCTAATGGAGAAAACAAACGCGAGATACCTTAAAAAAGAAGATTTATCCTCAATCCCTAATCTCGTTACAATAGACGTTTCCTTTATTTCTCTGGACAAGATTCTGCCTGCAGTCAGAGACATACTATCACTCGGCGGAGAAGTTGTTGCGCTTATAAAACCACAATTTGAAACGGAAGCAAAGAACTTAAAAAAAGGTGTAGTAAAAGATCCTGCTGTTCACGAAGAGGTTATACAAAAAATTAAGAAAAACGCAGAGAACTGCAATTTCAAACCTCTTGGAGTGATTCCGTCCCCCATACTCGGCCCAAAAGGAAATAAAGAATTTCTTTTATATATGACGAAAGTTTGATAACATTTCTTTCTTGGAGGACTTATGCCGCCCGTATCAATGTCAAAAACAAGGGAAACTAAAGAAACAAAGGAATTTATAACCGAGCTTGTTAAAGCCCACGGGACGCCTCTGTTTGTAATATCTAAAAATAAGCTAATTGAGCAGGTAAATAAATTCAAAACCCTTATGCCAAGGGTGACACCCTTTTACGCCGTAAAAGCCAATCCAAGGATTGAAATCTTAAAAATATTTGCGCAAGCGGGCCTTTGCTTTGATGTTGCATCCCAAGGTGAGATGGAGACACTGATCAATCTCAATGTTTCCCCAGAAAGAATGGTATTCGCCAATACAAGCAAATCTCCGGAAGTCCTTAAATACGCGCATAAAAATCATATCAATCTAATGACTTTTGACTCCGAATACGAACTATACAAAATCGCTAAACACGCGCCCAAATCAAAGGTTTTAGTAAGGATAAAAGTCCCTAACGTAGGATCAATGGTTGAATTATCCATAAAATTCGGGGCGGACCCGTCCGACGCTATACCGTTATTGATAAAAGCGTATAAACTCGGGCTAAAACCAGCCGGAGTGAGTTTTCATGTCGGGTCTCAGTGCGTGAAAATTGAGAATTATATTGAAGCATTTGAAATGGCGTCCATAATTTATCAAGACGCCCAATTAAAACAGCTTTCCCTTGACACGCTAGATATAGGCGGCGGTTTTCCAATTAAACATTACGACTGGGAAGAAGATAATTTTATCAAAATGGCGCCGCGGATCAATAAAGAACTAGACCGCTTGTTTAACAATAATATCAAAATTATTTCCGAGCCCGGCAGGGTATTGGTTGGGAACTCATGCACACTTATTACACAAGTTATCGCGAAATCCATTAGAAACAACAAGTTTTGGTATTACCTAAATGACGGCCTGTACGGAACCTTGTCCGGCATTCTTTTTGATCATTGCAAATACCAGTATAAGACACTTAAGACCGGACAGCCTCATATCTCCACTATCACCGGGCCCACTTGTGATTCCCTTGATGTAATAAGTTATAGCGAAGATCTTCCGGAACTTGATATAGGAGATATCATTTATGTGGAAAATATCGGCGCGTATTCTATAGCGACCGCGACAAATTTTAATAGCCTGCCATTGGCGAAAGTGGTGTTGGCATAATGTGTAGATTATAAAGAAATAATCCGAGCGCGCAAATTAATCCACGGGTTACAACAGGAGGACATAATGAAACGCAATCATAGAATTAGAGAAGACTTAACCGATTTACCTGATTGGCTAAAGAAGAAAAATTGCCCGAACAAATCAAAATATCTTTCCGGTAAAAAAATTATGCCAAAAGGCATTACCGGTAAAGAATCCCTTGAGACACTAATTGACAATGCATTTCTTGCATACAACGGAGCAAGATTAAAAGAAGGATGTCGACTCTTTACGGAAAAGATGCTCGGAGCGGATGTAACTGTAGGAATGAGCCTAGCGGGAGCGCTAACACCTGCCGGCATTGGAAGCTCCTGCGTGATTCCTCTCATAAAGGCCGGCTTTGTGGATTGGATCGTAGCGACGGGTGCCAACATGTACCATGACCTTCATTTCGCGTTTAACCTCCCCTTACATGTAGGCACGCACCTTGCCGACGACGCTGATTTAAGAAAAAATGATGTCGTAAGGATATATGATGTTTTCTTAGGATATACCGACTGCTTAATGGCAACAGACGAAATATTACGTTCTATCCTGGTACAACCAGAATTTCAAAAAGAGATGGGAACAGCCGAGCTTTACTATCATCTCGGAAAATACGCCGCGGAATGGGAAAATAGGACCGGAAACCATGAAGTATCCGTCATGGCGGCCGCGTACCGTCATGGCGTTCCTATTTACACAAGCTCTCCCGGCGACTCCACAATCGGCATGGATGCCGCGGGGCTACACCTCGAAGGGAATAAACTACTTATTAATCCTTTTATCGACGTAAACGAAACAACTTCAATAGTATTAGACGCGAAAAGATCCGGCGGAAAATCTGCTGTTTTTCTTGTCGGCGGCGGAAGTCCTAAAAATTTTATGCTCCAAACCGAACCACAGATTCAGGAGGTACTGAGAATTAAAGAAGTCGGGCAGGACTACTTCTTTCAAATTACCGACGCGCGCCCCGACACAGGCGGCCTTTCGGGAGCAACACCTCACGAAGCCGTAAGCTGGGGCAAGGTAGACCCTGAAATGCTTCCTGACGCCATCGTGTGCTATATAGATGCTACGGCGGCATTACCCCTTATTACTCACTACGCGTTGGCAAAACATAAAAAACGTCCGCTAAAGAAATTGTATTTTAAAAGAGAAGAAATCCTTCAGAAGCTAATACGGGAATATTTCGCGCACAACCCGCAGAGGAGAAAGGATATCGCGGATAAGTTTCTGGTGAAATAGGAGAGAATCAATGGTCCACTACATTGCGCTTATTGCCGCTATAGCGCTTCCGTTTTTCAATATTCCGCTGATTATTCGGATGATAAAAAGAAAATCTTCCGCAGATGTCAGCACTCACTGGGCGGTCGGAGTATGGGTTTGTCTTGCGCTAATGGCGCCGGAAGGGTTTGTATCAGAAGATATTGTTTGGCGCTCGTTCAATATAGTAAATTTTGTTCTTTTCAGCGGCGTCCTTGTAACCGTACTTATTTACAAGAAAAAAGGTTAGACTGACATTAAAACGTTAAGAATATCCTGAGACGCATTTGGCTTAGATATCTTTCTGGCGTTTATTTTCATTTCACACAATTTGCCTCTGTCAGCCAAAAGTTCTTTTACCCTAAACGACGCGTCCGCCGGGTCGTAAATCCTCGCGGCCGCTCCTTGTTCAAGCAGATATTCACAGTTTCTCTGTTCCTGACCGGGAATGGGATCTAATATTAACATCGGCTTTTGTTTCGCTAAAACCTCGCAACTTGTAAGCCCTCCCGGCTTAGTCGCCACAAAATCACTCGCCTCCATTAATTCATCAACATTATTCACAAACCCAAATACTTTAACAGGAACACTTATGCGTATTTTCTTTATTTCATCCAAAAGTTTTTTGTTATTCCCGGCGACAACTATAAGCTGAATATTTATTTCCGTGTTATCAAAAGCTTTCACCATTTCTTTTATTGGGCCAACACCATATCCGCCGGAAAGCAATAACAGCGTCAACCTATCTTTGTCCAAACCCAGCTTCTGCTTAATTTCATCCGCATTCTTCTTTTTTTGGAAGGAATTATTAATCGGAATACCGGTCACAACTATTTTTTTCTCATCTTGCCCCAAACGAGATAGTTCTCTTTTTACTAATTCCGTAGCAGTAAAATACAAATCCACGTTTTCCTGCATCCACATAGAATGAACCGCAAAATCAGTAACAACACCTGCTAAAAACGCGTTTATCTTACGTTTCTTTTTCAGATGAGACACTATTTGAAGCGGCAAAAAATGTGTCGCGATTATTAAGTCCGGATTACATTTATCAATATAGTCTATCAGCGCGCTAGAATTAAACTTATCAATAGCTTTTCTTAGATTCTCTATACTAGACAAAACTTTTTTTTGGTCATAAGTCCTGTATAAATACCCCCACAGCTCCGGCATGTATTTTACAAGGTTGAGATAAGACTCAAGATACATCTTCTTGTAGATTCGGTTGGTATAATCAAGCGCGTCTATAACATTAACTTTCGCACCCGGCATAACAAGAGGCACTTCCTTTTCTAGCGCTAATGCGGCGCTTTTGTGGCCGCTCCCTGCGGAGACATAAACAATCAGGATTTTTTTCATGCTAATATTTCTATGGCCTTCTGAAGCGCCTTATCAAGATTTTCGGGTTTCTTACCACCCGCCTGAGCCATATTAGGCTTCCCGCCTCCAGTACCTTCGACTATAGCGGATATTTCTTTTACGATCTTTCCGGCATTGTAGCCCTTCGAGACAAGATCATCGGTAACAACCGCTATCAAACTCGCCTTATTATCTTGTACAGCACCCAAAACAATAATCCCGCTTTTAATCTTATCCTTTAAAACATCGCCAAGCATCCTTATATTTTGCGCGGAGACACTGCCTATATTCGCGGACACAACACTGACGCCTTTTAAATTTTTCGCGGATGATATAAGGCCATCGGCTTTAGACACCAAAATTGAGCGCACCGCTTCATCTTTTTCTTTTTGTAAATTTCTATTCTCTTCGCTAATTTGGCCGATCTTCAAGACAAGATTTTCAGGATCAGTTTTTAACATATTGCAAATATCGCTTATCTTATTTTTTGCGTCGCTCACAATCTTCAGGCTCTCAACACCGCATACCGCCTCTACTCTTCGTACTCCGGCGGCAACGGAACTCTCACTAGTTATATAAAATAATCCTATTTTCCCGGCCCTATCTACATGCGTTCCGCCGCATAATTCTCTGCTATATCCGCCTATATCCAGGACCCTCACCTTCTCACCGTATTTTTCTCCAAAAAACGCCAATACGCCTTTCTTTAGCGCATCCTGCAATGACAATTCGTAACACACCGCGTCATCGTCGCAGATAATCTTATTATTCACGTACTCCTGAATCCTCGATAACTCATCGGATTCTATGGCTGCAAAATGCGTAAAATCAAAACGGAGCTTATTTACTCCTACAAAAGAACCGGACTGCTTTACATGATCGCCAAGAATCTGCCGTAAGGCGTATTGCAATATATGCGTCGCCGTATGATGGCGCATAATTGACAGCCTTCTTTCTTTATCCACAACCGCCTCGACTTCTTCACCTGGGACAAAGGCGCCGTTCTTAACGATAAGCCTGTGACACGTCACTCCCGGCATTATTTTTTGCGTATCGGTTACTTCGGCCAAGGCATTGTCCTCTCCCTTTCCCGTTAATATACCCGTATCCCCAACCTGCCCGCCCTGCTCGGCATAAAATGGCGTCTCGGATAAATAAATTTCTCCGCTCTCTCCGGCATTGAGTTTTTCTTTCTTCACCCCTTCTACAACTATCGCCAAGACTTTGCCGCTGGAGACCATCTTCTCATACCCGACAAACTTTTGGTCTCCGAATTCTTTGTGAATACTCAAATATACTGGACTGATCGCTGTTTTCTCCGCGCCAGTCCAGCTCTGCCGCGCGCGCTCTTTCTGCTCACCCATATATTTTTCAAAACCCGGATAGTCAAGCGAAAGCCCTTTTTCTTCGGCAACCTCGCCCAATAAATCCAGGGGAAAACCATATGTATCATACAACTTAAACATGTCGTCGCCCGAAATAACCTTTTCATTCTTCTTTGCCAACTGACCCGCGATATCTTCGAACAAGCGTAAACCATAATCTATCGTATGCTGAAATCTTTCCTCTTCACTTAGAATAATTCGCGTCGCGTGTGTTTTTGCCTCGGCTATTTCAGGGTAGGTTTCGCGCATTACATTTACTACAGCGTCGGTCAATTTGTATAAAAATGCCTCTGTTATCCCAAGCTTCCTGCCATGTCGTACCGCTCTTCTTAAAAGCCTGCGCAGTACATAGCCCCGACCCTCGTTCGAAGGCATAATATTTTCGCTTAACGCAAAAAGTAGGGCCCTAATATGGTCGGCAACAACATGAAACGAGGCCTTATTTTCTCCCTCGTAAGGCTTCTTTGCGAACTTCTTAACCTCATCCACTATTGGCTTAAACAAATCTGTTTCATAATTATTCTTGGCGTCTTTTTGAAGAAGGAAAGATAATCTCTCTAAACCCATACCGGTATCAATACCTCTTCTCTCAAGAGGTTTTCTCGTCCCGTCCTCATTCTGATAAAACTGCGGGAACACAAGGTTCCAAAACTCAAGATATCTTTCACAGTCACAGCCGGGTTTACAATCCGCATGTCCGCACCCTCTTTCAGGCCCAAGGTCATAGTAAATCTCGCTGCAAGGGCCGCAAGCCCCGGTAAGTCCCGCGGGCCCCCAAAAATTGTCTTTTTCCGCCAAACGAACCATTCTTTCTTCCAAAATCCCGACCTCTTTCGTCCATATATTAAAAGCCTCGTCGTCATTTTTATAAACAGATACCCATATCTTCTCTTTCGGCATCTTTATAACATCATGCACAAACTCCCACGCCCATGTAATCGCTTCTCGTTTAAAATAATCGCCAAAAGAAAAATTTCCCAGCATTTCAAAAAAGGTATGATGGCGCAAAGTTCGCCCTACATTCTCAAGATCACTTCCCTTACCTCCCGCCCGAAGACACTTCTGCACAGTAGAGGCACGGCTGAAAGGAAGAGGCCCGCCCGCCCATAGTGGCTTAAACTGCACCATTCCGGCAGTCGTAAATAAAAGAGTCGCGTCATCTGAAGGCGGCGTTAATGGAGAACTTGGCTTTATCGTATGCCCTTTAGATTTAAAAAAATCTAAATACTTCTTCCTGATTTCATTTGATTGCATAAGCCCTCACAATTTTCATCTGATTGTTCTTACTTACTCAAATTGGTTTTATTCTAACAGCATTTAGCGTCTTAAACAAGATGGTATTTACTGGAGTTCCCTCAAAATTTTATTGCTAGCGCAAATATGTACTTTTGAAACATCTTTGTCGGAGCAATGCCATGAAATATTATTAAAGACGGGGTTGCAAAAAGCCTAGAGATTTCATTTGTCGACCCTCCGGGCGGATTTTTCTAATGAAAAATTCGGGATTATTTTCATGCGCCACGCATCTCATTACACGTACGTTCGTAAAGAAAATTATGCGTTTTCTTACTATACAGACAAGGCAATTTGCGCTTCTCTATTTGAATGGCTTCGAGCCGGCGGCATCGGGCTATATAAAATCGGCCCGTCTTTTGTCGCGATATACGCCGCCAGATACGCTGTCGGGGCAGCAGCAGGATATGAGTAATTCGCCGGCCAGTAATTATCTGAAACCCCATCTTCATTTCCATAAGTCCCCGCGATTGACATAACACCACCGTCACTGTTATACATATCCTTCATATTTACGATTGCTTCCTCTGCCTTATCTTCGTCACCTAATTTAAAACGCGCGACCGCGTATCCTATCGATGCCTCCGCCCAGACATTACTTCCGTAAAGATAAGAATATCCGGCATCTGAGTACTCCGTCACTATCGGAACTCCTGTCACATCTATCGTCTTTGTCACGTCACCGCTACCCGTATTCCACAACACAGTGGTTCTAACCGTATTCATATGACTTTCTTCCCAATCAAGAGCCCCAGCGTAGTCCTCCGCTTTAATACTAATACCGTCAACTTCAACATAACCCGCATTATTCAACTTTTTTAAGAATGCAATGGAAAGATTCTGCACATCAACCATGCCCAATGCCTCTTTCTCTGTAACCGCGAATTTACCGTCATCTCCCATTTCAGCACCGGCATAAAATTTGTATCCAACCGGATCCCACATTTTTGTCACCATCCATTTGGCAATACCAAGAGAAACCTCAATCGCTGAAGAATCTCCCGTCGTAGCCCAATATTCATAATGGAAATCCCCAATTCTTACATTATTTTCTGTCACAACAATATCATTAATCAAATCATCCCCTTCATCTATCCCATAATAATAGACCCCCGAAACAATCGGATCAGAAACAGAATCCGGAACCTTCAATCCGCTAAGCCAAGTCTTTATTTCCTCAACCATACTCCAGTAACCACTTGCAATTTTACCCAGATCAATAAATGCCAGCCCCACAGTAGCCACAGGGCCTCCGTGGCTCTTTGCCATCTCTCCGTTATATGAAGATGAATAACCATTTTTCAAAAACCTAGCACCGGTTAAATCTTTCAATGTTTCTAGTTGATCCGCAATCGTCATAGCCGCGCTTAGACATCGTGAAGCCTTGTCCGTTTCTCCCAATTCCAAATAATGTTGATACGCCTTTACCAATGCCCCTATAGACAATCCATCGTCATAAATCCAAGATTGCTTTGGTGTCGTACTTTCATCATCATAACTCTCAATAAGGTCTAAATTTTCAGATCTTCCTTCAACCGTGGCTGTGATTCCGATATGCCCTATTATCCATCCTACTAAATTTTCAAGTGTTTCTTCTGACGCAAATTTATTGAATGCGCTAATTCCTCCTGTATCCGTATCACCCGTTTCCGCAGTTTCTTGCGTATCTCCTGTATCCGAAGAATCAACAATACCTGATTCTCCGGTGTCACCTGTACCGGTTTCCTTCTCTATCACATAAGGATTACAACCAGAAATATTTATCATCAACATCACAAGAGGCATTGTCTCCAAAAATATTTTCAGTAGTTGTTTTAAAGATTCGGTTCCGTTTATATCATCCCATACTACTGTTTGCCTTCTTGAAAACATATAGATTTGCAGTAAAGCATCTTCATGAAATTTAAATTCAGCTTGACCTAACTGTTCGGGACACAACCAACCGACAAGAGAATGCACAAAATTATAAATTGAATGAGGGTTTAGCCCTTGTATAGAAGATTTCAATTCCAATATCAACTGCTGCAACTTATCTTCTGGTAGACCACTTAATAAGGCAGAAATTATAGCTTTCTTCATTTCATAACTTCTAAAAGACATACCCTTCTTTTGTTGTATCTTCAAATTCACTAAATATTTTTGAAATATCCTTAAAGTTTTCGCTAATTCCTTTTCCCTTCCTAATTCGACATATAACGCAACCACATCTACAAATAAAACACTAAATCTCTTTATTTCATTTTCCCCAAATTTTAACTCTCTCATTTTTCCTTCGATACCAGGCAAATCATTACGCTTATATTTTAACCCTTTATAATCTACATCCTGTGGCATGCCGGATTCTAGAATCCCCCTTACTTGCATATCCGACGCAATATTCGTAAACCATACGATCATATATGTTAAATGCACAATTGCGCTTGCCCATAGTCCAACATATTGATAAAACACACTTCCCAATACCGCCACAATTAAAATACCCACTACATGTTTAATATTTTGCTTCCATATCCATTCGGAATTGCCAAATTCATCGTAAACTCTAACATGCGCCGCTATAAAAATTGCGCTACTTATCAAAATAAAAGAAAATGGCTCTACGCAAAATAAGTTCACTAATTTTCTAAAAATAAGTTCTTCCACAATAACAGCGCCAATAGACAAATAAAATCCATACTTATTTCCAATAAAAGCTTTAGCCATACTCAATGAAAAAGGCTTCAATACTGTATCCCAAATAAACGGGCTCATTGCAGGAGAAGGAGTATCTTTTTTAATCCTCCCAAGCCGCACTAACTCATTATAATATGCTTCGTTATACCAGTCTCCTTCTGAAATATCTATCACATGACTAGTATGAGTCATTTGCTCGCTAAGTACCCCTTCGGCCGTTACGTTTAATTCTTCGGCACATTTATAGACCAATTTCCCGTTGAAATCCCTACGGCCTTTATACTCTTGCATCACGTAATAACTATATGTTATTAAACACAATAAATCTTTATCGGTAAAATCCCCGCATTTTATTGGCTTATATAAATTAGACAGTTTACCCAACACTTCAATTGTTTTTTCAATTTCCTTTTCTCCGACTGTATAATTCTTTCGCCTCATTAAAACCAATCGAACAATATCACTTCTGTCTTCACTGCCATCCTCAGTCTTGCTCAAAGGCCTTTCGATCATTATCGGTTCCCACCCGCTTTTATAAACTTCACAATAGAACTCAGGGTCTTCAACATATGCAATTTCTAAAGTACCGCCTTCTTTTAGATGCTCTCCTGCATATCCTAGCAAGTTTTTCAGCATCACTTTTCCTCTGCCGGTAAGCCTTTTATAGTTAGTCCCGGAATTACCAAAGTTATGATCTGTGGGGATACTAAAATATATGTGGTCATACGATGTAGGAATATCAAATGAATCTCTACAAAAAACGTTAATTTTGTCTGACAATCCCAATTTTTCTGCATTACACCTTATAGATTCCGCTGATAATTCATCTAGCGCCATGGCCGTCACAGTGCCTGCGCCCTTTTTGGCTGCAACAACCGCTGATGTACCGCATCCGGCACAAATAACCAAAACATCAGAACCCGGCATGGGTTTTATACCCTTGCAAAATGTGTGCGTAACTAACTTAGAGGGAGAAAATACTCCCTTAAAGTTTACCAATGTAGCACCAACCTCCTCAACATTTGTCTCCTCGATTAAACCCTCCGTAAAACATACCGCGGAATCCATGTATTTTTCTTGAAAGTAGCTATGCGCGCGAGGGGGTATTCCTTTATTTCCAGCAACACTAACTAAATAATAACCGTACGTAGTCACCGCATTTTCACTGCCGTACATTGTTCTTAAATTTGATAGATATTCTTCCCAGGCACTATCAGGATCCTCATTTATTCCGACAGCATCGTATCTCACCCTTCTCTCTATATCAATTTTTATATTATCCCAACTTACCCCGTGAGAAATTAATAGAATGGGGGTATTATTCTCGAATAGAATAATTATCTTGGACTGCCTCTCTTTCGAATTACACGGTATAATTTTCTTATCAATAATTTTTCTTTCTTCTTCTGTAAGATAAAGTTCACGCATCCACATCCCTTGTCTCATAGCTGATCGTGGCACATAAAAATTAACGCCTATTCCCCGCCCTATCACCGCCAAAGCCGAATCATCTGAAATAATATTTGACTCCTGCGCCTTTTGGCCTAAATCCGTACCAAGCACTGGTGGTTTTTCATCCGCTGTCCCCCGTAATTCTGCCAGCCTTTCCCTCGCCTTCTTCCTTAGCAATTCTTCGTATTTCTTAATATTATCGCATATCCCAAAGCCATACTTCCCGGTCAAATGATCATAAACAGCGTCGTGATGCAATTTTCGGTCACTTTCTTTTTCATCTACTATTTTCTGCAGTTGCTTTTCACTAAGAACACTTTCTATCTGATATTTGTGATAAGGGGTAAGTTTTGTGAAATTGTCTGAAAATCTCTGGACTCCCTCCACACTGGCAAGTATATGTGCAATTCTTTTTATCTTTCCAATTCTTTCCCCACTATTCAAAATCTTCGGATCACCATTAACAAATTCTATAAACCAACTATCTTCTTTATCATCATGATAAAGCAATTCATCTTGCATTAAGGGTACCGCATACGACGAGCGAACAACGATTATGAGCGGATTTTGCTTATCAATATGCCTCGTCTTATCCTCTCTAAAATGCCACGCGTTTATTCCTTCCGGCAATCTTAATTTCTCATCATCATCACTTATCACTAAAACCTTAGCGCATAAGGAATAGTAAGGGACCTTCCCCACTCTTGGCAATTCATATCGTTTCAACTCAATCCCATTCTTTGCCACCCTCTCCCGCCATCCATCCTCTTTAGCTTCAGCTTCCGCAATTTGTTCCGGTGTTAAATCCTCGCCCATGTCTTTTAGCGGACCGGAATTTTGAAAGCCCTTTCCAGTCCCTCGCAACCTGTTCAAATCTCCGCCAAGCTGTGCGTATAGAAGCCCGCTCATGTCAATAATATCACCATCGCTATGACGCAATAAATCTCCTACGCAAGGCAAAAGAATGTCCTTTCCGATAAACACCAACTCCGCTTTATTCATTAGAAACAAGAATCTTAATACCCTCTTCGCGTGTTCAAGGTTGTCACCAGAAAGTATTCCGGCAAAAAACACTAGTACCGCTCGTTTTTCGTTTACATTTCCTCCTGCTGTTTTCAAACTCTCTTCCTGTCTTGAAATGACTTTCTCTAAAACGCCGATAAAATCACCTTCTGATAAAATGTTCAACAATCGCTCATTTAAAGCTTCGCTATTTGCCGCAATACGTGCCACAAGAACAGCAACAACCTTTTCAAGCAAATCATTATCTTTTAACAAAGCTCGCAATAAGCATTTCCCTTTTATTCGATTATCCTCATTCTCTGAAAACAAATTTTTTACACATATATGAATACGTAAATCATCCACAAACACGGCAATCCTTTTAAGTTTATCCGCGGCGTCTTCACTCAATCCGCCCTCTTTATTTCGTGCTCTATCGTACGGCAAAACATATTGTTGTAGAGTATCGGCGACTTCTCGACTAGATTTTAGGCTTAAAAGATAGTCCACATCCCCTCTCTCATCCGCCAGCAAGAGATCGAGCCTAATTCTACACCCGGACTCCTCCGCAACACCATATCTATGAGCGTGCGTCCTGTCGCTCAAATTCCTAATTTCACGTTTTCTAAATTCTACTGTTTCGTGCTTTGTTATATCTGCAACCACTCCCTCAAAAACTCCCTTTTCTTTTGCCTTCAGCAGGTACTGCAAGCTTACGACTACTTTCAACACACCCTGTACTTTTACCGCCACAGCCGAGGCCTTTGCCCCTTTTGCATTTACGAAATAGATTTCAGACGGATCATTTTCTGCCGAAGTATTTGCAATTATTATTCCTTGCTCCTCTAAATCCCTAATTTCACGCGCCGTCAGGCCCTGCCCCACCGCCAACTTTCTATTTGACTCGCTATTTTTCACCGCCGCGCGATATATACTCATGCAATCAAATTCGGTAAAATGCTCGTACTGCCCAACCACATGAGCAGTTCTTCCGTTCCCGTACCCGTTTCCACCCCAACTCCTGCCGTTTGTACCGCTGCCATTCGTACCTCTGGCTTTGATTTTCTCAATCCTTACTATATCATCGTCCGTAATAGTATTCGGCCTCTTTGCCAGCTTTTTTAAGGCAGTTATCGCTATTGTTACGCGTTTATCCAGCTTTCTGGGAAAAATAACGGTTACTAATCCGTTATTAACCGCTATCACTACACCAGGACCATGGTCGTCATGCAGACTACTTATTGCAAAATCACCCACTTCGACAGGTGTGTCGGAATATTCATAATCTACCTGAATTGCAGCTTTTTCTGTCTCTAGCAAAGGTCCGTCGCCGCCACGCGCACTCACCCCAAAATTTCTTCTATCAGAAACCGCACCAAAATAGGAAGGATTTCGCTCTACAAGATCTTTTTCTTGATCAACGATTTTTGCCGTTTCTAATGCTTCTTGAAAAACAATAGTACTCGCCTTGATCATCGTCCCGTTTTTACGGAATGTAATATTGTTAAAACCGCATTTAATAACCCTCCATTTCTGCACACCCTTAGCATCTAAAGCAATCATCCAAATTTGGTCTTCTGTAAACCTATTTATAATACGATTGTTTATCTTTTCTTCACGCTCTTTGATCCTTATTTCGGCCTCATTAAACTCTTTTATCGCCTCATGCATGCTTGTCGTATCGCCGTCATTTAACCCGCTATTTTCCATAACTGCGATTTGATTTAATCTGGCAAGACTATTTCTAATCAATCTTATGACCCTATCTATATCAACCAATCTATCGGATTCACCTAACGCTATGATTTGCGTCCGGACTACTCCAATTATTCTCTCTATTTCTTCTCTTAATTCCGCAGACTTTCTTTCTAGAGCTTCTCTTTCAACATCCACCTTTACTGCCGCTTCTAATATTGCCTGATGTCTTGCGGCATAAACAATATAATCACGTCCGTCTCTTCTAAACCTAATCCATTCATTATCCTGACTCTTTTCCGCAACTTCCCATCTCTTTTGCCCACTTTTACCTCTCTCCACCATCCATGTTTCACCGGCAATGAATTTCCCGACAATTCCATCCACAATAGTCTTTTTACGATCTTCGAACTGTACCTTTTGACTTTCAAATTCACTAACAGCACTTTCTATCTTTATTTTATCACCTTCTTCTAATCTGCCAGTCTTGTTCACAATAATCTGTCTCAATCTACCAACACTACTTTCAATCAGTGTTATCACTCTATCTATTTCAATTAATCTATTAGATTCCCCTAACACCTCAATCTGCGCTCTAACTTCGCCGATTATCTCATTCATCTCCGTACGTAATTCCACCTCTCTATCTCCAAATTCCTCATCCGTATCTGACTTGTTTTCTACTTTCACCTCAGTAGAAAGTTTTTTCTGTAGTTCTTTGGCACTGACAGTTATCCATACCCTGCCGCATTTAAATTTGACCGCGTTATTCGCAATTGACGTAACCTGCCATATTTTCTCAGTATCTCCATCCAAATCAATCTTCCAGCACTCCCCTTTCTTAAACGCATTCAATACCT
>Ga0233425_10006314_pt1 | contig 17719 bp, 18 predicted proteins | sample Watercolumn_Towu_2_FD_181712 | JGI IMG/M metagenome (GOLD analysis project Ga0233425, IMG submission 181712) | Freshwater microbial communities from Lake Towuti, South Sulawesi, Indonesia - Watercolumn_Towuti2014_140_MG | ecosystem: Environmental > Aquatic > Freshwater > Lake | place... | reverse complement strand
CTTGACGCCTTTGACGATGGTCGAGACGGGCGAGCCATCGTTTTCAAACTGCTCGGCGACGTAGGCGACGTGGATATCCTTTTTCTTCAACACATACTCGTGGTACCCGGCCTCGTCCACATCCTGGAACCGGCCCCATCGACTGACGTCATACACCAGCACCAGTTTGAAATCGGTGTTGCCGGAGGCCGCATCGGCCAGCAACTGCTTCAATCCGGCGCGGCCTTCCAGTGACAGCCCGCTTTTGCCTTCGTCAGCGTAGGTGCGGACGATATGGATATTGCGCCGCTGGGCGTACTCAGCAATCTTGTCTGCCTGGTTATGCGTGGAGTACTGCTGATGCTCGGTGGACATGCGCACGTATTGGGCGGCGCGAATGGGGGTGGTTTCTTGATCTATCGTCATGATCTTCCAGTGCTTTTTGGTTGGGACCATGTTTGCTCTGCTTCGCGAGCGGTATCAAGGCATTCAGCGCAGAAAGACGGGATAAATGCGAAGAAAGCGACGGCCGTTGCCAATGGTTCAGCCAGCTTTGCGCAACCGCCCGGCGTCGATCTGCATCGGCACGGGTTTGCTGAGGATGTTGAGCAAGATGAAGGCGCGTTGCTCGGCGTCGGCCGTCTGGTAAATCGCCTCGATGCCGGCAAATGGGCCATCGGTGATGACCACCGAATCGCCGCTGGTGAACATGGCTTCAGCTGGCGTCGCCTGCTCCCGCTGGCGCAACAGATCCACCAGCGTGTCGTCCACCCTGGCCGCCCGGGCCCCGAAATGCACCAGCTGGCTCACCCCCAGGGTGGATCGAATCGGCGACCAGCTTTTGCCTTGGTTGCTGCTGTCAAGACGGATGAACAGATAGCGCGGGAACATCGGCTCGGTAGCGATTTCTGCCTTGCGCCGTCTGATCCGCTCCATGCGCATCTGCGGCAGGTAGCACTCGTAGCCCTGACGCTCCAGGTTGGCCAGGGCCACATTTTCTTGGCGGGGTTTGGTGTGGACCAGGTACCAGGCGGAGGTTGGTGATGTGATGACCGTTAACGTGGGTGGTGCTGGAGGTGGTGATGGCGCCGGTATTGAATCAGTGCGCGCAACTGCCTGCGGTTCCGGCGCGTCGATGACCAGCGGCGTCGGCGCAGCGTGCTTGGCTGTCTGGGGTTCAACCGCTGGTGTTCCAACTGGCACCGTGGCCATAGCTGCTGGCGGCGCCACCTGCTGAAGGATCGGCGACAACTTGTTGCCACAGACTTCCGCCATCGCCCGCAACATGGCCAATGGCCGTTCACTGGCCAGCACCTGCTCAAGCAGCATCGCTGCCTCGTGCCGTTCGATCTCTTGCACATCGGCCAGTTGGTAGTGAATCGATAGCCCCCTTTGCACAATCTGCGGGCCGATGCCGCGCAGCCGCAGGTTCTGCAGTTGCCGGGTGGTCAGACCCATGCGGTCGGCGACCTCGGCGGCGGTCAATGTGGTGGGCGTGCTGCTTGGCGATTTGGCGTCATGTGCTTGCATGCGCCAATGAAGGCGCTGTTCGCATGTAAAGCCAAGCGCAAGCTGCAATGTTCTGGTCCACAAACGACAAAAGACCCCGCCTTCGCCCACTCCCCAGAATCGGGAGCAGATAAAGACGGGGTCTATGGTTTTACGGTTACTACTGCTGGCGATACAGCCAGCGGATGTGGTCTATCTGGGTGGAGTCTTCCGAAACCCGTCACGTTCCCAGGGCCAGATGTTCACGCCATAACGGTTGCGGATTTGGCGCACCATCTTCTTCGACAGCGTGTCGGTGATGCGATCGATGAATGTCATCTGTTTCAGTGAATATGGGTCGCGCTTTTCGGCATCCCATTCGTAGGTCAGTCCTTCATGGAGCGCCATCATTTCAGCACGCTCCTTCAGCACCGCCGACGAATTGAACACCCAGTCGACAAAGTCGATCTCCTCTGGCGTCCAGTGACTGGCGGCTCTTTCAAGATAGTCAATCGCCCACTCCGGGCCGAGCACATTGCTGGCATGCCAGTACAAGTGTTCCGTCAGCACCGTGCGCCCGATCAATCCCTCCGCGATATAAGGGTTCGCAGCGATGCCCCGCCGAAGGTAGGTGCAGGCCGCCACATAGTCAGTTTCCCGAAACGCAATCAGCGCCGCCTGGTACCAATGCGCCGGTGAATTGGGCGCACCTTTGAGGTATTCCTTCATGGCGGCCTTGTGGTCGCCCTTGAGCAAGGCGATATCACCCAGCAGGAAGCGCACGCCGATGTTGTCCATGGGGCACCAAGCCAGCATTTGCTTGGCCAGCGCCATGGCGGCTTCGCCCCCTTTTTCTTTGTCTGGTCGGTGCATCAAACCGAGCAAGCTGCCATGGGCCAGACGCAGGAAAGACCGGTTGTCCACCTCACCCCAGGTGATCTGACCTTTGAAGCCTTTGGGAATCATGGCCTGCGCCACCTTGAACGCCCGTTCGTACACCTCGGTGGCTTCGTCTTGCAAACCCAGCGCCCACAGTCGGTTGGCGATGAAATTCTGGATTTCCAGGTTGTAGGGCGTGGTGGCTTCCAGCTTGCGCGCCTGCATCAGCGCCTGTTTATGACTGACTTGGCCGGCTTCGAGCTTGTCGATCAGCACATCAAGCGCTTCTTCATCCTGCCAGTTGCGCGCAAAGCGGCCGAACTGAGTGGGCTTGCCGGTTTCCGGGTCATCGAAGGTTTCGATGCTGAAACTCAGGTTGCCTTGCGCCAGGTTGGCATTGGCATTGGCAATGGCCAGGTCAGATTTTTTCTTGGGCATGATCGGGTTCGGGGATTTCAGGAGAGTTGGGCGGGTTAGCCGGATTGCCAGCCTGGGTGGTGTAGATGCGACCGTTGTTGGCGACATAGCGGCGCACATCAGGTGCCATGGCATCCGGCACGATCAGCACCGTCATTCCCATTGCCTCCGCCATGCGCTCGATGGACGACAAACGCGGATCGCGCTTGCCGCTTTCAATTTCCGACAAATGCTGCGGCGACATGCCGACTTTGGCTGACAACATCTCCAACGTCAGACGACGCTGGTTGCGCTGGCGACGCAGGAAGGCGGGGATCAAAGTTTCCATGGACGAAGCGTAGCGCAACCACGGAGCAATCGCTCATACGATCGTGTGAATTCGTATCCACAAACGCAAAAAAACCCCGCCTTCGCCACCTGCAGGTTAAGACAGATGACGAAGACGGGGTCTTCGAGGGATTGAATTGTGACGCTGGTCAGCGTGGCACGCCTCGCCACTTGTCGAAGCTGCGCGCGCCGGTATAGCCCAAGTAGCCAGCGCCAAACAACCACCATAGGCTTTCTGGCACGGCGTTGAGCAGCTTGGACAGGTTTTCTGCGGCTTGGAACACTTCGGCCGGCCACCAGATGCCGATGATGCTGCCGATGACCGACAGCAGGATCACACCGTAGATCACATACAGGAATGTGGGGCGTGCACGGCTGGTCCAGGGGTCCTGGCTGTTGGCTTCGGCCAGAATGGCTGACAGGCTGACCTGCATTTCTTGCAGGGCTTGTTGGCCCTCTGCCTGCAACAGCGCAAGTTTGGCTTTCTCGCGTTCAGCAGGATCGGGGATCAGTCGGTCGATGAGGCGCGCACCGGCCTCAAACAGGCCCGGCGCCAGGGTGGTGAAGATCGGGTTCATTGCGCACCCCCCATCAGTTTGAGCTTGATCGCTGCGCCGACCAGCAATGCCGCCAGGACGCCCGTCGTGATGAGTTTGACGATGGTCTGCCAGGCGGTGTGGCGCGCTTCACGCCAGGCTTCGAGCAAGTCGCGCAGTTCGCGGATGTCACGTGCAGCGTGGCCGTTTTCCAGGCCAAGATGGGCCAGGCAACGCTCGGCACCGCGTTCGGCGGCACGGGTGAGCAGGTCGTCCAGATCGTCGGGGCGCAGGGTGATGGCGGCATCGGGTTCGGTGAGGTGGTTTTCAGTCATTTGCGGTCTCCAAAGCAAATGGCCCGCGCAGATTGCTCTGGCGGGCCGGTGGTGTTGAATGGTTGGTGTGGCTTACTGGTCGGCGGTGTGCACCAGGGGGTGCTCGACCACGCAGGCGATTTCGACCTGTTCGCCTCTGGGGCGGATCGCCATGACCCGTGCCATTTGGCTCCAGATCACTTCGGCGCTCTCGCCTGCCGTGCTGCCCTCGATGCCACGTGCGGGCATGTCGTGGCTGACAGCAATCAGGTCACCGAAGGTCGGGATCAAGCCTTCCATCTCGGTGCGGAAGGTGATGAGCCGACGGCGGTAGCGATTGGCGGCAGCGATGTATTTGCCCTCGCGCATGGCCTGGGTCTGGCTGGTGCAGCCAAACAGGTTGACCGTGGCCTGGTTGGCTTCAACCGAGCCCGGCAGTGACACCGTCACCTCTGCTGGCTTCCATGTCTTGGGGTTGAAGAACTCCACCGTCACCGCATCGGCCGTCTCTTCGCCTGGCATCACGTACTGAAGCTTGAAACTGCCTTTGACGATGTTGGCGGTGGTGAAACGGGCCACCGGCAGGGTTTTGGGCTCATCCCGCACCAGGCGGACCACGCCGCTTTGCAGGTAGGGCACGGCCCGGCCACAGCGGGCGATGCGGGTGAGCGCCTCCCAAACAGTGACTTTTTGGTCAAAGACAGCGTCGAACTGGTCGCCCCGGGCGGCCCAGGTCTGGTCCAGCCGGTAGAGGGCGCGCAGGTCAATGCGGGTGTCAGCCAGTTTAGCTCCGTAGCTGGCGCGCACCGCATCAGCAAAGGCCCAGGCAATCGACCGGGTGGCTTGCGGGCTGCTCCAGCCGGTGCCGGGGTTCCAGACCGGCAGTCTGCGAGTGACCAGGCAATTGACGAGGCGGCTCGAGCGCATCGACAGGTTGTCGGTGGCGCGCATCTTCACGGCCAGAAAGGTGATGTCTGCAGGCAGACTGGGGTTGATAAGGTAGCCACGCAACTCACCCCAGCGCAGTTCATGCCCTGCCCGGGCCCGGGTGTCTTTGTGATCCAGGCGGATCACCTTGACCTCGTACCGGCCTGGTACGACGGGATAGTGGTAGCTGCGCCGGATGGTGTCGGCACTGGCGGCGGTGATCAACTCCTGGTCGCTGTAGGCACTGCGGGTACGGCGCTGGATGTAGTAGCTGTAACAGATACCGGATTCGGAATCTTGGTTGGCACAGGCACCGAGCTGGTATTCCTCGGTGGCGGTGTTGGCCGGAACCGGCGGTGGGTTGTAGCTGGTACCGTAATAGCCGCCCTCAGAGCCTGAGTAGTAGGTTTGCGTGGCCACGGCACTGGCCGTAGACCAGGTGGCATCCCAGCCGCTCCAGCTGCTGTAACTCATGCCACTGATCAATGCCTGCCAGCCGGTGGTGGGCTCACCCTCGTCGCTCACCGCCCGGGCCTGCACTGTCCAGCGAGCTTCCTTGGCGTCTTGACCACCACTGTCATTGGCATAGAACAGGCCACGAGGCAGGAGGATGTCGATGCCGATGGTGTTGATCTGCGTTTCGGGCGTGTTCACGATGAAGGGACCCACCGTCTCACTGCGGGTGTTGGCCGGGTCGTCGATGGCCAGCAGTTCTTGCCCGGCCACTTCGGGTGCGGTGACCACGTCGTGGTTGAACAGCGTGTTCTGGCCACCGGGCAGAATGACTTGGGCCTGCACTTCGGAGAAGGACTGGATGGGCGTGTCTTCGATGCGCACGGTCTCGATGTCGTATTCGCCCTGGCCGATGACCAGCAACTGATGCAGGTACTGTTCGTTGTCGATGTACTCGGTGTAAGGCATGGCACCCAGGTCGGGGTAGATCAAGTGACGGCCATAGATGACCGGCACCGGCTGCAACAGCCGGGCAAAGTTGCCTTGCGACTGCAGCGAATAGGTGGGGCTGGGCGCAATGCTGTTCTGCGCCGAGGGCACATTGGCACTGGGCAGCGGCACCAGGGCGTTGACCAAATAGGCCCCCAGCACACTGACCCCGGCAGCCAGCAGGCCAAAGCCGATAGTGCCCATGGCCGCTTGCGCGGCGGCAATGCCCGCTGCGGTCATGCCATAACCCATGAGACCGGCAGCGGCATACGGGGCGAGCACCATCACGGCAATGGAGAGCACCACCTGCAGCGGGTTGCTGCCACCACCCCCACCGCCGCCGCCAGGAAGTCCAACCAGCACCACCACATCATGCGCAGCCAATGGGCGAATAGCCCAACCACGGCGCAGAATCGGCTGGCCATTGACCAGACAGACCGTGGGCAGCGGGAATTCGGTGATGGACTGCGAGCGCATCCAGTCGGCCACCGTGCTGCCAGGCTCAACGAGGTACAGGTCTTTGTCGGCGGGGTGGAAGGGGTTGCGGGGCCAGACAACGGTGGCTTTGGCAACAGGTAAAGCAGGCAAACTCATGTCGGTTCACGGAAACGGTAATAGCCTTCGATACGCCAACCATGGGCATCCAACGCGGCCAGGGTTTGAAACACCACCCCAGCGTGACGCACGGCGTGCAGCACACCACCGCCATCTATGTCCAGCCACACGCCGATGTGCACCGGGTAGCGCGACTGGCGCATGAGTACAGCATCGCCCTCTTCCTCTGCAATGACCCGCTGCCAACGTTGGCGCTCGGGGTGGCCGTTGAAGGCGTCAAGTACAGCGCGCAGGTTGGTGGCGTCCACGGGGTTTTCTGGGAGCGTGCGGTGGAAGTGGCGGCGCTGCACTGTGACGAACAAGCCCCAGCAATCAAAGGCATCCGGACCAGCGGCGCCGACCACCCAAGGCAGCCCAATCAGGCCGGTGAGATCTTCAACCCGGACGGCACTCATCGCGTCAGCCCCGGAAACTCCCGCGCCGTGTAGGTGCGGCTGGGGAAGGCCTTGTTGCCGATGTCCATCATGCGAGCGCGTGCGGTGACGCGCTGCACATCGGCTTCCACCTCGGACAGCACCAAAGTGATGGGCGGATCCATCTGCGGGCCTTCGAGGTCGTTGGACAAGTAGGGCCGGTAGGTGATCTCGATCACTGCCTGCGATTCGGCCGCCGCATCCAGATGGCGCACGATCTCACGGCTGACGTTGTCGAGCGTGACCACGATCTCGGGGACGGGCGCGGTGTCCACCGGCGGCAGATCCAGCTCAAAGCCCATGGCGATGAAGGTGACCATCTGGCTGGGGTTGAGGGGTGCGTCGGCCTCGAGCCGGGCGGACAGGTCGACCTGGTCACGTACGACGCGAATCGCGGTCGGGTTGCCGGCGTCATCGCGGAAGTCGGGGTGGCGCAGTTCCAGCGTGTGCATGATGATCGCGTCAGTGGGTGCGTTAGCGTAGGCCTCCTGGATGGCCTCGGACAGGGCTGGATCGGGCATGACTCACCCCATCACAGCGAGACACGAATCGCCGAGCGGCGAGCGCGAACCTCATCAGGCATGGACTTGCCGGTTTCCTGCTCGCGAACCACGTACCAGTCGGTTTCGGCCAGGTAGAGCATTTTTTCAGCGAGGTTGTTTTCATAGTGCAATTCCAGTTCGACTTCCACCCCGGGCTGGATTTCGACCGGGCGCTCGGAATCAGTGGTGTCGACGATGCGGTCCAGCAGGCGCTTGCCGTTGCCGTAGAAAGCCTTGGCATTGCTGGCCGGGCCGCGAAACAGTTCTTCGCCGGTGTCTTTGCGTTTGACGTACATGAGTGATCTCCTTCGAGTGGGATTAAAGGGTTAGCGCTGCACCGGGGACATGTAGGCCAGGCCCCAGCCTTCGACGATGAGGCCGGTGTAGCCCCAGTTGTAGAGACGCCAGCGCAGGTTGTTGCCGACGGCAAGGTCGCCCACGGGAATAGCCCAGGCGGCCTGGTAGATGGAGCTGTCGGTGTTGGTGAACGGCACCGGCACGATGGTCGGGTCTTCGGTCAACTGCTGGGTGGTGGCATTCACAAAGTTGCGATGCCCACCCTCAGATCCATAGTGCTGGCCCTGTACCGCAATCAGGCCAGTGGAGGCTTGCGAATCGCCACGCGCCGGATTGCCTGCAGGCGATCGGGCATTCGCGTGGCGGCAAATGTGAGGTCGCGCCCAATTGAGCACGATCGTGTCCCAGTTTCCGTCGCCGTTCAGATCTTGCAACTGAAAGCTGTGCGTGGCGCTGTAGTTGCCGTGCTCGGTGCCGCCCACATTCACAAAGGTGCGCGCCGGTTGATCCGGGTGTCCTACCACCGAGCCAGACATCACCAGATAGGCCTTGCGGTTGGTGATGGCATGCAGATCGTCGTAAGGCAACAGCGCACGCCAAGCCGAGGTGGGAATGCCATCAGTGCTGAAATCGGCGTAGCAGCGGTAGTAATCCGTCTGACCAAGCGCATTGGTGAAGGTCAGCGGTGCCCCCGTAACCGGGTTCATCAGCACCGGCGAGAAGGCCGAGCCGTTGTCATAGCCCACATTGCCGGTGGTGTGGGCGTTCCACTCATCAATCGCGCCCCACTCGACGAACGGGTTCTTGTTGATGCTGTCGGCAGGACGGTAGCCGCCGGCCTCGTTGTCCCAGACCACTGGGTTTTTGCCACCGGCCTCTGAAGAGACGTACTGCCCGTCTTGCCAGGGGTGGCCAATGACCATGGCCGGGAAGATGCGGATGCGATCAGCCGGCTTGAGCGTGTTCCAGAAGACGTAGTTGGTGCTGTAGGGCCGGATATTGCCCAGCTCCGCGTTGACCGCACTCGTGACGCTGTTGATGGCACTGGTGGCGCGCGCATCGTTGGTGGCCACCGCCGCGTTGACGGTGCTGTTGATCGCATCGACCTTACCTTGCACGGTTTGGTTGAGGGCCGATGTGGCGGCGATGACGTTTTGCAGTTCGGTTTCGAGACTCATGGTTTGGCTCCGGAGGATGAGAAATGAGTTAAAGGATGTGGTCGATGTCGGTGGCAGACACGCTGCCGCTCACGATGCCCTTGAGCAGCGCGCGTACCGAGTTCTTGAAGTTGTTGAGCTGGACGTTGGCGTAGGTGAACTCGTGCCAGACGGGCGCGATCGCATAGCGCTGGCGAAACACCGTGGAGATGACGTTGCCAGCCGGGTTGCGGTAGTCCGCCGCGCCACCGATGGTGATGAAGATCCCGGAGTTGTCTGCCGGGTAGGCGCTGCCGTTGCTGGCCTGGATCCAGACGCCGCCTGAGGTGGTGTCGGCCGGATCGGATGCCCCGGCCGAGAAGAAGTTGGGCGGCAGCAAGTTGTACCAAAGCTGGGTATAGGCCGCGTTCCAGGGGCTGGAGGGGGTGCCGGCACCGCTTCCACCCGTGGCTGGGTTGCCGTCGATCAGGTTCAAACCCCAAGGGTTCCACACCTCCAGCGGCGTGCGCACGATCAGCTCCAGAGGAATCATGAAGCTGTAACCCTCCACCACCGTGGGCAGCGTGGTCTTGGCCACGTACAGGGTCGGATCGCTGAAGCCACGCCTTGCGGTGGTGCGCCCGGCGGCGTCGTTGCTACCGATCTTGTAGGTCCGGTTGTACTTGGCCAGGTTCGCCTGGGCATCGCCCACCACGTTGTAGGTGGTGAAGTTGCTGCCGTAGGAATCGATGACCTCCGGGATGAAGGCCCCCTCTCCGTCGAGCCCCCAGACCTGGGCGCAGATCGCGTCCATGCTGTCTTGGTCCAGCGTGAAGCGGGCCAGGCCCGACTCGGCCAGTTGCAACCAGCCTGCGGTGGGCATGCCACTCTCGCGCAGACGGTTGAGCGCCTCCACATCCTTGACGAGCTTGAACCGGTTACCGTTGTCGATGACGTGATTGATCGCCTTGTGCAGATCAAACGGGAAGCGGTCTTGCACCGTCTGCACATCCATCGGGTGCTGGTGCGGTACGGCGACCGTGCTCCACACCACGGAGCCAGCCATGCTCCCATCGGCCTTGCGGTAGCTGGCAATGCTGGGCGTACCGCTGACCGCCAGGAACTGGTTGGCCGGATCGTCCGGGCGACGGGCGCCGAGGTTGGTGGCGACCAAGGTCGCGCCATTCCAGCTCAGGGCATAAAGATGGCTGTGGTTTTCTGCAGCGGGGGATGCGGGTGAGTAGTTGTAGCTGGACTCGATGTAGAGCGTCGCCCCGCCAATCAGGCTGTTCATCTCGACGGGTGTCAGCGGAACATCCAGCGCATGGCCATGGGTGCCGCCCACGGCGGCCGAGACCACGCTGAACGACACCTGCGGCGTCTCGTCACCCGTGCTGTAACTGGTCTTGGGCACGCGGGTGCTGAGCTTGCCCACGGCGCGCGCCCGCAGCCGGTAGTTGATGTAGGCGTACTCGGGCGTGCCGTTGGCGTTGACCAGCGAGATAACACCACAGCGAAACGAACCGTTCTCGGGCAGGTCCTTGGCGCCGGAGTAGTTGAGCTTTTGCGCGAAATTGAGCAGGTCGCGTAGCTGGTTGGCGTTTTCTTTGTGGCGAAATGAGCTGATCAGGGTGTTGAGGTCGCCGCCCGAGGGAAGTTTTTCTAGCCAGACCTCCGTGTAGAGCAGGTCCAGACGGGTGTCTTCCAGGTGCTGGGTGAACAGGTTGCGCATGTAGCGCGCCTGGGTGTCGCTGGCCGTGTCGATATTGACCGTGCCGTTGGCATTCAGACTCACCCCGGTGGGCTTGGCCAAAACGCTGGTGGGCACCGGTGGCGCGCTCAAGATGCGGCCATCCTGATCGATGAGCGTGGGGTCGTTGTGCGTGGTGCGCACGTAGTAGCCGTTTACGATGGCGCACAGCTCGCCCAAACCCACCATGCGGTAGTAGTTGGGGTGGTTGTGCTGGAACTGTGCGGTGGACGTGACGGTGAAGGGCCGATGCAGGGCCTGGTTGCCATCGTCGACCGAATAGTTGCGGGTGCTGTACAGGCCAGAGCCACCCATGCCGCGCAGGATTTCGGCGGTGTAGGCGGACTCAAACCCGTCAATCAGGAAGTCCTGCTCGATCAAGCCTTGATAAGCCGGCGGGATGCCCGGCTCGAGGGTGTCGATCTTCTGGTCCAGGCGGGCGACCTCGGTCGATACGCGTGTGGTCAGGGTCGTGATCTGACCGGTGTGGGTTTGGACCTGGGCTTTGACCTCGCGGTCGTCGAAGAAGTCGCGCAAGTTTTCGTGAGTGGCGGAGACGATAGCCTCTGCAAGAACAGCGTTTTGCTGGGCCAGAGGCAGGTAGTCGAAGTCCACCTTGCCGTCCAGGCCGGCCACGGGCACCTTGCCGGGGGCAGCCTCGAAGGAGCCGTCGTTTCTGGTGACCACGGCCACGGCTTGGTCGCGGTAGGTCTGGGTGGTGTCGCGGGCAGCCTCGGTTTCATTCAGCGCGGTGGCGGCGAGGTTGGCGCTGTCATTTGATGCGGCAGCACTTTGTGCTGAGGCCTGGGCGCTGGCAGCGGCGGCATCGACTTTTTCGTCAAGCGTGACCTTGCGCACATTGACGGTGTTGAGCAGTTGCGTGGTGGCGTTGGTCAACGCCGCGACTTCGGTCATCAGACCGCTGGCGGATTCAGCCATGGAGGGCTCCGGTTAAAGAAGGGGTTTATGTGAAGGCGTGGTGGTCGACCACCACGGCTTGCGTGGCAATCAGGTGCGCCGCCATCTGTGTGTAAGGGGCGACTACCAGGGTGTTGACCTGTTCCACGTAGACGCTGCAGGCGGTTTGGGCGGCCTGGGCTTCAGTCTTGAAACCGAAGGCTTCGTCGGCTGACTGCAGCGACTTCTTGGCTTGGGTGCGCGCAGTTGTGGCCGAGGACGCGGCTTTCTGCGCCGATTGGGTGGCCGCCCCTTGCGCAGCGTTGGCGGTACTGGCCATAACCGTACTGGTTTCAGCAGCCACTTGGGCTTGGGTAGCGGACTGGGACGCGGACGCTGCCTGATCGGCTGATGTCTGGGCCGACTGCTGGGCGCTGTTGGCACTTGCATCAGCAGCCAGCGCTTGGTCGCCAGCGTGCGAAGACGACACAGCGGCTGCCGTGGCCGATTGGCGAGCGTGGGATTCACTGAGCGCAGCGTTGGTTTCCGACAGTGCGGCGGCACCGGCTGAAGCATCAGCTGCCACAGCACTGGCATTGGCGGCCGTGGCAGATACCCCGGCATTGGCTTCTGACGTGGCTGACAGGCTGGCCGAACCAGATGCCGCACTCGCCTGCTGGCTGGCGGTATTTGCCGACGCCTCTGATTGATTAGCCGCAGACACCGCCCGCGACAGCAGGCCATTGGCTGCCTGGTTGATCTCGGCATCCTTGTCGGCAATCAGTTTGGCCGGTGAGCGCACCGGGCCACGTTCGGTGGCGATCTGGGCATTGGCATCACCATGCGCCCAGTTGTGCACCAAGCTGCTGTCGGTCTCCAGTTGGGTGACCGAGCGCAGCAGTTGATCTTTGATGGTCATCTTCGGTCCTCAGAAATACGGTGGGTTGCTCAGCATTCCCATCTGCTCATGCAGCCAGCGGTGCAGACGGTCGGTCAAAGCCATCTCGGCATCGCCATAAACGCTGGAAGCCTCCAACTCTTCGGCGGTCAGCCGCTGCAGGTTGCGGATTTCCAGTTGCGCCGCCACCCGCCAGCGGCGGGCAGGCTGCAATTCCGCTTGCCAAGGGATCAGGAAACGGGCTTCCACGGCCTGCACATCCAGTGGCACGGCCAGGGGCAGCACAAACCATTGCTCACCGAGGCGGGTGTTCAAAGCCCACCAGGCGTCAAAGATGGCGAACTGGAATTCCGAGAAACGCCATTCAGCTTGCACCTGGTAGTTGGCCGACAGGGAGCGCAACCGATGCCGGGCGGCCCCTGTTTCCATTTCGGTGCGCAACAGGCTTGGCCTGGGTGACAAGCTGTAACCCTCGACCCGTGGGGGTGGCAGCGTCTCCGGCCAGACCGACAGGTTGTTCACGGTCGTCATCGCACCGCTCCCATGGCCGGATTGAGGCCATAGCGGCGCTCAAGCGTGGGCGCAATGCCGGTGCCCTGGCTGATGGAGCGCGCCATGCGGCCTTCGATCTGCTCAATGAAAACATCCAGGCGCAGGCCACCGTCGGGTTGGCGTTGCTGTTCAATCCGAGCATCTACCCCTTTGGCTTGGTTGACCACGTTGACCTGTACGTTCACCGCAGGCGCTTGCGATTTGGCACTGAGCGCACCACCCAAGGCACGCATCTGCCCACGCGTGAACACTGCTTCGCCTTCCTGGGCGATGATCGGGACTTCGCCGCTGACGATGCCGCCGGTGTGGAAACGTGGCGCACCGCTGAACACGCCGGGATGCACAGTTCGGTTGATCAAGGCGTCCGACCCGATCACACCGCCGCTGTGCGCGACATTGGCCATGGTGCCCATCAAGTCGCTTGAGCCCAGTGGCATGGCAGAACCAGTCGATGCGCCGCTCATGCCAGGGATGACGCTACCCAGCCAGTTGGCCAGTGGCAAGGTGATCGACCGCTGGATCTGTATCCGCACCAGGTCGGCGATGATCGAATCGGCCATGCTCTTGAAGTCGAGCTTGCCGGTCATCACGAATTTCGTGAGCGCATCCTCCATCGAGCGGAAGGCGTTGGTCGTCACCTGCTGTGCCCGCTTGGCAGCGTTGGTGGCGTCGTCGATGTAGGTGCGCAAGGCCGACTTGGCGCCGTACTCAAAACTGCGCTGGTACTCGGTGTTGGCCCGCACCAGGTCTTCGACGATGGGCAGCTGCCGGGCCAGGGCGTCGTTGATGGCGTCCAGCGTCTGAACGCGCAGGCCAGCGTCTTCTATCTGGTTGGCTTCCTTGCGGGCGGCAGCGGCGGATTTTTCGAGATCGGTGCGCGCTTGCAAAGCAGCCTTTTCGGCATCGGTCATGTCCAACATCTCGCGCTGCAGTTGCAGGGCTTCGATGCGTTGGCGGTTGCTGCCGATCAGGCCTTCGGTGATCTTGCGCGAGGCGGCCTCTTCCTTCTCATACGCATCAAAGGCTTTGTTGGCTTCCTTCTGGCGCTCGATGGCTTCGAGCACCTGGATGTACTGCTCGGCATCGGCCGCCACACCCTTGTAACCCTTGGCCTCGATTTGCAGGGCACGGGCGCGCAACTCGGCCGCTTCACCGTCTTGGGTGCGTGTCAGGCGCGAGCGCAGTTGGTTCAGGAAGGCTTCGCCTTCGTTGAGCTTTTCTGCGGGCTTGGGTTTTTCGAAGCCAGACAGGTCCAGCGCCGGGCGGGGTTTGCGCGGCAGCGTGGGCAGGAATTTGTCATAGATGGCCTGCACTTCCTTGGCCTGCGCCTCGGTGTCCAGCACGAACTTCTGGCCCATGACGCGCACCGTACGCCTTTGCTCATCAAAGAACTTGGCGACCCGGTCCACATAGCCAGGGTTCTGGTTGATGTTGAACAGGCGATCGTTGGCGGCGCGCACGTAGTCGTCACGCGCAACTTGCAGCTTGGCGATTTCGGCATCGATGACCTTGGGGTCGTAGCCCATGGACTTCATCGATCGCAGCAAGTCCGTCTTGAACCAGGTCTCGATGTCCTTGCCGACCACCGACAGGCTGTCAAAGGGTTGGCTGATCACCCGCTTGGCCAGCACGGCGGACTCGGCAATGAAGGCCAAGCCCGAGGCAACGGACTCCAGAAACGCCAATGTCGCTTCGCGGTTGGACGTGATGCGCTGCAGTTCGTTGCTGAAACTTCCGGTCTCGCCCTGGGCCAGGATCACCTGCTCGGTGAAGTCGGCCAGCACCGGGATGACGGCTGCGCCGATCTGGCGTTGCACACCTTCGAGCATGCCGCGCAGCCGATCCAGGTTGTCGTTCAGAAGTTCAGCCGCCTGCGCGGTCTGGCTGTTGATGACCAGCCCAAAGCGCTCGGCCTCTTCCATCAAGGCGGTGATGCCCGCATGCCCCTGGTTGAGCAGCGGGATCAGGCTCATGCCTTCCTTGCCGAAGAGCTTGATGGCCAGCGCCGCCTTGTCGGCCCCATCGGGCATGTTGGCGAATTTGTCAGCCAAGTCGAGCAAGACCTGCTCGGTTGGGCGGATCTGGCCTGATGCATCCACCGCCGAGACGCCCAACGCTTTAAGCGCAGCACTGCCTTCTTCGCCCTGGACCTGGGTGTCGAACATGGCCACCGACAAGCGCTGCAGACCCTTGACCAGGCCCTGCAAGTCGGTGTCAGACATCTGGGCCACGTAGGTCAGCGCCGACAGGGCTTCAACGGACACACCCGTCTTTTGCGCCAGATTGGCCAACTCGTCGGCGGTGTTGGCCACCGGGAGCACCAGCGCCGTGATGCCCACACCCACGGCAGCGAGTCCAGCACCGGCGATCAGGCCAGCAGGTCCGAGTTTGCCCAGGACCGAACCCAACATCCCGAGCCGGTCGGTGGCGGCCTGCAGCTGGAACTTGGCGTCGTTGGCTGCGCTGGACAGCAGCTTCAGACCACTGGAAGCCGGGGTGGCCGCCGCCTCGATTTTTTTTAGCGAGCGTTCCCCCTTCTCGCCGATCTCGGACAGCTCGGCCTTGACCTTGCCGCCGTCGACCACGGACAGGCGGATGGAGAGGTTTCGTTCAGCCATGGGGAAGTTCAGTCGTCGTGTGAGTCGTTGGTCTATTCGTCTTGTTGCAAGGTGCTCATCAGGCCCGCCTCGACCGCTTGGAACAGATCAATCGCAGTGGCTTTGTCCAGACCGGTGCTCTCGCAAGCCAGCATCCAGGCGTTGAGATCCAGCCCCACCACCCGGCCCTGCGCCATGCGCAACTGGCTGGCACAGACTTCAATCGCACGGGCCGCTTGCCAGCCTTCCAGGCTTTCCGGGGCATTCATGGTGTACGGGCACTCTGGGCAAGGATCGGGGCAGGCACTGCAGTAAGCGGACCCGCCACCGAAGTGCCACGCGGTGCGGGCCCTCAGGCGTTTTTTTCAGCATCCAGGGCGTAGAGGCCAGCGAGGTATTCGCGCTCGAAGGCATCGGCAAGTAACCAGTGCTCCATGAGCGCAGCGACACCCTCGGGGGTGACGGCGGCCGGTTTACCTTTGTCATCTGCCACGCCTTCCCAGGCGAGCACGGCCAGCTTGGCCAACTCGGTGATGAGGGTAGCGGTGCGTTCACCGGCGGCTACGGTGTCAGTGCCAGCAATCTTGGAAGCGGCATGGCGTGCGGCCATGACGAGTGCTGTGGTGGCAGGACGTACCTGCAGACGCACGCCGACGGCCAGCGTGATCCAGTGCGGTTCACGCGGAAGGTTCAGTTTGATCATGGGAATGTTCTCGTTTGAAATCAGTACGTGGTCACGTCGTTGACCAGCTCGACGGTGAGCATCTTGTTGGCCGCTGCGTTCTTGGCGGCCTGCCACTCGAAGGTGGCCTGGATGCCGCCGGGCCCGGAGATGGAGAGCTTGGGCTTCGGTAAATAGACCTCGTGCGCGATGAAGGTCAGGCGACGATCGGCGTCGATGGCATAGCCGAAGGTCAACTCCAGTGGCGTGTTGTTGGTGGCGGCATCGATCAGCGTGGTATCGGCAAAGCGCACTTCCAGGTTGCCGGTCAGACTCGCGACCGTGGGGTCCGCCCCATCGATCTTGCCGTCGGAACGAATGGTCTCGATGCGCTCCAGGTTGTTGGAATAGGTCAGCTGCGCGGAGACCACATTGCCCAGCGCCGCACCACCCTGCTTGATGGAACCCTGGAACTGGTTGAAGCGGATCAGCTCGCGGGTGCTGGGTGTCGCGTCCAGGGTGGCTGCCTGCTTGGCTTCACCCTGGGCGATCAAGCCTACGGTGGCATTCGCTGCGCCGGAGCGGGCAAAGCCTACCTGCAGGCTGTTGACCATGACGCCGGACGCCACAAACCAAGCCGGGATATCGGGCAGTCCGGTTTCCAGCGACAGGCTGGGCAAGCTCGGCTTGCCCGAGGTGAAAGTGTGGGTAACCACGCCTGAGCCACTGGTGGTGGCATCGCCCAGCAGGGCCTTGAGCCAGATACCGATGTTGCGCACGTCGATGGGCACGACGATGTCGCCCTCGACCTTGATCACATCGCGGATCGGGGCACTGGGGTCGCGACCCAGACCAATCAGGTCGTTGGCAATCAACCCCTGTTCGGAGCCGAGGGTGGTGGAAACAAAGGGCAGCTTCCAGTAGTCACCCACTGGGTTGCTGCCATAGGTGGTTTCGAACGCGGCCAATAGGCTGGCGTTCGCGCCGTAGGCACGGGCCATAGTTTTTCTCCTTGGTGGATGAGATTCAGTTCAGCGGGCCAGAACTGCTGTAGTGCAGGACCACGGGCAACAGGCAGGCCTTGATGCCGCTGGAGCCATCGGGTGCAAGTTCGTCAAACTTCGGCTGGCCGATTTCGGCGTACTCGATGACGCCACCCAACGTCCTGTCGGCCTCGATCAAGGTAGCCAGTTCCATCAGCAGGCCGTCCATGCGTGAATCACGCGCGCTGGCATCCGGGTCAACCACAAACAGTTCGATGGCCACCTGGTGCTGCCAGTGGTAGGTCAGAGGCGAGAGCGACACCTCAGGCTCACCCATCTCGCCGTCGCGCAGGATGGCCATGGCCTGATCGGTCACGCGCTCTGGCAAAGCGGCATTGCGCTTGACCGTTGCTCCCAAGGACAACTGGCCGAGCACTACAAACAACTTGGTTACGCATAAGGCTCAGCCTGTGAGCCAGTTGGGGTAGCAAACTGGCATCGCTTGATTTCACAAGGAGATAGGCGATGCCGAAGAACAGAGTGCAATTTCAGCGAGGCATGAGTTTGAG
>Ga0233425_10006311_pt1 | contig 17731 bp, 16 predicted proteins | sample Watercolumn_Towu_2_FD_181712 | JGI IMG/M metagenome (GOLD analysis project Ga0233425, IMG submission 181712) | Freshwater microbial communities from Lake Towuti, South Sulawesi, Indonesia - Watercolumn_Towuti2014_140_MG | ecosystem: Environmental > Aquatic > Freshwater > Lake | place... | reverse complement strand
CGGGCGCGGCGTCACGTTTTTCCCCTGCAGTGTTCGCCAAGGCTTACCATTCCTTGAACCAATGACTTGGCATTGGCTGCGGACCACAGTGTCACTTTTGTGAGCGTCCCTCATTCGTGAGCCCGGACGCACCTGCGGTGACCGGAAAGCGGCCGCTCTGGACCTCAGGTTCAGGATGCCGGCCTAGCGGCACAGGCGGGGGATCCCCATGCAGCACCCAAAGCGCGGACACTCCGCGCTTTGTTTTTTCAGGATCGATATGCGCTATTGGCTGATGAAGGTAGCGCAAGCCCCCCGCCCTACGAAAAGCCGCGCCAGTAAAGGCTTTCCGACCAAACCCCCTTTTTCGCGATCTATATTTTTTCCTTCCGGGTGTGATTCCGGGTGTGAATTTCCGGCCCCTTGCGCCCTCCCTGTCCATCCGATCACTTGAGCATCCGCAAGGCATCCAGGCTGTCACTATCTGCGGCGATGATGTAGGTCAGCAGCGGTCCTTGAATCATCGCATCAGGATGGTTGCGACAGTAGAGGTGGACAAAGCGAGGCCTCGTTTTTGATTGTTTTCCCTGGTTGCAGTCAAGAAATTGATTGCCCTCCGGGGGGTGAAGGAAGCTGCATTAAGTAGTGTTGTTTTCCCCGGCTTTCGTGGAGCAGTCCAGGATTGCCGGGGGCTGAGCTGCAAAAAGCCCCCTTCACGATCTGTGTTGGGGGCTTTTTTCTTACATGACAATGTCAAATAGAGCCGGCTGAAAATCCCTCCCTAATGGAATCTAACCTTATCGGCCATTCCAGGCATTCCCTAGCCCGCCGAGCAGCATTTTCTAATGGCGACAGGCGCCATCCCATATGAGCGTCTCTTCACCGTAGGCATCATGTATTCAGGATTTCAGTTGCGCCGCCAGACAGCGGATTTTTTCTTGGCTAATGCTCAGGAGGTGTTCCCATATTTCAAAAGATATCAAACCTCCACGGATCATGGGACGATCTTTTTTTCGTTCGACCATCCATCCCGTCCTGCTCTCTGCTCTTTCGCCTCTGGGATTGCCTCGAAAACGATTACAAAGCGGCCTTCTTCGTTGCCATGGGTAATTTTTCGGCAATCGACGACCCTTCCTCCGAAGAACGATGGCCTGTCCTGCGCTTTATGAAAGTAGACCATGCCGCCAATCAGTCCCTTGGCAGTGTCTTCCGCGAGTTTCCAGCAGCATGATTCGTGAATCATTGATGAGTTATCCGGGCGCTTAAAAATTTCCGGCTTTCTCAATAAGATGAATGCTTGGCATGGTGATGTCTCCCGTGATTGATGTTCTGCCACAACATAACATTTCGCTGGACAGGCTGGTAAGAGCCCTATGCGAAATACATTTAGAGGTTGTAAAAATGTTATATCGGCCCGCCCCTGTCCGCTTCTGTTGCGCGGCAGCGGCGCAGGACTTCCACAGCGGCTGCATTGTGGGATAAAGGAGGCTTGCCGTTTTGGGGGCCGCGCAATTGGGCGATGGCCCATGAATTGTTTCTCCTGGCCAGTTCCAGGGTCGATCTTCCGTCCGGCGACACAAGAGAAAACAACCGGGAATGGCCTTCAAGACATGACCGCCAATACCCGCCTGCACAGTGTTTCATGTTGTCGCCTTCTTCGATCAGAGCGGCAGTTGTGTTCAAAGGCCTGACCTCGAAGCCGGAATAGGTGAATTCCTCAACCATGCTGCCCCATGTCGCATTACGGTCGACCTTGGCAATGCTTGCAGGTTCTATATGCCATTCGCGCTGCTTCCTGAGCAGTGAAGCCCAGCTGGCATTCGAATGAGGATGACCACGCGCTACCCCATCGGCGGCGAGCCAGTCCACAACAGCAGCAAACTCGTCTTCAAGAAGGGGCCTGAGGGAACGATTCCCCCTCATGCGCTCCTCCACCTCGCGAAGAAACAGAACCGTGAAACTCACCCAGCGCGGAAATCCCGTGGTTAGTTCGTGAAATATCCGCTTCCCTGCATATGCCTTGGCGATCGCCGCAGGCATGGAGCGGACTCCAGCCGCAGCGAAGAACTCCAGGGCCTGCAGCTTGCCGGGCCATCTCGCGGAGCGCGGCTCGAACAACGCCCTGACTGCACTCCTGGGCAGCCTGAGCAACAGTTTCCATCCGGCTGTGGTGAATCGTCCGGCTATTGTTGTGGTGTCCGCATAGTCGAGGCAAGGCAGATCGCCCAGGGTGGCAAGCAGCCCCTCATCTGCCAGTCCGGTATTGTCATGGACGTCGCAAGCAGCGGCCGCCGGGCTTTGCAACTCCGTCAGGCGGTCCTGACGTTCGGATTTCTTCGCGCCATTGCCACCGCAGCGAATTCTGCCGTAGTTATTTAGGAGCGCGCGCCGCAGCCCATAGAAGAATGATTCTGACGTGATTTCACTTACGCCGAACAGGTCATCGACAACTTGAGATCGGTGTGGCGAGAGAGATTGGACCGTCAGTACCCAGCCCAGCACCGGCAGGAGCGAGGGGGACTCCTCGGATACCTGCGTGGCAAGCGGCAGGGCATGAAGAACCCTATGGTATTCGGCGATGGTGAAATCCGGGCCATAGGCCATCCTCGCAAGCCGTGATGCCTTTGGCTCCAGCAACCAGCGGCAGAGACCGGATCGCCAGGCGGATCGGGCTTGCCGGTCGCCAACAGCCCCCATCAGTAGCGCCTTGAGCATCTTTGCAGCCGCATCGCCGGCGCTTCCGTAGACCTGCAGGGTTTGCCTGACATACCAGCCGCAGAATGCACCCGACAGTTCGTCAATCCGCGGATCGCAGGCCGTGATCCGGTCCAGCCACTTCATATGCCTTGCCTTGTAAATTGGGTCATAAGGCTCGTTCAGCATCCGTGCCTCAACTAGGCCGGTGCCAGCTGAACTTGAAAGGCTGAGAATTCCACAGAGCAGCAGCTCGCGCCTTTCCGGATGCTCGATTCTCCTGATTGAAGTGAACCCATCCTCGAGCAGCCGGCGCGCGAGAACCCCGACGCCCTCATCGCCCGTACGGCTCAGCATGGCCCCCTCGACCGGGAATGCATGCCGGTGGCAGCTCCCATCAATGAAACGGCGCGATTGGCTTTCAGGTTGCATCGATGATTCCCCTCAAGTTGAGTCCATGTGCACATTGGAACATGCGCATGCGACACGATATGTCGCATGCGCATGCCAGACTTCACAGCACAGGGAGAGGTGACGCATGGCGGCAAAAAGAAATCGCATATCAACCAGGGTTCTGTCCTGGACGCTGGCACTGGCGATATCCGCCGGCTTCATCGCAAGCGCCGAGGCGCAAACCCGTCAATTGAGAAAGCCCGGGGTAGTGGTGCTGACCAAGGCTGTCGAGAATGGCCCCCTGTGCCGTTACGGTATCAATGGCTACGGCTGCCTGCTGCGGGGTTCACGGATGAACGCCCCGTACTACCTGGTAGTGGTGCGGGATCCAAGCGGCAGAAGCGAGGTCATCGTGGCATCCCCGGCGCCCTACCAGCCGGACGAAAGGGTGCTTGTGGTTTTCGAGCCAGACGGGGACATATGGATTGCGCCGCCAACCGGGATGAACGCGGGAAGCCGGTGATGCGTCCAAATGGAATACCGCTCGGGGTGCTTGAGCCTACCCGCCTGCGCAGAAAAGCTTCATTGCAGCGAACAACCACCGCCTAGCGAACCGGAAACATGAAAGGAACAGCTAATGGAAAACGTGACTGCCGACCTGCTAACGATCTTCTGGATAGCCGCAGCCATCGTTGGCATTGGCCTGCTTGCCGCCGGGGCCGAAAGGAGGATTGTTATCTACTATGACGGCACGGACATGGCCGTTTCTGCATTCGCGGTGATTTTCCCGCTGGTTGCATGGGTACTGTCCGATTCGAACATTTTCGAGTCGTCATTTCTTAACTGGATGGTTCATTGGCTCGTTTCGCCCGCCATCGGGATCGCGGGCTTGTCTCTCATGGTCGCCAATTTCAAATCGGCAATCAGGCACAATCGCAGCATTGCGCTGGGATTGCTCGTGGGCTTGTTCAAGATCGTGTTTCTCGCGCTCACCGTGATCGTGATATTTGGCCAGATATCCAAGATCACCGATGAGCGGACGTCGTTCGGCGAGGCGGTTTTTGCTGCTCTGCTCCTTGTTATCTGCTATGTGGTTGCGAAGGCCATGATCAATGGTCCTGAGGTATATGTTGCCAAAGGCTGGGAGTTGCCAGAAACAATGGCTAAAGCAGGGTGAACCAGGAATACGGATGTAACGAACCAAACCGCCCAGGATAAACGGGAATGAACCCTCAAGAATTCAAATTTCTTCCCGTTATAGTCTTCGTTCGTCCTTCGCGCCGTCACTTTCAAAGGACTTTGAGAGGAAAGTAACGACATGGCCAAGCCGATCATAGTCAGCCTTTCCGGCAAGGAATCGTCATTTGCCTTGGCAAAAGTCGAGCGGTCCAAGCTCTATCCGACCCGCAAGAGGGTTCCCCTGGATGGCAATGGGGTTCCCTGCAGCCGCGCCGCCATGATGTCCGACGGCAACATCGTCCTGCGAAGCGGGATGACCGCGCAAGGCTATTTCACGGCTGCCGGCCGATGGGTTGCCAAGGAGGAGCTCGTTGGCATAAATCCAGATGGCAGCGTGGCCGAGCTCAAACCTTCCACTCTCGGCGTGGCACAGGTGCTGGAAGGCCCGGTGCCCGCTCGCGACCTGCTCGACCTCAAAGTGGATGGCGTTTATGTCCTCGAGCCGGAATCCGTCGATGCCGCCCTGCTGGCCTCCCTGCAACAGGGAAATTTGTATCGCTTTCCCTTCAACTACGGCACCGACTACAACTGCGAGACCGCCTACCTCGTCGCCAATGAAGATGGCGTGTTTGCCGTGGTCGGCAATCCTGTGGTCCCGGCCTGGGTGGAGGAGGCCACTGTATACGTCGCCGAACCTGAAGAAGAGACTGCCGGCGACCTTGACTTCGAGATGATGTAAAGCCATGGCCAACGCGCTCCACCTTGCCAACGCCAAAGGCCGCGATGCGACCGTCGGCATTTCCGCCGTCAAGCCACCTCCCCAGGCAATCATCGGGCTGCCGGGAGAAACCATCGTCTTCCGCCGTTATCTTGCTGCCACTGATGATTGCGCCAATGCCGCCCTGTTGAAGCGTTTTGGCGGGGAGTACTCGGCTGCCCTGCTCGAAGGCGATCCTGAAATCGACATGGAGGCCATCGGCCAGGCGATTGCCGACACCTCGGCCGTTTTCATCGATTCAGAAGGCGAACTGATGTATGCCGAGCCGCACTTCATCGAGGTCGTCACCAACCCAGACGGAAGCGAGAAGGACAGGCACGAGCCGCAGGAAACTCCGGCCAACATAAACGTCCAGTTGCCGGTGAAATGGACAGGCAAGAATATCCCCATCGCCGATGCCGTGCGCCGCTTCTGCTTCCAGCGGGCCCTGCAGTTGCGCCATGTCGATGGCCTGACTTTCGACTACTTGTTCGAGATGGCCAGCGAGCTCGAAAAGTCGCAGTCGCTCATGCTGCTCGGCTCCGGAGAGAAGGGGACAGGTCCGCTGGTTTTCCAGGCCAACGGGCGCGGCTATCGAGGCTTTCTCGAAGGCCGCACCGATGGCAAGCGCTACCAGCTGCTTCTGCGCCTCTCCGACATGGAACTCAAGAAACCCGCGGCCAAGCCGGCCGCCAAGACTGCGAAGGCCGCCGATGCCTGAGCTTGATCTCTCGCGCTTCCGCGCGCTTGGCAAGGGACGCATCGCCGAGCAGGCGCTACGCGATGCCGAGCTGGCCAGCCGCCTGGCCGCCTACAAGGGGCACGTCGCCGGCAGCTATCGCGCCGTGACAGCTGAAGGCATGGCCGACATACCATCCGGCGGCTGGATTTCGCCCAAGATCGACGGCGAGCTGTGGTTTCTGGCGCTTGGCGACGGTGACCCTTGCCTCATCAATCCGCGTGGGACCGTTATTGCCGGCGACCTGCCCGTGCTTGCCGAAGCGCGCGCGGCAAGCGACAAGGCGGACGGCCTGGTACTCATCGCCGGGGAGTTGTTTGCTGAAACAAGCGAGCGGCGCTGCAGGGTCGGCGATCTTACAAGCCTGCTCGGCGCCGGGGATCAGGCCGAAGTCGGGCGCTTGCGCTTTGCCGCCTTTGACATCCTGCCCGCGCGCGATTCTTCGACGCCAAGCTATGCCGATCGCCTCGTCGAGCTCAATCGCCTGATTGCCTCCGGCGTCTCACTTTCCATTGCGGCAACCTTCAATGCCGTGGACTGCGAGATTTTGGCAACGCTTTATGAGGAGCATGTTGCCTCTGGACGCTACGAGGGCCTAGTCGTGCGTGCGCGCGACGGGATGATCTACAAGCTCAAGCCCTCGCACAGCATCGACGCCTGCATTCTCGGCTTCACCGTCAAGGCTGATGCCCGAGATAGCGCGCGATCCATCCTGCTTGGCCTGGTGCGCGAAGATGGCGGCGTCCAGGTGTGGGGCGCTTGCGGCAACCTTGGCACCGACGAGCATCGCAGGGCGCTGTTGGCGCGATTGCAGGGCATGAAAGCCGAGTCACGCTATCGCCATGCCAGCGATTCGGGCGGCCTTTACACCTTCGTGCGGCCCGAGCTCGTAGCCGAAATCAAGGTCACCGATCTGCAGGCGGAAAGGTCTGACGGCAGCCCGGTCACCAGCATGTTGCTGAACTTCGACGAAGCAGGCTGGCAGCCGCAGCGCCCCCAGCCAGTGGCTAGCCCGCTGCATCCGGCGCTGGTGCGCCTGCGCGAAGACAAGCACGCCGGCCCCGTCGATGCGCGCATCTCGCAGATCGCCGACTGGTTGCGCAAGGGTGGCCAGGCGACTGCGCCGGACGCTCTTCCCAAGAGCGCCTTGCTGCGACGCGAAGCGTGGAAGAAGGAAACCAAGGGCATGCTTGCCGTGCGCAAGCTTGTGGTGTGGAGGACCAACAAGGAGCGCATCGACCCCGCCTACCCCGCTTTTGTCGTGCACTGGACCGACTATAGTCCAGGACGCGCAGCGCCGCTCGACCGCGAGGTCAGGTTGGCCATGGACGAGCCGACTGCAATGCAGATCGCCGACAAGATGATCGCCGACAACATCAAGAAGGGGTGGGATAAGGCTTGAGAGCGCTGGCTTATCCACCCGCCTTCGCAATCTTTGTCTTGAACTGAGGCGCCAAGACCATGATCAACCGCTCGCCTCGATAATCGTCCCAATCAAGATCTTCGGAAAACTCGATTGTTCCATCCTGCGCGACCCTTCCGGGCACATCGGAGCAAACAACGGCCTCTATCAAAATGGCGCCGCCACACGGGAAATCGATGTCGTCACAGGGCAGCTGATCTGATCCGCTCTCGCCATGCCATTTGAAATCTTCAAGTTTGGACAGGGATTCCTCTTCAACTTCATCCAGATCGCAACCAAAACCCCATACAGTCTTCACGATGCTTGAGATTGCTTTTGCCGCCGCAGTATCCGGCACGAAGTGCTTTTCAAGCAGTTTGGCGATATCAGTCTCCAGGTTGCCGGTGTCCTCTCCGTAACGAAGCTTTCCATTTCCATCCGGGCTGTTGAGGGCAACTGCCATGCCATCCTCGGGCTCATCGAATCCAAAAAGCCACAAGGCTGACTGACAGTCATAGTCGACCTTGCCTTTTGCGCTCTGGAAACAGGGTTCATCCCCCCCCCAGAATGACAAGGTATCTCCGTGTTTTTTCGGGTTGAAGTCGGTACGTATCAACGCCAGGCGGACATCCAGAACACTCCCGGTCGTTTTTATCATCTTGCCTGCACTTTTCTTGACCATTCAAGCCTCCATCCAAGTTAGAGATCATGCCATGTTTATAACGAGGCGTACCTTGACGTGAATGCAGTTGAGATAAGCGATTCTGGGGGCAAGTTCACTCAATGAAAGGGTTAATCATCGTCTAAACTGCCATGATTCCAATTGCCAACGCAAGCATCAAGTAGTTGATCGATGCGAACAAGGCCGAACAAATCGGTAGGATATGGCACGGAACGTTGGAGAATATCCGCGCGATCCTTGAGCTTTGCGACTCCCTCTAACCAAAGAATCGCCAACATCTGGAGGCCCGCCTCGGTAGCCTGTCGCTTCAGGCTCGGCACTGCCCTAGGTAGGTAGAACGCAAACGCAGTGCACCAAGAGATGTTGCGAACAATCAAGCGGGCAACTTCGCTGGCCCGGTAGACCGCATAGCCATCCTCAGATACAAGCGAACCCAAAGGAAGTGTCCCCGTGCGCCGGGCAGTATCTCGGAATGTCATGAACCAGAATGCGAAAACCAACTGAGAGCCATCGAACAACTGGCAATAGCTTGTGAAGCGGATATCCCATTCTTGTAGTGCTGCTTGAGCAAGTGCGGCGTGCTTCAGATCGAGGAGCGCCACGTCTTTGCCTTCCGAATGCAGGAGTCCAGCTTCGGCTTGCCAGAGATCGGCTTCAGCAGGACATTTTGCGACCTTCGCGCGAACACACGTTTCGTCGAGCACGTCAATCAACTGATCGATTGAGTCGCAGGTCATCTGGTTAGTGAGCATTGGATCCTCTTGTGGCACATTGCAGGTCAGGTCAGCCTTCGGATTTCACTAAATCTGGATCAAAACGCAACAAAGACCACACCAGCCCACTTGTTTCTGATTGCTACCCAGAATGGTGCCAGAGGCGAACTTTGACGCCTTAGTAATTGTAGTAATGGGGGAAGGTATCAAGATTGGGCCTGTCTTCCTCCAGTATTTCCAGCCAGAATCCACGGGCTTTCCGGGCTTGGTCGCAGAAAATGGATCTGCCACCAAATACAGCAAATACGCATCAGTCGCACCAGTAAGATTTTTATATGCAGCGGCTTGTTGAAGCCCTTTGCCCGTTCTGTTGAATAGTTCCGTACGTTGGCTCGCATAATTAAATTTGACTTCGATCACGTCTTCCACTTTCAGGCAAGCTTTCCCAACCGAAGCTTGATCAACCAGTGCATAGTCAATCCGGAGCCTTCCTTTGCTTGAAGGAATCTTGTATTCTCGAACGCAAATCTTGTTCGGGTAATTTTTTGAAAAGAAGTTTTCAATCGCAATGCCAATTGGAACGGCCCCAGCGGATTCTAGCCCGCCATTTTGAAGGGCCGCTTTTAATGGGTTCCACGCTAGCAGTCCGTCAACGACAGCGGCACAAAGTGTATTGGCGTTTTTTCGATTTAAAGGCATATCTAGTTCCTTAAAAAGAACGCGAGTTCAACGCACTCAGGCTGGCCACCCAGCACAATGTATTAACCAAAGCCATCTGCTCCGGCGTGCTGCAGTTGATCTCCAGCAGCCCGGGGCTGGCTACGATGACAGCAAGCGTCCGGGCACGCGAGATGGCCACGTTCAGGCGGTTGCGGTCAAACAGAAACTCCATGTTGCGCGGCATTTCTTCCGCGCCTGAGGTCGTCATCGAGACGATCACCACTTCCGCTTCCTGCCCCTGGAACTTGTCGACGGTGCCGATGGCGATGTCGCCGGGCAGGACTTCCTTCAACAGCCTCACCTGCGCATTGTAGGGCGCCACCACCAGGATGTTGCCTGCCTGGATCTGCCGTTTGGCGTTAGTGCTGTCGACGTACGACTGATTCCGCAGCGACTCGATCAACACGCGGATGCGCTCCGCCTCCGGGCGGGAAGCCTGGGCGCACCCTTCATGCACAACCCGCTCAAGGACGATACCTGTTTCCCTGAGAGCAGAATCCGCGCCGGGCTGGAGAAGCAGGCGCTGGTTCTCGGTGTCCGGGTAATGGGCCAGGCGGCCTTCGTAGACGGCATCCGAGATGAAGCGGCAGATGCGCGGATGCATGCGCCGAGAAACATTGAGCAGGATGCCTAGCTCGGGTGGGACGGTGGCATGATCGCGCATGAGGAATTCCAGCGCGGACAGGCCGGAATTCCCCGGATGGATACCTTGCAGCGGCTGACTGAGCTGCATCTGATCGCCCAGCAGCACAATGTTTTTTGCGCAGCAGCCGACCGCGGCAAGGTTGGCGAGGGAAACTTGCCCGGCTTCGTCAATGAACAAGTAGTCATAGGACTGGTCCGCCTCTTCCCGGGCGAATGTCCAGGCCGTGCCGCCAACCAGGCGGTAGTCTGGATCCAAGGTGTCCTCGGGCTTGGCAACATCCTTGATGAATCTGCTATCCCTGAGCGGCGAATCCACATCCCCCCTTCGTGCGCCCTGGAAGTCAACGCCTGCTTCGATGGCGGCGGCGGTGACGGCGTCGAGCAGGTTTGCGATGGCCTTGTGGCTGATGGCGCACACGCCGACGCGCTTGCCCAGTCTCAACAGATCAAGGATTGCGCGCGCGCCGGTATGCGTCTTGCCGGTTCCCGGGGGGCCTTGGATAACCAGGTAACTCTCGCGCAGGTGCTGAATAGCCTCCGACACGGCGGCGACGCTGGCTTCGCCCGCCAGGATTGCGGCGTTTGGCGCTATGCCATCGACTTCCGGCAGACGGCGCTCAAGCAGTTTCCAGATGGGCGCATAGCCGTCAGATGGATTGTTTGAGTAGCGGCTTGCCGCAAGCCGCAGGATGGCGCCTTGCAACACTCCAGTGTTGACGCTGCCGGAAGCGGCAATCGACAGTACCGCAGGCATGCGGTCATCCCATTCCTTCTTGAGCGTCGGCACCCCGATGCGCAAACAGATGGTTTGGCTATCTGCGTCGATGGCGGCGATGGTACCCGCGCTCCGCAGTGTTCTCGTGTCGCGCACGGCATCGCCAACCTTGAGGCGATGCTCCTGGGGCGGCATGCGGTAGCTGTAAATCAGCGAGCGCTTGTCGGCGACCGGTTCTGCGCCTTTATTCAGCTCGAGGCCGCCGATGGCATCGAGATCGCGGATCAGTTCCTCGTCCGTCATTTCCTGCTGGGCGAACATCTTCCAGAAGGCAGGCTTGCGCTCGCGCCAGTAGAAATCGAGCAGATGCCGCATCAGTTCGGCCGCTTCGCGCCGTCCGGGCCGGGCACCGGCTTCCCCCTCGATGTTGCCGATGATCTCCTGTTTCAGTTTCTCGGCAGCGAGGGCTTCGGGAGAGCGCTCCTTTTCTGGGATCGGCTCATCTTCTTCAGCGATCCCCTTCCCGTACCAGGGCATGTCGATGCCGTATTGCTTTTGCGCCTCTTCCCGCCTTCCCAGCAACCAGGCGTGCAGCTTCCAGGTGGAAACGCAATCTTCTTCGTTGTAGCGCTCGATGTCTTCGAGCCACTGTTTCTTGCGGTCCCTGCGCCAGTGCTCGTAGTAGATGATGCTGGCTCCGGCGTTCTTGACGTCAGACCGCCGCTCGCCCTTCATGTAGAAGGTTTCCAGATTCTTGATGGAATAGCGCGGCTCGGAGGTCATGACGGCGTGGCGCACCACGGCATACAGGTCGACCAGGCGGTGCTCGCGCAGGATCCGGTCGACCTCCTTCTCACGCGTGCCGTGCAACTGCATCAGTTTCTGCAAGGCGCGCTTCTCATAGTCGGCATAATGATAGATGTGAAGGGCGGGGAACTGTTCGATGCGGCCGATGACGAAATCGACGAATTCCTCGAAGGCACGTCTTTCTCCACCGCGGTCGTGACCCCAGAATGGCTTGAACCTGAATTCGCCGTCCTGCCGGTAGGAGACGCCGAAGAGGTATTCGAGCCCGCCCTTTTCGTAGGGATAGCCTTCCATGTCGAAATAAAGGTCGCCTTCGTCCGGCTCTGGCAGGCGGTAAAAGCCATTGCCCGACGCTGGATCCGGCCGCTTCAGGTAAATACTGTCCTCGCCTGTGTCCCGCTTGCGCAGCTGCAGTGCTGCCTGGGTTCGGAGCGTTTCGAAGGAAGCGAGAGCGCCAACCTGCGACGCGCATGCCAGTTCTTCCAGTGTATGGATGCCGGCCTCGCGCAGCCGGCGGATGTCACTGACCCGGATATTGGCAACCTGGTTCAGGTGGTCGGCCTCGAGCCAGGCCACATTGCAGAGGTCTTCCCAGACACACAGGCCGCAGTGGCTGCATTTCTCCGGGACGGTTGCCGGTTTTATATCGGTAAATTCGAGAAACCGCTGCTTGATCGCGGCGACATAGTGCCGGTAGTCGTCCAGCCGGTAGGTTTTCGTGCTGTTGTCGCCAAGCTCCAGATGGGCATGGACGGGAGCCAGCCCCTGCGCCTCCTGCAGCATGTCGGAATAGAGAGCGATCTGGATGAGATGACGGGCCTTGCCGTGGCGCGCCAGCTTGGTGTCGGCCACCTCGTAGGAGAACGCGCCCAGCTTTGAAGGCGCCGGAACCTTCAGCAGGAAATCGGCATAGCCGCGGAATGGAGCGCTTTGCAGCGCCGCCTGGAAGATGACTTCAGGCCCTTCGCGCAATGCCTCGTCGGTGAGGCGGAACCGTTCTGCGGGCGGGACATTGTCCGGGATTTCGATGACATGCTTGTCTTCATCCTTTAGCTTGAGAAGGTAGGCTTTCTCATGCTCGGTGCCGTGGTCCTGAAGGATCTTTGTTTCCTCGTCCGCCTGCTTCCTGGGCAGGGGCGTGTCCAGATTGATCAGCCCGAGCGCGGTGATATGGCGGCAGACGATGAAATCCGCAAGGTCGGTCGCGGAGTAATACGTGAGTCCATTGTCTCGGTGCATATATCGAGCCGTATGTATCGAATTGAAATCACGTTGTTGCTACGGCGGCAAAAGATGCCGGTTCCAGTTGATGGCATCCAGCACCTCTCCTGCCACCCATGCTTACTCTGTCATTGATTGCAAGCTTATTCGTCTTCCTCGGCAAATTGTCTGACTATCTCGACATCAACGCCTTCCCTGACAATTTCACCCTCAGCGTCCTCGTTAAAGTAGTATGGCCCGCCGTTATTTATCTTGAGCGATATGCGGCCAAGACATACTTCCTCCTCTTCCTCCGATTCCAGTTCATAGAGTTCTTCCCCGCTAAGCTCGAGGGGACCCTTAATTCCGGTTTTTTTCTCCAACTCTTTAACCGTCTTCACACGGTCAGCGATTTCCTGCAAACGAGGATAGATAAACTCCGATAAATACTTTGCCAAATAGCGACGCTCGTATTCCGTTAAAGGAACGCAAGTTGTCAAGCCATACATGTAGACGTATTCGCATGGGTTCGTTTCTTTAAATACTTCAGCGGATTTTTTTGCCATTTGCAGCATCCTCCTGGCTGGTTACAGCAGTTCAAGGTGGTTTTGAAACTGTTTTTTTCGAAGCATGGCCAGGTAACCATCCCCCGGCAAAGCCGGGGGCTTTCGGGATTGCGGCCCCCTCAAAGGGGGCTTTTCGCAATCCAACGTCAAAAGCCCCGTCATAAAACCGCCTCGAAAAGCCGGAATGCTGCAACACGTCGTCTTGATACTCCAGAAAACGTCAAACTGTTGCTGCCACCCCGGCAGAGCCGGGGGGCCTCCCTTGGTAGGCTAGCCATCCACACTGGCATTGGTAAGTTTTTTAATTTCTTTGCGCCCAGTGACCCTGAAGTCGCGACCAAAAATGCATACTGTTTCTAGTTTAGGAAAGGCATCGCAAAGTACCTTGCCGAACTCGCCGTCGGCTAGATCGCACGGCAAATCCAGAGTTCGAATATCGGATGCAAGCCCATCGACTGGTTCATCATCGAAATCTATTTCCAGATCAACGATCTCATCATGGTGCGCCATGCACTCGGCGCCCTGGTATTCGTCTCCCGCCTTGTTTTTCCCCATGAAGTACATGATTCATCTCCTTTAGAGAAAGTAAAAAAGATCCTACAAATCCCCGGGGTGATACTCCTTCACAAAAATAACTTTAGGGCAACTGAATATCGGCCTCTACTCGTGAATATTTAGCCTCGACTCAACCAATTCCCTCCGCCCATTTCACATGAAATCAATATTTGATTGAAATACGTCTGACCTCACTGACCTCGTCACCAAACCCTTGCAGCCACCATTTGAGCTGCGCGGAATCGACCACCGTGGCGCTGAACTGGTATGAATCGCCCAATTCTTTCACCTGCTGATCCGCTGACAGCGGCGATTCCAGCAGGTGGGCGCCAGCCGCGCGGCTTATCCTGAACGACAGGCGAATGCGGCGGCCCTCCCCGAATCCGAAGCGTCCATCGTCGTCGTATTTCCGCAGGTCGAAACTCCTGGGGCGCTCGAAAGACTGCGTCGAGGCATGGGCGGAAATGATGCGGTGCACAGCCAGACTGCGTTCGTTGTCGAAGCCACGGAAGCGACAAACCAGGTATAGCCGTGGCCCCTGCTGGGCGAGGCCGAGCGGCATCACCTCGGATACGGTCCGCTTGCCCGCGGCATTGCTGTATTCCACGCTCAGCCAGCGGTTGCCGTAAAGGGCATTGCTGACTTCCTCGAACACGCCTGCCCTGACCACGGGAGGCAGCAGCGGCTGCGTGGTGCTGACCACGCGCACCTTGGAGAGCCATTCCCGCTCACGCCTTGCGTTTGCCTGCGGGCCGAGATTGGTTCGTGCCTGGATGAAGAATGGTTCCATCGATTTCATCAGGCTGGCGGGAAGCAGGCTCCGCAGATGCTGCTCGGCAAGGGTAAGCAGGAGGGATTCCTGCTCGCTGAGCGATGGCACGGACATGCCCTTCGCCCGCTCCTTCCAGCGGTAGCCGAAGGGCTTGTTGCGGTCGTCGCGTTCGATCTCGAAGTGCTTGCTGAGCATGTCGAGCTGGCGCTGGATGGTGCGCACGTCCCGCTCCATGCCCATTTCGGCAAGCTGCCTGTGCAATTCCGGCGCGGAGACCTTGCGGCTGCGAGGAATGCGGCGCAGCAGTTCCAGCGCCAGAAGGGCCGTTTCGAGGGTGTCGGGTCGCTTCGACATGGGCCTCAGACCGAAAGCAGGGAACAGGAAATGCCTTGCATGTTTTCTCCCCTAATGCCAAAAGGTTATACGGATTGCATGGTTATTGCAAAAATCCGATGCCGGCCCGGCTGCCCTCCTTGACCGCACACTCGGATTCGAGCGCGGCGACCAGCGTCTCGCAGGAAGCAATTCCGTTAAAGCGGCTTTGACGGACGACAGCGGCGAAATCGCCGGGTGTCAGGTTTGCCAGGCGCGCGAGCCTTTCCAGTTCCCTGTGATCAGGTTCATCGATGCCCATGCTGCCGCAATAGCGGCGCAGCATGGCGGCAGCCTGCTCGCGGGCGAGATAGCCGAATTTGACCTTGAGGTCGAAACGGCGCAGCGCCGCCTGGTCGAGTCCGTCCATGAGGTTGGTGGAGGCGATGAACACCCCCGCGAACGACTCCATCTGCGTCAGCATTTCGTTGACCAGGCTGACTTCCCAGCCGCGCTGGGCGCCACGCCGGTCCTGCAGGAAGCTGTCGACTTCGTCGATCAACAGCAGGGCACCTTCCTGTTCCGCCTGCCTGAAGGCGCGCGCGATGTTCTTTTCGTTTTCGCCAACCCACTTGGACATCAGATCGGAGGCGCGCTTGACGAGCAGAGGCACATCGAGCCGGGCGGCAAGCCAGCGGCCGTAGGCGGTCTTGCCCGTACCTGGAGGGCCATAGAGGCAAAGTCGCCCGGATCGGCTTTTTTCCAGCCCGTCCGCGATGCGGGCCAGGTCGGCGTCTGCGCGCAGGAAGACCGGATCATAGGTGTCGGGCAGGTAGTCCGGATCTGCGCGCTTGATTGGCCGATGGCCTTGTGCTTCCAGGGTGTTGCCTATCAGCAGCTCGATCGCGCTGCTGGCATTCGCGGCGCCAATCTCGTCGCGGATGCAGCTGATGACGGCTGCCGCTTTTGACACCACGGCCGGAGCCAGCGTCTCGGAGTTGGCGATACGGGATACGCCCGTGGCGCCAAGCAAATCACCACAGGCGTTCCGAACGATGCGCTCACGCTGTTTTCGCGTTGGCATGGGCAGCTCGAATACCATGTCGAATCGGCGAATGAAAGCTTGATCGAGGCTATGGATGGAATTTGAGAGCCACAGCGCCGGAACCGGATTTTCTTCGAGCATGCGGTTCATCCACGCCTTGCGGGTTTGCGCCGTGCTCTTGCGGCCGATGAAATTGTTGCCGTCGTTGAAAACGTCCTCGACCTCGTCGAAGAGAAGCAACACTCGTTGCTGCCTGAGGAAGCCTTGTGCCGCACGATAGGCACGCAGGCGCCGCTCTCCGTCCACCGGGTCGCCGTCGCCGTCCTCGCCTGAAACTTCGAACAGATCGCAAGAGAGCTCCTGCGCCAGTGCCTTGGCCAGCTGGGTCTTGCCGGTGCCAGGTGCGCCGTGGATGAAGATATTCACCCCCTTGCGGCCACTGGCCACGGCATGTCTGATATACGGGATCAACAGCGACAGCATAGACTGTACATGCCCGAAATCAGACAGGCCGAGATGCGGCGGCGCGCTGATTGTCACCATGCCACGCAGGAGGTTGACCGGATCAGTGTCTGAAGAATAGATGCTGTCGGCAAAATGATCCGACAGCAGATCGAGCTTCCGGCAAAGCGTCGAGGAACCGCCGCGATCCACGGTGACGAGCCCGGTGCGCGCGAGCACGCCATCTGGTCCGAGCGACGTGCGCACCGCCTGGACGGGCAAATCGAGAATCACCGAAAGGGAATAGATTACCTTCACGGAAGAAAGATGTCCGAGCAAGTCGCCCGTGTCGTCGAGCAACCGCTCGTTATGGATCAGGACAGCAAACTCCAGTATGCGGCAGTCCGCCTCGGATAGGCCTACGAGGCCGTTCAGTCGTCTGACATTGGCGGCAAGCTGTCCCGGCAATTCGGCTCCGCACCTCTTCTTCTCGGCTTCCTGCCAGAGCTTGCGAAGGGCAGCCAGCGCGCGCCTGGAGTCAAACTCGCTGGACGAATCGCCCACCCATTCGCCCAGGCCGAGTAAAGTGGCAAGTTGGTCGTTGTTAAAGCCGTTCCTGCCGATGAACTCGCGATGCGCGCCGAGGGAAACGAGCATCCGCAGTAGCCAGAGGCGGATGATCTCGGGGACGGCAAGCCCCTGTTGTGCATTCGGAATAGTTGGATGGTTGCGCCTTGCCATAATCGATCTCCTTATCGTGTGAGATCATTATCGGCAGGCATGCGTCAAAACGTGTCGCACACCGAGCGGCGCCGGTCATTCCATGTATTTGCGCGCGACCGCCTCGGCTTCAAAGGCGATAACCGTTTTGAGGGCATTCGGGGTGATCACCTTGACCTGGTTGCCGTAGCCGAGAAGCCACCAGACGAGTTGCCGGTTGAGTGCCAGCGTCGCGCTGATCCGGACCTTTCCTTCCGGCAGGGCTTCCACCTCCTGGTCCTTGGCCAACGGCCGCTCGATAATCGCTTCGCCAGCCTCAGGCGCGAATTCCAGCGTCACCATACTTTTACCGGTGCCGCCGAACCCCAGGTTTCCCTCGTCCAGCCATTGGTCCGGATTGAAGTCGTCCGGATAGTCGAACTTCCTGCCTTGAAGCTCGGCATGAATGATACGGTTTAGCGCGAAGCGCCGGACGATCCCTTCTCGCGGCAGTCTTGCCACGACATGAACGACCTGGCCTCTTTGCACGATGGCGAGCGGCCAGATGAGATAGCCGGGAACATCTGCACTGCCGCGATGCCGGTATCGAATCCTGATTTCTTCTTCGCCGAGGAGAGCCTTGTAGATGGCTTCTTGTACGTCCGGATCGGTAACGGGCGGCAACCTGGGCTGGGTGGGAGGGAGCACACGCACCT
>Ga0233425_10006310_pt1 | contig 17734 bp, 18 predicted proteins | sample Watercolumn_Towu_2_FD_181712 | JGI IMG/M metagenome (GOLD analysis project Ga0233425, IMG submission 181712) | Freshwater microbial communities from Lake Towuti, South Sulawesi, Indonesia - Watercolumn_Towuti2014_140_MG | ecosystem: Environmental > Aquatic > Freshwater > Lake | place... | reverse complement strand
AGAAAAGGGGGGTGAGGGGGGATTTGAAAACCTCTGTAATGTTGATATGCTTCCATACAATATAAGTCTGAAAGAACTATCGGGAAACTTGCTAATAAACCATAAGAAAGGTCACATTATTTAAAAAATCCCTCCTGACCTCCCTTTGCCAAAGGGAGGCAATATCCCCCTCTTTGGCAAAGGGGGGTAAATGAAGAAGATTGCCCCACTCGATTACGCGAAGAACCAATTAAACTAATATATTATCAAGTTGACCTGTATTGAGTCTGTCCTTAAACTGTGACTTTTGTAGTCAGCAACCACTCTTTTTGATACAATACAAAGAAAGCACATCATCAGTAACAAGGATATTAATCATTTCATTCTTTCAGCCGAATATTATCCTGTGGGAGGAATAAAAGCTTGCGTTCACCAATTCTTCTTGTGGAAGACGACAAGAAAATAGCCAATGTTGTAAGGGCATATCTCGAAGGTGCGGGGTACAGAGTAATACATGCGGGAACCGGGAAGGATGCCCTTACTGCCGCTGCAAAAGAACCACCAATACTGGCCATTCTCGATCTCATGCTTCCTGACATGAGCGGGGAGGAAGTCTGCATGCAGCTTAAAGATACCGCCGACTTCCCGATCATAATGCTCACTGCAAAATCATCTGAAGAAGAGAGAGTTGCGGGTTTTGCGCTTGGCGCAGATGACTATGTAGTGAAACCGTTCAGCCCGAGGGAACTGCTTTACCGGGTAAAGGCCGTTCTAAGGCGGGCAAAGGGAAATGACCTTCCGGGCACGAAACCTTCCAGTTACAATGGAGGCATGCTGGTTATTGACGGACAAACCTATGAGGTCAGAAAACAGTCGGGGTCAGTCAATCTTACCCCAACTGAATTCAAGGTTCTTTTTGCCCTCGCGTCATATCCCGGGAAGGTCTTTACAAGGGAGGAACTTGTTGAAAAGGCACTCGGATATAAGTTTGAAGGCTATGAGCGAAGCATTGACGCCCATATAAAAAACCTGAGGCAGAAGATAGAAGACGACGCGAAAAACCCTTCACTCATTCTCACAATCTACGGGATTGGCTACCGGTTCAGCGGCAGGCAGGATGTTTAAAGGACTCAGGATCAAGTTTCTTCTGCTTCTTCTCACGGTCTCCATAATCGCGCTTTCTGCCGCCTTGTTGCTGCGGGAGATGATGATCAGGGATTTTGGCGAATTCCGCGAGGGTGAACTTGAGGACAGGATTTATTGGATAACAGCAGACCTCGAATCCGCTTATGAACATAACTCGGGATGGGAAAAAAGCGCCTTTCATGAAGATACAATCCGCGCTCTGATGCTTGGACTTGAAATAAGGATTATCGATCAAAACGGGGACGTCCTTATGGACACTGCGAAGGCACTCGACCAGCTTTCACCACTAATGAAAAAGCGGGTCACAGCAATTTCCGGCATAAATCAGCCTTCTTCTTCAGAACAGTTTACTCCACATCCCCTCTTTCTGGAGGGAAAGGAAATCGGTACGCTTGAGGTAAGGTTCCTCCCTCCAAGGAAAGAGGATATATTCATCAGGAGATCAAACCGGTTTCTGCTTTTATCTCTCCTCTGGTTGGGAGGTCTTGCTGTACTGGCAAGCCTTTTCATTTCAGAAAGACTGACAGCCCCTATCAAGAAACTGGCGGCTGCCGCTGAGTCAATCAGCAGGGGAGACTACAGCAGGAGAATCGAAATCCGTGGGGATGATGAAATCAGCAGCCTTTCAAAGACGTTCAATAAAATGTCACAGAGCCTTGAGACACAGGAATCTCTGAGAAAAAAAATGATCTCCAATATCGGGCATGAACTGAGAACCCCTGTCAGCGCCATGAAAGGTGAGCTCGAAGGCATGATGGACGGCGTAATCCCGTTAAGCAGCGGGCATCTGCAATCCCTTCATGAAGAAACCGGAAGGCTTCAGAAAATAATTGAAGGTATCGAGGAACTCACACAGGCACAGGCAAGCGTTCTGTCATTAAGAAAGCAGTCCATTGATCTCTTACCGTTTTTGCAGGGAATCCTTGGAAGATTCAGAATAATGCTTTCCGACAAGTCTCTGACTGCGGAACTGCATGCAGATAAAGGGCTCACTGCATTGGCCGATCCTGACAGACTCAGCCAGATCGTAATCAATCTTCTCGATAACGCGATACGGGCAACAGGCAAAGGCGGGAAGATATGGATACGCTGCGGGAGAAAAGACAAAGAGATTTTTCTTGAAGCCGGGGATTCCGGGCATGGAATCAAACCGGAAGATATTCCCTTTGTCTTTGAGAGGTTTTACAAGACCTGTGAAGGAGGACTTGGCCTCGGGCTCGCCATTGTCAGAGAACTTGCTGACGCGCACGGCGGGAGAATTGAAGTAAAGAGCGAATACGGCAAGGGGGCGGTTTTTACCCTTTTTCTGCCTGCCTCATAGCCTTCACAATTCTTCATATTCCATTCGACTCCGCTTCACAATTCTTTGGTATTCTCTAATCAGACTTCAATTTGAAAGGAGAAAATAAAATGAAAAAACAGGTGATCATAAGTCTCTTTATCATCTCCGCTCTCCTGATTGCTGCCACTGTCTACGCCGGACATGGCAGAGGACATGGACTTGATTGTATCAACGCGGACATCGAATCAGTCAAGAAGTTCCAGAAAGAAACACTCAGCCTGCGTGATGACCTAATCATAAAGAGGCTGGAAATACGTCAGGAATATAATAAACCCAATCCTGATAAAAACCAGATTGCAACACTTAAAAAAGATGTTATTGACCTCGAGACAAGGATTCAGACAACTGCAGACAAATATGGCCTGCCTGCAAACATGGGACACTGCATGAAAGGCCACGGCAAGATGGGACATGGCAAAAAAGAACCGGGATGCGGCTGCATGATGTGGTAGCAGTTGTCAACAGTAATAAAAACATGGATTTCACTTCACATTTCATCTCATATTTCTTTTCACACTTCCCCTCTCCCTCCCCCTCCAGAGGAGAGGGGAATATATCCGGCGCCTCCCCATCAAAGGGGAGGTGCTTATTTTTTCCAAAGCACGACTCAATTACTGGCACACAACCATTGAGAAGAACAGACAAATAAAAAGTGGAATGTTTATACTATTTCGAAACCTTCACAAAAAATAAATGAATAATAAAAAGCGGATTCTACTTATATTATGCGTGTCTTTCACCATCTCCATAGGGGTTATTCCTCCTGCTCCCTCTTTCGCTCAACCGGTCCACAAATTCCACGAGTGGCATAAAATAGCGCCATACGGAGGTTACTGTCCGGGTTCACGATGGGGATGGTATGGTGCAAAAAGAATGGTACGGACTTCTGAGGAGGCAGGGTTGATACTCCGCGAATACTTCCCGGCCGACATAAAAATAGGGCTTATCAGGGAAAGAAAGTGGTTTTTTGAAGCGGAAATACTCGACAAAAATAACCGTCTGATCGACATTGTAATAGTGAACAAGCGAACCGGCAGAATTCGGTCCATCTTTTAGGACAGTTTCAAATTTGCACAGAGTATTTGGACAGATTTATTTGCGGGTATTTGAATACAACATAATTAAAGAGCCAAACACCTCGCAGGGAGGAACGACCGGGAATGAGCCAAAATACTCTGTCCTAGGCTGGCTACGTTGTTTTATGAATATTTCGACTTGAGCCTCTCTACTACCTCTTCAACCGGTACTTTCTTCACATCCTTTGTCTTTCTGTCCTTTATCTCAACAAGCCCTTCTTTCAGCGCCTTTTCACCAATTACAATCTGAACCGGAATCCCTATCAGGTCAGCGTCCTTGAATTTCACCCCTGCCCGTTCATCCCTGTCGTCAAGCAGGACATCAAACCCTGCTTTTGTCAATCCCTGATACAGCTGTTCAGCAGTCTCTGCTGTTTTTGTATCGCTTATATTCAAAGGCAGTATCTCAGCGTCAAACGGCGCGATGCTTTTGGGCCAGATTATTCCGTCTTTGTCATTGTTCTGTTCTATTGCCGCAGCAGCTATCCGGGCAGGCCCAATTCCGTAGCTTCCCATGATAAGCGGCCTCTCCTGACCTTCACTGTCAAGATAAAGCGCCTTTAAAGAAACAGCATATTTTGTACCAAGCTTGAAGATATTCCCTATTTCTATGGCGCGTTCGACCCTGAGAGGGGCATTGCACTTCGGGCATGCATCGCCTCCCTTTGCAATATGGATGTCATGCCATAGAGCGGGAAAATCCCTTCCAGGCTTAATTCCTTTCACATGATAGTGTGGTTTGTTTGCGCCGGTGACATAAACACCTTCCTGAAGGCACTGGTCAGCGACAATTCTGACCGCATGATTCATGGGACCGACAAATCCGGCTTCAATTCCCAGAATATCTTTAACTTCCTGTTTTTGAGCAGGCCGGTGGCCGCCGATTATCCTTATAAGCTTCTTTTCATGCAATTCCTGGTCTCCTCTCACCAGCGCAAGCACCGGTCCTTCTTCGCCTATAAGGAGTATGCTTTTGATAAAACAGCACGGTTTAAGCTTCAAATAATTTGATACTTCATGAACTGTCCTCTTATCCGGAGTATGAATTTCTTCATAGTCCCAACCCATTTCCTCAATCTTTTCAGGAACAGACCCCGCCATTTCAACATTGGCAGAATATCCGCAACTGTCGCATAACGCAATTTCATCTTCTCCCGCAGGACTTGGGGCCATAAATTCATGCGCTGTCGCTCCCCCCATCATACCCGGATCCGATTCAACCATGGAAAAAACAAGCCCGCACCTTGAAAAGATTTTATGATAGGCATCTGCGTGGAGTTGATAGCTCCGTTCAAGCCCCTCCACATCAGCATCAAAGCTGTAACTGTCCTTCATGACAAACTCCCTTGTACGGAGGATACCGCTTTTGGGTCTTGCCTCATCCCTTAATTTTGTCTGAAGCTGATACCAAATCTGAGGCACGTCCCTGTATGAACGGATTTCCCTTGATGCGAGCCATGTCATTATTTCTTCATGGGTCATGCCAAGGCACATGTCGCGGCCTGTGCGATCTTTCAGTCTGAACATCTCATCGCCAATATCATTCCACCGTCCGGTCTGCTGCCATATCTCTGCCGGATGCAGTACGGGCATGGTGATTTCCTGCGCCCCAATGGCATTCATTTCCTCGCGGAGGATCCTGTTTATCTTTTCGATTACCCTCAGTCCAAGCGGAAGGGAAATATATAGTCCCGCGGCAAGCTGACGAACATACCCGGCCCTGAGCATCAGGACATGGCTGACAGCTTCAGCATCTGCAGGGGTTTCCTTTACGGTCGGTATGAACATCCTTGAAAATCGCATAGTTCCCTCCGGTAACAAATTAATACTTTTCAGCTATTGTAGCAGAATTTACATTAGATTGATTTAATTTTTGCCAGCCATGGCGAACTTTGAAAAAAGCCGGAAAAACGTGTTAAAGTAAGGTGTTCCGGAGGAGGGAAACATATACATGCAGAGAGTACCGATGACACCCGGCGGCCATCATAAGCTCCAGGAAGAGCTCGAAAAGCTTTTAAAAGTAGACAGGCCAAAGAATATTCGGGACATTGCCGAGGCAAGGGCACATGGCGACCTTTCGGAAAACGCCGAGTATCACGCGGCCAAGGAAAGGCAGTCATTCATTGAGGGCAGGATTCAGGAACTTCAGGGGAAGCTGTCAGTAGCCGACGTTATTGACCCATCAAAAATAACACAGTCAAAGGCTGCTTTTGGGGCAACTGTTAAAGTACTGGATATTGAGGCAGATGAGGAATATATTTTCATGCTCGTCGGTCCTGATGAAACTGATGTCAGGAACGGAAGGATTTCCATCACTTCTCCCGTCGGCAAGTCCCTGATGGGCAAAGAAGTAGGCGATACAGCCAAGGTCAGGGCTCCGGCACGGACCATGGAGTATGAAATTTTAGAGATAAAATTTGAATAAGCATTTCAGGGCAAGGGTAATTGATAACAGGCCAATCGGCAGCGCAGCCAATCTCCTTACCATAAACCCTTTAGAAACAGTTCAACATCCCATACCGGGGCAGTTCTATCTGGTTGAAGCCGGAGACACCTATGACCCGTTACTTAAAAGGCCTTTCAGTTACTTCAGAATAACGGAAGAAGGCATTCAGTTCCTGTATGCGATAAAAGGCAAAGGCACCACTCTGATGAGCGGCCTTAAGACAGGAGATATTCTGAATGTCATCGGCCCGCTTGGGAATGGGTACCCGAAACCCGGGCATGACTGCATTCCGGTTCTGCTTGCGGGAGGCATAGGGATTGCATCAATATTTTCCTTCGCAGAATCATTATCCCAAAAGGGTTATGTGCTCTATGGCTCAAAATGCCGGGAAGAACTCCTTTTTGTTGATGAATTAAGAAAGCTGGGGCATGAAATAATCCTCTGTACCGACGATTGCTCCTGCGGCGAAGCAGGAAATGTTGCTGACGTACTGAAACTTTTTCTGAATCGTAATCCCTCACTTATAAAACGATTTCAGCTTTTCGCCTGCGGGCCCAGACCCATGCTTCAGGCATTATCCCTGATTGCGCTTGAAAATGGTCTACTGGGATACATCTCGGTCGAGGAAAACATGGCTTGCGGGGTTGGCGCCTGTCAGGGCTGCGTTGTAAATGTCAAAAGTCAGCAAAAGAAAAAATCCGGACTACAGACTCCTGACTCAAAAGTAATTTATAAAAGGGTTTGCAAGGAAGGGCCGGTATTCTCTCTTGGGGAAGTTGCATGGGAATAACAGGTTCCTTTCATAAAATAAAGATGCAGGCATGAATCTATCTGTTGGCATAGGTCCTCTTACCCTGAAAAATCCTGTAATGACAGCCTCCGGAACATTCGGCTACGGCAAGGAATACTCGGAGTTTGTTGATCTGAATCAGCTTGGGGCAGTCGTTGTAAAGGGAATATCATTGCATCCGATGAATGGCAATCCTTCACCCCGCATATGCGAAACTTCGTGCGGGATGTTAAACGCAATAGGCCTGCAGAATGTCGGACTTAAGGCCTTTCTTAAAGAAAAACTTCCTTATCTGAGAAAATTCGATACAAAAGTAATCGTCAATATCCTCGGTAATACGACAGGCGAATACGTTAAACTTGCCAGGGTCCTTGATGATGCGGGAGTTGATGGCATTGAGCTGAATGTGTCCTGCCCAAATGTAAAAAGCGGAGGGGTTGCCTTTGGCACGGACAGGAAGGCACTCGCCCGACTGATAGGAAAGGTAAGGCCGGTAATCAGAAAGGCAGTGCTGATAACGAAACTTTCTCCTAACGTATCGAATATCCGGGAATTTGCAAAAGTTGCCGAGGAAACGGGAAGTGACGCGGTGTCGCTCATTAACTCCCTGACAGGGATGGCAATTGATATTGAGACATGGAAACCGAAGATTGCCAATGTTACAGGCGGGTTATCGGGCCCTGCCATTAAGCCGGTTGCCGTAAGAATGGTCTGGGAAGCTTCACATGCGATATCAATACCAGTTATTGGAATGGGAGGAATCATGAACGCCTCTGACGCAATTGAGTTTCTTCTCGCAGGCGCAACGGCTGTAGCGGTCGGCACCGCAAATTTCATTAATCCCGAGGCAACGACTGACATCATCCGCGGGTTAGAGACATATCTGAAGGGTAAAGGGATTGAAGACATCCGCAAAGTTACAGGTGGAATGCATGCCAAATAATCCGGTCATAACTTTGACAACAGATTTTGGCTACAAAGACCCGTTTGCCGGGATTATGAAAGGAGTAATCCTCTCCCTGAATCCATTGGCAAACATAGTGGATATCACCCATGGGATAAGTCCGCAGAGCATCCTTGAAGCAATGCTCACAATCGGGATCAGCCATTCCTCATTCCCGAATAATACAATACATATTGCAGTTATTGATCCGGGAGTGGGGTCATCGCGGAGGCCCATTATTGTAAAAACTCATCGGCATGTTTTTGTCGGACCTGACAACGGCATCTTCTCGCAACTATATAATGCAAAAGACAAAAGCATTCAGGTCTTTCATATTACTTCAGAGCATTATCTCATGCCTGAGAGAAGCGCAACCTTCCACGGCAGGGACATTTTTGCCCCTGTGGCAGCCTGGCTGTCAAAAGGTATTGAACCTTACAAATTCGGAGACCCGGTAACTGATTATGTATCCATACCAGTCCCTGCCCCTGACATGCCATCAAAAAATCTGATCCAGGGAGAAGTCCTGAGTGCGGACCATTTCGGGAATCTGGTAACCAACATAACTTCACAACTGCTGCGGGATTCTTTGAACTCAAAGGCAGGAAGCCGGATTCGGGTTATGATCAAAGGCAGGGAGGCCCCTTTCGTAAACCATTATGCCGATGCAAAAAAAACAGAACCTTATTCGCTGATAAACAGCTTCGGATATCTCGAAATCTTTATCTTTTCCGGCAACGCCGCATCAGAGCTTCAGATATCGACAGGTGAAAAAGTAGGGGTTATACTGACGTAAAAGACAATAATCTTCACCTCAGACGCTGTTTGAATTTGAATTCATTCGTCTATTTGCATACTTGCAAGTCTAAATATCCATATTAGATTTGAGGCAAACTTGATAATAGAACCAATTGGCATCATACATACCCAATACAAGACAAAGAAAGAATGTCCTATCCAACCGCTCTATTCTTCTGACTCTGCCGGTAGTGTTGAGGTATTCGAGAAGTACGAGTCAGGGCTGAAAGACATTGAAACCTTCTCTCACATTTATCTGGTCTACCTTTTTAATCGTTCCGGCAAGATTGAAATGGTGCGTGCCACATTTCTGGACGATGAGCCGCACGGCATCTATGCATCGAGACATCCGTGCAGGCCAAATGGCATAGGGTTGTCAATCGTAAAACTGGTCCATCGCGAAGGGAATATTCTTATAATTGAAGGGGCCGATATGCTGGATGAGACACCTCTTATGGACATAAAACCTTACATCCCTAAATATGATTCCATCACTTCTGCCTCTGAAGGATGGACTGCCGGCAAGGCATGGCGGACCAAGCCCAAAGGAATAGAATAACTGGAAAAGATTAACCATGTCCTGCGCCTTATCGCCCAAAACAGGCATGCGGGCTATGTCAGGGACGTTGCATGGCGACTCTCGGACAGGAACCAATTCGCCGGGATGCATTTGCGATTACGTTTATACCGTTGGATAACCGAACCGGTTATTCCTTTAACTTGATTTTTCAAACATAACGATGAGCAATCCCTTTGAATCATACCGGCAGATGCTTGATGCGGAAAGCTCGCGTCTCGGGCTTGAAAGGAAACGCTGCTATGACACCCTATTCGACGACCTAGCCAACAACGGAATGGTTCAGTCAGATACTCATGTCGAGGAATCATTGAAAATTGAAATTGAGCACATCAGATTTTTCGTTGATTATGCACTGTCACAGCTTAAAAATCTGATTCTTTCCCACGGAGCAGATATTCAGGAAGCTGAAATGATTTTTACCAAAAGCATCAGGGCATTTACCGGGGCCGGGCTGCTAAGGATGCTGGGGCTAATAGCAAATGTCCGCAGTTCCCATAAAGATAGATTCGCACAGGAGGCACTTCGGCAGATTGAGGGCGAGGCACTTCAGCGTCTGACGTCTCTGAAGGCATCCCTATCTGCAGGAGAAATATGAAAACGCATGAAAGGAAGATAACGAGTATGAAAAAGTCTCTCCCTTCAAGAACCACCAGAGGTACAGTATCTGCACTGCAGCGGCTGAAGGACTTTGATGTCATGCAGCTCCATGCCGTTCTCGCGACCGAGTCCGGAGGACAGCCATATACCTCAATGCTCGCGTATGCCCTTACCCCCGATTGCCGGGGGATAGTTTTTACAACCCCGAAATCGACAAGAAAATACCGGAATATTGTCCATAACAGCAGGGTATCGCTTCTTATTGATACACGCTCGAACACTCAAAAGGACTACCTGAGCGCGGAAACCATTACGGTTCTGGGCGATGCACATCCCGTGCGCCGCGGACCCCGGTGGAATGAATTGTCAAATCTGCTGATCAGGAAGCATCCAAAGCTCGCGGGAATCATGGATGATCCTGAAACAAAAATCATTCTCATTGAAATCAGGCATTGCATCCACATCTCTCGATTTCAGACAGTGTCTGAATGGAAAATGGAATAGCGCTCAGGTTTTCGCTATCTGTTCAATATATTTTCTGACATCAAACTTAGATTTGCATCCCGAATAGCTCATATAGCGTATCTTTCCGAAAACAGGGCGACTTCCCCATGCCCTGTCATGTACCCCGCCAATACTCCATGCGATGCCGGTATACCCATTCGGGTCCCTGCCATCAAGTTCATACCGGTCATTGAGATAAACAGCTGTTCTCATGGCCTCTTCAGGAGACTCTGTCCACTCAAGTATCTTTTTTGCCCAGTACATTCTCATATAACCGTGCATCTTTCCCGTCCTCACCATCTCCATCTGAGCGGCATTCCAGAGTTCATCGTGTGTTTCAGCATTTTCGAATTGCTTTTCTGAATAGAGATATTCCCGCCGATCTTTCCTGTGTTCATTCAATGTCTTTCTTGCCCATAAAGGAAAGCCCTCAATGTTGTCATAGTTGCTGTTGTAATAACAGAAATTGTCAGACAGTTCCCTTCGCACAATCAGTTCTTCAAGAAAGGCCCCGCGTATTGCCCTGTCTGCAGAAATCCGCGAAACTTCAAGGGCAACTCTTTGCGTCGAAATCTGCCCGAAATGCAGGTACGGCGAAAGACCGGACTGCATGTTTTTTGCAGGGTCGTTCCTTTCTTTCAAATAGCGCGGCAGCCTCTTTCCCAGGAACATCTTAAGCGTTTTCGCTGCGGCATTTTCACCCGGTGGCAGCCATTCAGGAAGAAACCCTTTGTCAGCAGAGACTGTCCTCAGGTGTTCCTCCCATGAATTTATTGCAATGCCTCGTTTCCACGGGAAAGGATGTTTTATTACAGTCGGGAATTCCTGAAGGAATTCCGGCAGCAGCCGTTGTATCCTGGGCCTGAAGGTATATGCTCCATATTCCTGTTTCAGCGAAGCCTTCCAGCACGGCACAATGTTATGCGCGTCAACTTCCACGAAGGGGCAGCCAATTCCCCGCAAAACAGATTCCTTCCATTTCCTGCTTATGCGCAAAGGATTGAAATCGGTTATCAGCATTACAGGGTCATACTGTCTGACAAACAGCGGAATTACTTTTTCAGGATCTCCTGATAGCAGGACAAAGGGTATCTGCTTTTTCCTCAGGTCTTTTTCAACCTCTCGCAGACCAGCTGCCATAAAAAGGTATTGCCTCATGGTTGCGCCGAGGAATTCCGGGGCAAAACAGAACACAACTACAAGGGGGGATTTATGTCTGATTGCAGCTGTCTGGGCGTGAAGCAAAGCCCAGTTATCTGTTACTCTCTGATCACGGCTCATCCAGAGGATAACCGGACCAACGCCGTGCCGTCCCTCTTTCAGTATTCTTGCACGTTCCGGATGCATCTCCGGTTTCATATAACAACAACCCGGCCTGTTATATCAATCCGGCCCTTTCCATGATTACCGGGACCTTGTCTTCAATTCCAATGGCCATGATATGCACCCCGTCGCAGATGCCGCCTTCCTTCAACTGGCGGATATGCCTGGCAGCGATATTCAAGCCGGTATCCAGCGCCTTTTCTTTTCCGGCAGCCTTGAGTTCTTCAATCAGATCCTGCGGCACTCTTATACCCGGGACATTCCTGTTCATGAAATTTGCCATGCCTACTGATTTCAATACGACGATGCCGGCAAGTATCTTCACAGGAAACTGACGCGCGTATTTCATAAAATCCGCGAATTTCTCCAAATCAAAAATGGCCTGCGTCTGGAAAAACCTGGCGCCTGCCTGAGCTTTTTTCTCGAATTTAAGAAGTTGAGGCTCAAGGGGATTTGCTTCCGGTGTTACGACAGCGCCCGGATAAAACTCCGTGCCGCCCTTCAGTTCGTTCCCGGACATGTCCTTCCCCTGATTAAGGTCAGCCACTATTCTAAGGAGTTGAACTGATTCCACGTCATAAACCGGCTTGGCATCCTTGTGATCCCCAGTAGACACATAATCGCCCGTCATGCATAGAACATTCCGCAAGCCAAGGATATGGGCGCCCAACAAATCCGACTGAAGTCCTATCCTGTTCCTGTCACGGCAGGTCATCTGAAGAATCGGCTCAAGACCGTTTTCAAAGGCAATTCTGCACACTGCCATTGAAGATATCCTCATTACGGCAGACTGGTTATCAGTCACGTTGGCTGCGTGTACCTTTCCCCTGAGGAGTTCCATATGGTGCAGCATCCCAGAAATATCAGTGCCTTTCGGCGGCCCTATCTCAGCGGTAACCGCGAATCCACCGGAATCAAGCGCCTCTCGAAATTTCATTATGACCTCCTGTTATTCTTTGCCAATGTCTCCACGAAATCTTATTCCTTCAAAGTGTATCTGTCCTATATTGGCGTATGCGATATTCCGTGCCTCCTGCAGGGTTTCTCCTCTGCCGACTACATGAAGCACTCTTCCGCCATCGGTAACAAGTCCCTTTGCTTCAGACATGTTCACACCGGCAAAGAATATCTTGCACTTGGCATCCCGAATCATATCGAGCCCGGAAACCGGAAAGCCCTTCCCGTACCGCGCCGGATAGCCGGGATACCACCCCTTGTTCTTTCCGTTCCTGATCTGTCGTGTCCTGCCAGATGCCGCGACAACATCACACAGATATTCAGGACTCCATTCCACTTTCTTTTCACTGAGAACCCCTGTAATAATCTGATGGCTTATCTCGCTCAGCGGTGTTTTTAACCGCGGGAGTATTACCTCTGCCTCGGGGTCGCCAAAACGAACATTAACCTCAAGGAGATACGGGATTTCATCAACAAGCATCAACCCGCAGTAGAGAATCCCCCGGTATGCAATTCCCTCTTTTTCGAGAAAACCGTTTATCAGGGGCTGGGCAACTTTCCCGCAGACGAGTCTGTTAAGCCATTCACCTTCGCGCTTATGGGGCGAAAATGCGCCCATTCCACCTGTATTCAATCCCTCATCGTTGTCATAGGCACGTTTGTAGTCCTGCGCAACGGGCATTGGCGCAATATTCCTGCCGTCGGTAAAAACAAAGAATGATATCTCCTGACCAAAAAGCCTTTTCTCAATAACAACTCTCTGTCCGGCTTCTTCAAATATTTTTTCCACCATCAATTGATTCACCGCATTTACTGCTTCCTCAGTGCCCGAACAGACGATTGACCCTTTGCCCTGCGCGAGACCGTCTGCCTTCACCACTACAGGATAATTAACCTTCTCAACATATTCCCTTGCCTTCTGAGGATCATCAAACACTTCAAATTCCGGGACCGGAATGCCAAGGTCTCTGCATAACAGTTTGGTATAAGCCTTGCTGCCTTCAAGGATGGCAGCCCGCTTATGAGGTCCGACAATCGGAATGGCCTCGGATGTAAAGAGATCAACGATCCCTTTTGTAAGGGGTCCCTCCGGGCCTACAAATACTAGATCGACTTTTTCCTTTTTCGCAAGCGCAAGGATTTCGTCATTTGTGCGTGCATTTTCGCATCTGATCTCAAGCGCTATCCCGGCATTCCCGGGCGCGCAGATTACTTCACTCACATGCGGGTCGTTCATGAACTGCCAGGCGATTGCATGTCCGCGTCCGCCGCTGTCAACAACCAGAACCTTCATCAGTATCTTCCTCCGGATCAGTAGAATATATATTCAGAAGTTGAAATATGTGCTTTTTTGAAACCTGTCTAAACAGTCTTATGCCTGAAAGGTTATTCAGGCGTCCCTGCCGCAATATTATCTGTACTCTATTGCCAGAAGTGCCATTATATTTTACAGTATTTATCAAACAGCGACAGTATTGTCTGTGCCGTCTCCATTTTCAGAGTCCCTTTCTCTATTGCAACCTTTACCGTATATCTGCCGAGTTCGCAATAAAGTTGAGTCAGCTCGGGCCTGACTGCTGAAATTGAAGCCATGTGCCCTTCAATTACACCCGTATCACCGCGTGAAACAGGTCCCGTAAGAGCCAGTGGAATCCCGGCAGACACGATGTTGTTTACTGTGCCCTTTATCAACGGCATCACCGCCTTCAAGGCGTCATTCCTGTTTATGCCCGCGGCTTCGAACAGTTCCAGCCCGAAACCGATAGTTGCCACAAGAAAATTCGATACAACAGACGCGCCCGCATGGTATAAAGGCTTACTGTATACCGGTACTGAGATTTCCAGACCCCCAAGCGCTGAAACAATCTCTTTTGCCGCAGCACAGGCAGACTCATCACCCTCTATACAAAAATATGAACCTTGAAGGTTCTTTACTGCATCCTGAACATTGGCAAGGCTCTGCAGCGGATGCAGTGACGCGACAGACGCCCCGTTTCCATGCGCTGATCTCAGAATTCGGGACGAAAGCGCACCGCAGGTATGAAACACAACTGAACCTTGCCCGAATCCATTTTCTGAAGCTATCTGATTGCAGGCCTCCTCAATAGCACTGTCCGGTGTTGTGATAAAGACAATCCCAGCCTTCCCCGAAATCAGGGACAGATCTGTTGAGGCCTCTCCCTCACCGATAAAATCCCGCGCCCTTTCAGCAGAAGCAAGCGTCCTGCTGGCAATCCCCGCGATATGGTATCCGCATCTGCTCAGGAGATATCCTATGGCAGTACCGACTACTCCAGCGCCAATAATAGCAATAGAGCCTTTTGCCTGAGTATTAATGGAAGCCTCCCTGATTGCTTCGCCTGTGGCAGCCCGTAGAAGTAAAGGAAAATAGACTCCTCAGCCTACTTTTCCGCCCGGTAGATTCCCGGCCTCTGCTTTTTTGTCCAGTCCTTTGCTTTTATGGTATATTTGAAATCATCAAGCCGGTTGAGTAACTTTAACCGCTCGTAAATTCTGACCCATGCGCATTGCAATTCAGGGGTTACCTCGCACCAGCCGTCCTTGTTGCCGCCACACGGACCATTCAGAATCCCTTTAGGACAGGTTGTTACAGGACAGATTCCTCCGGTCATGGCAAGCACACATTCCCCGCAGCCTGAACATGCCTCCTGCCAAGTACCTTTGCCGTCTGTCATTCCCATAAACCGGGTATTCATGGCGGGCAGCACCGGCATTTCCCTGAATTCCCTGACAAGAGACTGCACTCCAACGCCGCATGCCATTGAAAGAACCGCATCGCACTGAAGGATTTCGTTTCTGATCTGGCTGATGAACTCGGGGTCACATTGCCGCAAAATGGTTTTTTGAGCAATTTCTCCGATATTCCCTTCAATCTTTCTTGCCATCCTCAGCGCTGACGCAAGGAGTTCGGACTGCCGTTCTCCTCCGCTAAGACAGACCGTTACACACGAACCACAGCCCAGAACCAGAACCCGGGAATATCCTCCCAGCATTTCCTTTATTTCCTCAAACGGCTTCATCTCTGCGACAATCATAAGTTCACCTGCCTTCCTTTCCGGATGGGATTCATTCCAAAGGCATACAGCCTGTTTTTGAAATCGGGGATACACTCACCACTGTCGAATACGCAGAGTCTTTCTCCGCCAATTCCGGTGTTATCAAGTATTTTTCTTGCCCGTTCCACATGACGGGCAGCCCATTGCTGCCCTGCCCGGAAACGGCATTCCCCGTCTCTGCATACATGAACTGCTACACCATCTGCTCCGTATTCGAATGGCGCTATAAGCTGAAACTCATTCAGGCGTCCGGTGCATGGCTTTCCAAGCCAGAATATGCCCTCGCTGTCATTGGGTGGCATGGACATGGAACCATACAGGCAATAGAAACCCACAATAAGCATTTCAGGATTCCCCTGCAGCGAGACATTAATAATGTCAGCGAGTTGCGCATGAAAAGCCTCAGGGGTATCAAGCTGCAACTGTATCGCGGAAGCAGGGCATTCAGAGGCACAGATACCGCATGCCTGGCACTGATTGATGTCAATCTCAGCCCGTTCCTTTCCGGGCTCAGGGATTCCATAAGGACAGATACGGACACAGTTAAGACAGGCCGCGCACTTATCATCAACAGCTGCTCCGGAGCCGCAGTTCAGGCATCTTTGCGCCTCACGGATTGCCTGTTCAGTAGTATATCCAAGTTCAACTTCAGCAAAGGAATGTATTCTTTCAATGACAGGGAGCTTAGGCATTTCTTCACGGGATGTTTTTCCTATAAGGCCTGATGTTTTTGCATCAAGCGGCGACAGGACAGGAATCACCTCATCCTGTTTCTGTGGAAAGCCCCTGAGGTAGCGGTGGATTGCCATCGCCACCCTTTTCCCGGACGCAATGGCATCGATAACGCTAAGAGGGCCGCTTACTACATCACCTGCCGCGAAAACACCCTCCAGATTGGTAATTCCGGTAATACTGTTTGCGATTACCGTACCGTCACGGTTCAGGACTAATCCGCTGTCCTTAAGCGTCTCCGCGTCAGGGGCATAGCCAATTGCCAGAATAATTGTATCCGCGTCAATTTCAAACTCCGAATTATCAACAGGCGTTGGCCTGCATCGCCCGGAGTCATCAGGTTCGCCAAGGCACATCTTCACGCATCTCACCTTTTCGATTCGCTGATTACCTTCAAAGACAACGGGGGATGCAAGAAACATGAATTTTACGCCTTCCTTCTCCGCTTCCATGACCTCCGACCGCGCGGGCATCTCCCGCAGAGTCCGCCGGTAAACGAGAGTAACTTCGCCGGCCCCCAGACGGATACTGGTACGGGCAGCATCAATAGCGGTGTGTCCGCCTCCGATAACCACAACACTGCTGCCGATGGAAGAAACCTGCCCCCTGCTGACCTGCTTGAGAAACTCCACACCGCTTAAAATCCCTTTCATGCCGATGCCCCTGCACTTTGGCAATAAGCTCTTCTGACTTCCCAACGCAATGAATACAGCCTGATATTCCTTCATCAGGCCTTCAACAGAAAAGTCGCGGCCCAGAGACTGCCCGGCTTTTGCTTCTATACCAAGAGAAAGAACCCGCCGGATTTCTTCCTGTACAACATCCCGGGGAAGCCGGTATTCAGGAATACCTTCACTCAATAACCCTCCGAGAACACTCCGGGCTTCAAATACAGTAACCTTATATCCGAGTATTGCAAGATCGTGGGCGGCGGCAAGGCCGGACGGTCCGCTTCCGACAACGGCTATACGTTCTTTGTAAATATGTCTTGCAGCAGAGACGATATCCGCATTTCCCTGAGTATCTGCCGCAAACCGCTTAAGCGCCGCGATGGAAATCGGTTCATCAATCTGTCCGCGCCTGCACCTGGTCTGACATTGCCGCGTACATATCCTGCCGCAGACTGAAGGAAATGGATTTACCCGGCGTACAATTTGGATTGCCTCTTCAGGCCTGTTTCGGGCAATTGCTGAAACATATCCTCTGACATCAGTTAGGATTGGACATGCTGCCTGACAGGGAGGAATGACACCTGCAGCCATTCTGATATTACCTCCGTGCTTGATACTCTTTCGGATTATCCGGCTATTCCGGCGTACATTCTTGCTGACTGGACAGTGTTATACATGAGCATGGCAATGGTCATGGGGCCTACGCCCCCGGGAACCGGAGTTATCGCACCGGCTTTATCCTTGACTGTTTCAAAATCCACATCGCCAGCCAG
>Ga0233425_10006309_pt1 | contig 17735 bp, 25 predicted proteins | sample Watercolumn_Towu_2_FD_181712 | JGI IMG/M metagenome (GOLD analysis project Ga0233425, IMG submission 181712) | Freshwater microbial communities from Lake Towuti, South Sulawesi, Indonesia - Watercolumn_Towuti2014_140_MG | ecosystem: Environmental > Aquatic > Freshwater > Lake | place... | reverse complement strand
GGCATATTTGACAGTGTTCTGGATGTTCAGCAGAGTGGTTTAATCGCAGCAATAGAACAAGTCAGAAGAAGCGCAACAGCAAAAAAAGCGCAAAGATACAGTGCAGAAGTTGGTGTTGCTTTGGATGGCAGAATGCCTGTTATTGTACAAAGAATGGTGACAAAACGAACAGCAACAGGTGTTGCATATTCTAGATTTCCCTGTTTTTATGATATTACTAAAGTAATTATTGATGAAGACGGGCACAGAATGTATGATGCATTTCCACGACTCTCTTATAGGGGGTGTAAACCACACGTTTTAGGAACAAATTCTTTAGTTATTCCTGAAGAATCAGGAGAACATGGGGATATTCAATTCACGAGATCTAATTATTATTCAAAATTTCACAAAGCTTTAGCTAGGTGTGCAGTATTTGTTGAGAATGAATTAGGGGATCCGAGAATTTTGGAATTTGCTTTTTTGACTCCCTGCTATGGTTCTTGTGTGAAACAAGATACTGTTTATCTTTTTCAAGCACGAAAATGTACAAAGTTTCCAACAGAAGTTCTCCATTTACATGAAGATGGTGAGTTACAACCAGGATTCATAGCAAAAGGAGACACAAATGGTGTTGGGGAGTATGTTGGACCTGCTTATGTTATACGTCGCATTTCTCCATTTGGTGAAGATATAGAAGATAGATTATCATTACCTATTTTTGATTCTCAACATCCAGAAGGATATGTCTTAGTTACTCCTCATTTAGAAACAAATTCCTTTGATCAATTTCATCGTAATTCTCCACATAAAAAAGCAGTGGTAGCATATGGTAATTTAGGGACACATCATGATTTAGAATTAACGCGAAAAGCAAGAATCTTATATGTGAATATCAATAATTCTTTTCACGGGTATTCTCAACACTTAAACATTCAAACAGGCGACATAGTTAGAGTTGTTAGTGATGGTTTAAACGCATTTGTCTACAATCTATCCAGAAATTAACGTTTTCTCTTTATGCATTCTTTCAACAAAGAAGTCTCTTTGCGCATGAGTTTTATTTCTGCAAGAAGTTCTTTGATGACAACTCCAAGCTCTTCTTTGACATTCTCTACTATTGCAGCAAGTATGAGCAGAACTAACAACAGTAACCATAAGAAAATGCCCTGCAATAATCCCCATGATAAATATCCATCAAGAATGTACTGCTTATGAATTGCGTAAAAACCAATTATTGTTACTGCTATTCCTGCAAGAAATAATCCTCCTTCAAAAAGAGTAGGTGTTCGTATTATTTTTTCTGTTTTTTCTTCGTATTTTAAGCCCATACCAATTTTTTAGAGAATGCACTATATATAAGTTTCTACTTTTTAGCTCTGTTTCAAAAAGAGTATCTTCTTTATTTGCCACGCCGCCTAAACTTCGTTTAGGTTATCTCTGAGTGAAACGAGCGAGATTGCTAAAAACTACGTTTTTGAGCACTTTTTCTCCCCCTTGGCTAGCCGTGGGGGAGATGAAGAAATCTTGTGAAACAAGATCGGCGCGGCAAATAAAGTTAGGTAGTATACTAATTCATACTATTTGAAACAGAGTCTACTTTTTCTTTTTCACAGTCACTATTTTGTATTCCTGCTCGCCCTGCCATGCAGTATGCTCGTCTACAATAGTGAAATGCTCCAATGCTTTTTTCAGCACTGCTGTCTTCTGGCATATTAACACAACCTTTCCTTTATCCTTGACAATGAACTCAAGCTGATAAAATAATTCCTTGTACAATTTTTCAACATCATTTTCAGGAATTGCCCTACCTTCAACAGGCGCCTGCGCGATGACAATATCAACGGATTTTTCTTCTGCTTTGGTATCCAGCCACTCGACATCTGCTCGAGCAAATGTTACAGATTTGACTCCTGCTAATTTTGCCTGCTTTTTTGCAGCTTCGACATTTCTCAGATTTGCATCATATCCTGTACAGTGTATTTTTTTCTCTTTTGTTTTGTCATATTTTGACAAATCTATCTTAAGAAGATGATGAAATTTAAACAAATCTTTTTGATGAAATCGTGGAGACATTTTTCCTGCAAATAATCCTGCTTCAATAGGAATGATACCAACACCACATAAAGGATCTAACAATACTTCTTTGCCAGTATACCCTGCATACCGCACTGCGCAATATGCAAACCCTGCATTGAGCATATGCGCTTGGCTGTAAATTTTATACTCGCGCTTGCTTAAATCAAATCCTGCCCAGTCAATGCCAACATAGCACTGATTCTGCTGGATAATGCAGGCAACAATAATATCAGGTTCATCTAAATTTACTTTTGTTTTTGGCTGCTGCTCAAGCAAAATCTCTCCAACAGCAGCAGCAGCATCCTGACTTGTAAAGCCATGCTCTCCTGAACGTTCACAATCAACTCTGAATGTTTTTTCTGCAAATTTTTTAAGGTTTATTCTTGCATCTTTGCATTGTTTTTTGAAGTCATCAAAGCTGCTAAAAGAGAATTCAGCGAGGAGAGGAATTATCTTTTTCAGCGATTGTGTTTTATAACAAAGCTCTGCACATTGCTTTTCTGTTGCTGAAAAAAGAATATGCCCTTTTTCTGCTGTTGCTTTTTTCTTGAGAATTTCTTTTACTTCTAACACTGCAATGTCTTCAAAGCCTTTGAACGTTACTCCTATAACTGCTGTCATTTAAGAAAAAAAGAAGAAGGAGGTTTTTAAAACTTTGGAAAGATTAAGAGTATCCCTTGCTTTTTTTATCTTTAGAGCTGTATTTTGTAGAAACAGCGATTGTTGCAGTTCCTTCTTTCTTTCCTCTGTTTGTTACTTTTGCAAGCCCTTCTTTACTCACACTTGCATCTATTCTTTTTAAGCTCATTTTTTTCTCTTTAATCCTCTTCCTGTTGCGCCTGCAAGACCTTCATTAAACACATGCCCTTTTTCTGCACTTGTTTTTTCCTGGCTTAATCCTGCTGTTTTTCCTCTTCTTGCCTGTCCTAATGTATGTCCTCGTACTTCTCCCATCTTATTCACCTCTTTTTTTTAATCCTGTACCTTTCCAGCCGAGTTGAGCGCCTTTTGCATCGCCGTGCTTTTCTTGCGCTTCTAAACTTTTTACATTTCCTTTTTCTCCTTTATCAACAGAACCTACTTTATACGATACTTTTCCCTGCACTCTTCCCATTGTAGCACCTCTTTTGACTGCTTGATATTTTTTTGGTATAATACTATATAAACTTTGTGAAAATATTTGTTCAATTTCCGACCAGCTTTCACAATAGTGTCGCAGGACAGTAGCAAAGAATCGTGATGTTTTAGCAAAAAATCACGCAAACCTTATAAATAAGATTATATAATCATTATAATTTTCAGGCAGTGTTTGGCATGAGAGAGAAACTAGAAGAAGCATTTGAGGAACTGAAGCGTGTTGATCATCTTATTTATGTCAGCCTTAAATATACCCGCACTACTGATGTTCTCAAAAATGTTATTGACAGAATGATTACTACAGCAGAATGCATGATGAATGCTGTTGGGGAACATGCAAAGAATACAGGCAAGGCACGAACATTGGCTATCCAGCCTATGATGAAATGCAAAGAGCTCAAGCGACTGTATCCTGATGATAAAATTCTGAATGAATTTTTTGAGTTTTACATTCTTTTAAAGACCCTCAGCAAAGCAGAGTACAATAGCATTAACGAATACAGGAGACATGTTACTCTTATTGCTCAGCTTGATGAAGGTGAGTACCACGTTCATATTGACAAAGTAACAGAATTTTACAAAAAGCTGAAAAATTATTTTGATTACATCAAATCATTGCTTTAAGAAGGTTGGGGGCATATGACTAAATACATTACTATTATTTGTGCAAAGGGCGGGGTTGGCAAAACTACCACGACAATTAATCTTGCAAGCGCGCTGCTTTTCTTCGGCAGAAATGTCATTGCAATAGATGCAGATCTCACAGCACCAAATATGTCCATTCATCTTGGTGTGCCAAACCTGTCTTGCTCTATTCACGATGCACTCGACGGCAAAATGCCTTTGAGTTCATGCCTGTATTTTCACCAGTCAGGGTTGCGCATTATTCCCGGCAACATTGCATATGAAAGCACAAAAGGAATTAATCTTAATAATTTCAAAACTATTCTCCGCGACTTAGACAACAAAGCAGAAATTGTGCTTGTGGATGGCGCGCCTGGTGTTAGCTCAGAATCCCAGACAATTATTGATGCTGTTGATTTTGTTGTTCCTATAACCACCCCAGACTTGGCAGCAATCAGCGATGCACGAAAAACAGTGCGCATGGCGCAGGAAAAACAGAAAAAAGTTTTGGGAGTTATTGTCAACAGAGTAAGAGGAGAAGAACAAGAAATTGACATTCATAACATTGAGGCATTCCTCGATGCTCCAGTTATAGGGATTATTCCTGAAGAAAGTTGTGTACGGACATCGTATCATCTCAAAGGACCAATAGTATACACACACCCAGACAGCGACGTTGCACAGGCATACAAAAAAATAGCAGCACGATTAGTAGGAGAAGAATATCATTTTGGTCTTGAACAAAAGAAAGTTCCTTCTTTCGGTAGAGAAATTCTTGCAGGATTTGGCATTGTGAAAAAAGAGTAGTTTAGGGGCTTCATCCAAAAAATGCTTTCGCAGTGCAGCGCCTTCAAAATTCCGTAGATACTATTCTAAAGTCCTGCGTTCCCGAATGGAGCCACCCCTCGCAACGGACCATGCGCTACATAGCATAGAATTTTGACCTTTGGGCGCTGCACTTTATTTTTGGACGAAGCTTAGTTTATGCAAAAGTATAATAATCACTTCTTCTCAAAAGACATTATGCCTAAGAAAAGACCCATTGCACGCGAGTTTGTTGAAGAACGACAGAAGAAAAAACAGGCAGTTGAACTGAACATGCAGAGATTTGTTGCATGGACTGCTATGCTTTTATTGATTTGTATCAATGCTCTTGGTGCTCTCTTGCTTCTTCCATTTATGCTCTTTTTTGAAGGGTATGCACAATACGCTGTTGTTGCAGTCTTTGCAGTGGGGTTTGGATTTATCTTTAACATGATGATTCATTCTCTCAAACATTTGGGAGATAAACACCACATTATTGCAGCTGTTGTTGTGCCGTGCTTTGCAATTGTCGATCTTGTTATCTTATTCTTTTTACTGGAAAAAATCAGTACTGTCTTGAAGATAACTGTACAGCATAATTATACTGTTATTATTGTTCTCTTCATACTTGCATTTATTATTCCTTATCTCTTTGACATTATTCGAGGAAAACATCGATTTATGTGAGCACGATGAACAAACTTACGCAAATGCATCTTGGTCTTTTTCTGACAGTTGTTGCATCACTTTGTTTTGCATTTCCTCCTGTGCTCATGAAATTTTTGATAGGAGAAATATCTCCCTCAACTGCACTTGCAGTCAGATTTTTTATTGCTGCAGTATTCTTTGCTCTTTTTTCATGTATAGTGCATAAAAAACACATCTGGGATATTACGAGAAAAGAAGCAGAATTGTTTGCTCTTCTCGGTTTTGTGCTTTTTGGCAGCACTATTGCATTGTTTTACTCGTTTTTGTACATTCCTGCAAACATGGCAATGCTGATTTTCATTACATACCCTATTGTTGACAGCATTCTTGCATTGTTTTTGCTTAAAGAGAAGATTACAACTGCTGACTGGATTGCTATTGCGCTGACGATGATTGGCGGCTATGTTATCTACGGCCATAATCTTGCTGTTCATGCTCTTGGATACGGACTTGCAGGTATAGGAACTGTTTTTTTTGCAGGGTTTTTAGTTCTAAGCAGAAAGCTCAGCAAACATCACACCAACAGTTTTTACAAACGCACTGTGTGGCTTTTTATTTTTACTTTCTTGTTTTTCGCTCTTGCAGCAGCTGCAGAAACACCATCTGAAGTTCTGCATATTTCTGTTATGGGTTGGGTATGGCTGTTCTTATTAGGAACTCTTGCTACTGTTGTACCTTATGTTTGTCTCAGCTACAGCTCTGGATTATTGAAATCATCTGTTGTAAGCTTGATAATTATTTTCGGCCACATCTCCAGCATTGGGCTTGTTTCAATTATATTTCACGAAACACTGACACTGAACATGTACATTGGAGGAGGCATGATTTTCCTTGCTTTCTTGATTACAACTATTGCAGAATGGGAATCTGAAGAAAAACGCTTTCATCATTGGCATTAAGAAATTCTTACTTCATGACATATTTCCACGCAAGAATAAATAATGCACTTGCAAGCACAAGAGTGCTTATTTTGATTATCAGGACATACTTGACAAAAGTCTGCTGGGTTTTGTTTAAGTTACTGTATTGTTTTTTAAGCTGTTTGATGCTTGGCATAGAAGAAATGATTTGTAGTGGAATATAAATTTTATTGTGAGATCTGGGTTGAATACCTCGTAGCTTGCTGTGACCAGATTTCACAATTCCACAGACGCACCGAATTGCGAGCAGTGCGTCTGTGTTATTAGTAAATCTTATATAGAACAGACGATTTAATTTATCCATGGACACGTATGATGCAATTACTGCAGCTGTTCTGAAGAAGCACAAAGTCACAGCTAAAGAACATACAGCTATCCTGAAAAAAATAGATGCATTTATCCATGAACTCAACGCAGGGCTTGTCAAGGAAAATATTGAAGCATACGTCATGCTCGGCGGTTCTGCTGCAAAAGGGACATTTCTCAAACATGATTTTGACTGCGATGTGTTTGTGCGATTTCTCTACGATAAATATCACAACAAAAATCTTTCTGAGTTGCTTGAAAAAGTCTTGAAAAAAACCACATTAAACTATGAGCGCGTGCATGGTTCACGTGATTATTTTATCGGCACGTGGAAAAATCTGCAATATGAAATTATTCCTGTGTTGTTCATCACTCATTCTCATCAGGCAAAAAACATTACTGACATGAGTCCACTCCATGTTGAATGGCTTAATAGTCATATGACTGACCAACTGCGCGACAACATTCTTTTGACAAAGCTTTTTTTCAAAGCACAGAAAGTGTACGGTGCAGAAAGTTACATGAACGGCTTTTCTGGACATGTTGTTGATATTCTTCTTTCATATTACGGCACTTTTAGAAGTTTGCTGGAAAATATTGTCAAATGGCAGGAGAAAGAGGTTATTAACGTCACTCCCAACCTTGTTAATCTTGCAAACCTGAATCCAGACAAGCTTCAGTCTGCAATCATTGTTATTGATCCTGTACAGCACGGCAGAAACGCAGCAGCTGCAGTTGGCTTTGAACCTTTTTATCTTATCAAAAACAAGGCTGAGGAATTTTTGGAAAAGCCTTCTCTGATTTATTTTGAACGAAAACCTATTGCTGCAAAAGAATTGAAAGGAAAGATTGTTGTTACTGCAAAACCTTTGCACGGCAAATTGGATACTATCGGCACAAAAATCTACAAAGTGCTGGAATTTATTGCAGAAGAGCTTCAGCGCAATGATTTTACTGTTGAAGATAAAGGATGGGACTGGGTAGAAGATCCTGAAAAAGATGCTGTGTTGTGGTTTGCAGTCAAGGAAAAAAAATTGCCTCTGCATAAAGAACACATGGGGCCTCCTCTGAAAATGCATGACGACGCTCTTGCATTTGAAAACAAGCACAAAAAAACATTTTTCAAAAACGAAAGAGTGTATGCAATTATTAAGAGAAACTATACAACTCCTCAACAATTAATTATAGAGATTCTGAAAGACAAACGCATAAAAGAAAAAGCACGAAAATGGACACTCAAGAACTAAAACGGCAATTATTTCACGCATGTGCAGGTGTTTTTATTGTTGCACTCTTTCAGTATTCTTTACTTCCGCTATGGATATTTTTTACAGTGGTAATTACAGGGATTGTGATTTACATTGCATGGAAAAAAAGTGCAAATCCTGTATTTGAATGGTTCTTCACAAACTTTGAACGCAAAAATGAATCTCCTGGATGGGGGGCATTATGGTACTGTGTTGGTTGTTTCCTGACACTTGTTATTTTTCCGCAGAACATTGCCTTTGCTTCAATTCTTATTCTTGCTTTGGGAGACAGCATTTCAACATTTGTTGGCAAAGGATATGGCTACATAAAGCATCCTTTTAACAAAAAGAAAAAGATTGAAGGGACACTTGCAGGCATTATTCTTGCAACACTTGGCGCATGGATTTTTGTGCCATTCATTCCTGCTGTTATTGCTAGTTTTGTTACCATGAACCTTGAAGCTGTTCACTGGAGAAAATACCAATTGAACGATAACTTGCTGCTGCCATTAATTGCAGGATTGATTTTGATGTTGTTTATCTAAAAAATTTTATACACAGCTATTCAATGAGAGTTGTGAACTATAGCTGAAGACATAAATAATTAAACAAGTGATATCTTTAGCGGAATAGTGAATGACAATATATTATTATCTAAATTAATTTGTCATTCACTATAACAAACGAAAGCGTTTTAAATTATAAACTTCAAACAAACATTATGGCCGATGAGTTAATAGATATTTGTGATGAAAATAATAAGTTCCTTAATATTCAAAAGATGAAAAGTGAGGCACATAAAGAGGGTTTATGGCATAGAGTTTCGCATATTTTGGTTTATAATTCTCATGGGGAAGTTCTTCTTCAATTAAGAGCCAAAAAAAAACTTCTATATCCAGATAGGTGGGATATCTCTGTCGCAGGACATGTCAGTGCAGGAGAAGATCCTCTTACTTCAGGATTAAGAGAGGTTGAGGAAGAAATTGGATTAAAACTTAAAAAAGAAGATTTGGATTTCTGGATGATTAGAAAAGCGAAAGTAATGTTTAGAGAAATGAAAAACAACGAATTTTATTATGTTTACTTTTTTCAGTTTGATGATGATATTAAACAATTAAAACTACAAAAAGACGAAGTTCAAAAAATACAATTTCTTTCTATTAACACAATTAAGAAAGAATTAAAAATAAATCCAGATAAATACGTGCCTCACGGAAATTATTGGTTTGACATTTTAGATGAAGTTACAAAGAGGGTCTCTGCTCTTAATGCTTAATCTCCTGTGGTTCTGCTATGGTTTGGTGTTTTATTATCTCCACTTCTGACGCGCTTAATGTTCTTTGTGGAGGTGGGCAAAGTTTTTGGATGAAGCCACTAATTATTACGGAATCCTATACAAATGCTTAATCATATAATTCTCTTCTTCTTTTGGCATTTCCTGCGGTTTTTCCTGCTGTGGTTTTTCTTCTGATATTTGTTCTACAGATTCTTGCTTGATTTCTTCTTTTTTTATTCCAATGTAATCTGTTTTATCTTTTATCTTCTTGACAATATCGTCAAAATCTGCAGGCTGGAGCTGTTTTGCTTGCCATTGGAAGTTTATGCCATCATTTTCTTTTCTCGGCAGGACATTAATAAGAACATGCGCATTGCCATTATTACAGAGAATGTTTGTGCCTTGACAGCCTAAGCGTTCATACGCTGCACTGGCTGCATAACTTGCAACATAAAATAATTGGATTGCGACATCTTCTGGCACTTCTTCAATATTTTCATAATGCTTTTTTGGAATAATCTGCATGTGGCCTGCAACTGTGGCATCTGGGGGTATTGCAACATAACAAACACTGTCTTCATACACTACTGTTGTAGGTTTTTGGCAATGCAGGCATTTCATTTTTTCTTTGAAAACTCTCCGTATAATCGTGAAATAAGATCAAGATTTGGCTTATCTTCAGTTGTATCTACTCTTTTTGCAGATTCATCTTCTTCCTGAATTAATGCAGGGTTATCACTTTCAGGGATTTCTAAATGAACGTCTTCTTGCTCTTCTTGCAGAGCTGGTTCTTCTTCCTCTTCTTCTTTCGACTCTTCTTTTTTTGGTATTTTTTCAGCAAAGCTTCCCATAATATCTTTGACGTCCTGCTCTTCTTTGATGTCTTTTATCATCACAGCTCTCTCAAGCTCTTCTACATCAACTCCTTCAAAGATTTCTTTTAATTCAGGGATTTGATTGACTTTTTCAGTAAACAAAAATGTCTGCTTGAGCAGGAGCTCTTTTAATTTTGGATTATCATTAATGACATTGACTAATTCATTCATACTGTACTTTGATTTTTTTGGCGCAAACAATGCAATGACTTCCTCAATATCAACATGCTCAAAGAGTTTTTTTAATCGCGGACTGTCATTGACTTGTTTTCTAAATTGGTTAGGATATTGAGTAATGAAATCCTTCAGCTGCTGGTTTGATTCAATGAGTTTGAAAATGTATTCTTTTGATGCAGTTGGAATCTGCTGTTGCTGCTCTGTTTTTTGCATTGGTTGAGGCTGTGGAGTTACTTGTTGCATAGGTTGTGTTTGTGAGATTTGCTGCTGCACAATCGGGAACTTTGCAGAACGCTGTTTCAGCATTGCTGGCAGGACTTGTTTCAGCATGTTGGCAGAATCATCTTTTCCAACATTTCCTTTTTTTAGCGTAAAAAACTCCAAGCCATCAACATCTTCTCTGGGAATAATGTGAAGCATAAAGTGACTGCTCTGCTGACCAGCTGCATAGCCATTTGCAATGTAAATCGTGTCGCTGAATGTCAGCATTGCTTCTTTCAACGCATTGGATATTGCCTTTGTTTTTGCAAATAAATGCTCGAATGTTTCAGGAGGCATTAACGGCATAATAGGATAATGCTCTTTTGGCAATACTAACAGATGTCCTTTTGCAGCAGGGTTAATGTCAAGAATTGCAAGAATCTTGTCATCTTCATAGACTTTCTTTGACTGAATTTCTCCTTTGACAATTTTGCAGAACGGACACTGCTCTTTTTGCGCATCAATTGCCTTTTGTTGCTCTGGAGTAAGCTGCATGGATAATTTAGATATGTGTGGGTATTTAAAGATTTACCAAAAAGTTTAAATATAACTTATAACTTATAAATTATAGGTGAGACAATGGCAACAACAGTTGCAGTAAAAGATGATACCTTTGCAATGTTAAAAGAGATAAAAGAGCAAGAAGAAGTAGCTAATTTTGATGAAGTTATTAAAAAGCTCCTTATTGAGATGAAAAAGCCAAAGCGGTCATATTTAGGAATGTTTCCATCATTGGGAAAATTTAAGAGGGAAGACGTTGACCGTTTTGATTGATTCCAACATTTGGATAGAATATTTTCAGGCTTCTGCATTAGGAAAAAAAGCAGTTGAATATATTGAGGGTAAGGAAAAGATCATTATTAGCGCATTAAACATTGCAGAAGTATATCGCCATGTTTTGAGCAAACGGACTAAAGAAGATGCTGAAAAAGCTGCTGATGTTCTTCAACAATTCTCATTCATCATTCCTGTTACTACAGAAATTGCAAAGAAAGCTGCAGCATTCAAGCATGAACAGAAACTTGGAATGGCAGATGCAATTATTTATGCAACTGCTGAGCAAGATCACGCGACAATTATTACTGCAGACAATGATTTTCGGCATATGCAAAATGTGGTTGTTGTGAAATAAGATTTAATGCCTTTGATTCTATAGTCCTAAACTCATATAAATAAGCATATCTCTCTTAGTATCATGAACACAATACTTTCTGCAAAACATTGGCAGCATTATCTGACACGGCCATTTAGTATATTCGGTGCTTCTCTTTGGCATGAATGGTATTCTGGAGATGTTACCTTTGAAGTGTTTGGTGTACATTGCCCAGATGTTTTGTTTATCGAAGAAGCAAAAGATGTTGTTCGCTGTTATAGACCAAAAGAGCAAATAGTTGAACTTGTTGCTGCTGCAAAAAATATTTTTCTTGATAAGAAAACTTGTTTAGCATTATTTGACAAAGCAATTCAATTAAACAAAAGAGCTGAAGCGTTACTTTCTCATAGAGAACAGTTTCATTCATTCCAGAAAGCTGTTGATTTTTTTATTCAACTAAGTGTTTATGCAACTGTGCTTCCTTTTAGAATGAATGATCTTCCAAATATGACCTTTGATAAAAAAGTCGTTGCTGAAACTGAAAAATTACGGAAAATCTCTCTATATCCAAGAATTCTTGAGGAGGTTGTCATTCCTCTTGCAAAAAAAGAATTGAAAAATGCAGGAATTCCAGCAACTGCTATTGATTATATGACTTATAAAGAAATACACAATAAACAATACAATGCATACAAAGAGCGAGTGGAAAAACAGGGATTTGTCTATACTGTTGTTGATGGTAAAGAAGAAATTTTTTATGAACACAATATTCCGACTTTTCTTTCTCAATTAGAACCATTGCCAGATACTGATGTTGTTAAAGGCATATGTGCTTATCGTGGAAAAGTAAAAGGAACTGTGCGAATCATAAATCAGCGGACAATACAAGGAATTGTTTTTAATGAGGGCGATATTCTTGTTTCAGTCAGCACAAGCCCTCTTTATTTACCTTTCATGAAAATTGCTGGAGCAATTATTGCTGATGAAGGCGGTGTGATAAGCCACGCTGCAATACTTTCCCGAGAATTGAAAAAACCTTGTATTATTGGAACAAAAAATGCAACAAGACTTCTCAAAGACGGAGACCTTGTTGAAGTAGATGCTGAAAAAGGGATTGTGAGGAAAATACACTCATTTTAAGGCAATTGAATAACCAAGCGTTTCTTATTCTCAGGGTACATAATTATCTCTTCTCCTTTTTTTAATTCTAAAAACTGAGCTATTTTTTTATTAATAATCACACCTAAACTGCTTCCAATCTTATTAATTCTTCCTCTGTCGCTAATTCCCCAAATCCCTTTTTGTTTTGCAATTGCAGCAACTTTCTTTGTTACGTCTTCTTCAAAAACTTCTTCTCCACACTGTGTGCAGACTTCTGCAGGGAATTTTCCAAGATTTTGACCTAGATACACATAATCAACTGCTTTTTTTACAATATTTCCTCCGCACTCTTCACATGTTTTTCTTTTCATTGTACTCACCTAGTCAATAAACACTGTTTTAATTTTATACTGATTTGGACCAATGATTTTATATGCAACGCTAATATACGTAAATTTTGCCAAATATCCTTCTGTTTGTTTGAATTTTGCTCCCTGAACAATTGCTTTTTTTATTTGTTCTTCAGTAATTCCTAACCACATCATCTTATCATTGGCATGTCTGCTTATAGAGAGCGTTATATCATTCATTTGATTTAGTATATTTAGTTTAATATATAAAACTTTCTATAATTCATGTAAATCACACGAAAAAATGCCAAACTATAAAAGGGTAGAAAAGAAAATATCTGAATATGGCATGGCAGAAACTCTTGACGCGAGAAGGCGTTGATATAACAACAATTTCTAGTATTGATTTAGGGTGTTATACCTTTATGACTCCACTTGTAAAAAATAAAAAAGAACTGTTGTTTACACATTTTTCTGAGCAAAAGTTCACGCATTATATTTTTCCTCATGCTTATGAAATTGGTCAGCAGTTGATTCAGATTTACTTCAAAACACCGTCACACATTCAACAGCATTACAAAGAAGGCAAACTGCTTCTTGAATATATGCACACAACAAGCCAGTTGTGGCAACAACAGCTAAGGGAAAGCAAGACAAGAGATCTTTTGAAAGCGTACCAAGAATTTAAATGTACTTTTAACAAAATAAGCCTTTTTTACAGTATGATATCATGGTTTGCTATTGAAGCATGGCAGACAGATTTTGAGCAGATTCTTGCTGAGATGATTACAAGAAACAATGTCAAGGCAAAAGAAAACGTCATTCTTGCAACTGTTTATACTCCGTGGAAGAAGACAGCGATATATGAGATTCAGGAAAAAATTGAAAGTGGCATTTCAGGAGCACAACTTGTTGAGGAATATCAATTTTTACGGAGCTGGTCAGCTGTTTGGTATAAACCTCTTGATATTTCATGGATATCTTCTTTTGTTCCTCAAAAACAAACTACAGAAGTGCTGACAAAAAAGCAAGTTTTGGATATTCTCAAACCAACTCTCAGGGAAAAGGAATTTCTTGATATTGCTCCATACATTATTTTTTTCAAAGACTGGCGTGATGACATCAGAAGAACATATTGCTATCTCTGGACATTTTTATTTGAGGAAATTGCAAAAGAATGGCATACAGAATCTAAAAATATAGGATATCTTTCGTTGGATGAAATAGAAGAAGCGTTAGCCAACAAAAAAATCCCTTTTGATATTATTACAAGAAGAAAAAATCATCAGTGCATTGTTACAGGTTGTGCAAATGAACTGAAAATAAGGGTGTTAGATGAAAATATCCCTGAAAAATATTTTAACATTATTGCTGAAACTGAAAAAAGCAGAAAGACTGAAATTATTCGTGGGATGGTTGCATTTAGAGGAAAAATAACAGGAAATGTAAAAATCATTCATTCTTATCATGATGTCAAGCATGTTGAAGTAGGGAGCATTCTTGTTGCAAATACTACACACCCGAATTACCTTCCTGCAATGCAGCGTGCAGGAGCATTTGTAACAAATGAAGGAGGCATTATCAGTCATGCAGCAATTGTGGCAAGAGAAATGAAAAAACCTTGTATTGTTGGAACAAAAAATGCAACAAGACTTCTCAAAGACGGAGACCTTGTTGAAGTAGATGCTGAAAAAGGGATTGTGAGAAAGATATCCTGAAATCTTTACAATCCTCTTGAAATTCTTTCAAAGATTCTGAAAATTCTCACAAGACACACTCGACACGCTCGCGTGAGGTATCTAAAGGAGTTTTTCTATTAGGAAGATAAAGGTGAATTATCCTTACAGTTAAAACATAATATTTAAATAGTATAAGTACGTACTAATACGTACTGGAGCGTATTATGATAAATAAAGAAGATATATTCATCACAAAACACGCACAGGAAAAAATGCATGCTGAAGGAATCTCTTTTGCGCAAATTGTTGAGGCTTTGGAACGAGGTTCCAAATTTCAGCAGACAGAGGGGTTTTTAGTAAGGTATAGTTATTATTCAATTGCATACAAAGTAGTTGATGAAAAATATATTGTTAAAACAGTATTTTTGAATAGGTGAAATCCAATGAAATGCTATGTATGTGGTAAAGCAGATTTTGTTAAGAAGAAGGTTGAATACATTCAATTTGGAAAGTCATTTGGGATGTTTGATGCTCTTGTTTGTCTAAAATGTAATGAAACCCTCTTTGAAGGTCATGTCAGTGAACAGATAGAAAAAAAGGCAAAAGAGTTAGGGGTCTGGAGTTTGGCAAAAAAAACTCGAATTGGTACATCAGGATCTTCTTTAGATGTAAAACTACCTAAACAAATTGCAGAATTTCTTGGCTTGAAAAAAGGTCAAGAAGTAGTTATTGAACCTGTAAAAAAGAATAAGATTGAAATTACGGTCATGGCGTAATTCTTCCATAACTCATATAAATCACTTGTTCTTTACACTTTCTTGAGGTGGATTACTATGAATCCTGTATGGTGGATTGCAATTATTGGCGGTGCAATAGTATTGATTGCTATTGTGATATACAACAGTTTAGTACGAATAAAAAACCAAGTGGAAAACTCTTGGGCGCAGATTGATGTGCAGCTCAAAAGACGATTTGATTTGATTCCCAACTTGATTGAAACAGTTAAAGGCTATGCAAAGCATGAGAAAGGAGTTCTTGAAGGAATCACTCAAGCACGAACTGCTTTTATGGGCGCAAAGTCTCCTAAAGAAATGGCAAAAGCAGAAAACATGCTTGAAGGCACTCTCAAAACATTATTTGCAGTATCTGAAAATTATCCAAAATTACAGGCAAATGAAAATTTCCTGCAATTACAGGAAGAACTTTCAGGAACAGAAAGCAAAATTGCATATGCTCGACAACACTACAACGATATGGTAATGGAGTATAATACTAAAGTGCAGACATTCCCAACAAACATGTTTGCAAAACTGTTTAGCTTTGCTGAAAAGGAATTGTTTGAAACACCTGAAGCTGAAAGACAAAACGTGAAAGTGCAATTTTAGGTGCTTGTATGAACATTCATGACCAATCTCGCTGGAACAAGATTAAGTCATGGATGATTATTTCTTTATTTATTATTCTCATTTCATTGTTAGGGTATGTTATTGGCATGTTATATGGCTCGCCTGTTCCAGGATTTGTTCTTGCTATTTTTGGTGCGTTACTGTACTCACTGCTTATGTACTTTCAAGGCGACAGCATTATTCTTGCAACAACTGGCGCACGTGAAGTGACGAAGAAGGAGTATCCTTATCTTTTTCATACTGTTGAAGGATTGGCAATTGCAGCAGGAGTTCCAACACCAAAAGCATATGTTATAGAAGATACTGCATTAAACGCCTTTGCAACAGGCAGAGATCCCAAACATGCATCTATTACTGTTACAACAGGATTACTGAATAAAATGAACAGACAGGAATTGGAAGGGGTTATTGCACACGAAATGTCGCACATCAAGAACTTTGACATTAGAATGATGATGCTGACTGCTGTGTTTGTGGGTATTACGATTTTATTAAGCGATTTTCTTTTACGCTCATTCTTGTGGGGAGGAAACAGAGACAGAGACAATAATCAGCTGACTATTATTTTGATTATTATAGGAATTATACTTGCAATACTTGCACCGCTTATTGGAGAGATGATTAAACTTGCTGTCAGCAGAAGGCGGGAATATCTTGCAGATGCAGATGGTGCATTATTGACGAGAAATCCAGAAGGTTTGGCTAGTGCTTTAGAGAAGATTAAACAAGACCCGGACCCTCTTGTTGATAAAGCAAATAAAGCAACAGCACACTTATTTATTTCAACACCATTTAGAAAATCAGAAGGTTTTGTAACAAGATTGTTTGCAACACATCCTCCTCTTGATGATCGGATTAAACTATTGAGAAGTATGTAATTTTTTCTTTAAATCTTTCTATTGGTAATAGAAACTATTGTCTATTAAAACAAAAAATGTATAAAAGAGTGTGTAATCATATCTGTATGACAACTGTTTTTATTTTTCACGGAACTGCAGGATATCCTGAAGAAAATTGGTTATAGAAGTATGATATTCAAAACATTATTCTTCAAAAAGAATTCATGCAAGGCCAAAAGCAGTCAAAATAAAATTAACCCCCATTGCTGCGAGAATTAATCCCATTATTCTTGTCAATGCTTCTGCACCTTGTCTTCCTATAAACTTAAATAGCTGCGTAGCATATCTCAACGCAATCCATGTAAACGCGAGATTAAGGATTGAAACTATTGTTGTAATGACATATCCATATTGATGGACAAGAATAATAACTGTTGTGATAACTCCTGGGCCAGTAATTAACGGTGTTGCTAATGGAACAATAGCAACCTCATACTTTTCTGCATGTTTTTCTCTCAATCGAATTCCCATAACTAACTTAATTCCTAAAATGCCCAAGATAATTCCTCCAGCAATCTTGAAGCTTTCTATTGAAATACCAAAAAATAAGAGAATTGCGCTGCCGAAAAAAAGAAATGCAAACAATAATCCTGCTGCAACATAAATAGCTGATGCGAGGTCATGACATTGTTTTTTTATCGAGCATTTTTGCTCTAACATTGCAAAAATAGGCACATTGCCAAGAGCATCCATTACCACAAATAACGCAAAAAATGCTTTTGTGAAATCAAGGTAGTTGAACATGCATTGATTTAAGATGTGGTGGTATATAAAGATTATTTTATTTGACTTTATTTCTTAATTCTCCTATTTC
>Ga0233425_10006308_pt1 | contig 17737 bp, 22 predicted proteins | sample Watercolumn_Towu_2_FD_181712 | JGI IMG/M metagenome (GOLD analysis project Ga0233425, IMG submission 181712) | Freshwater microbial communities from Lake Towuti, South Sulawesi, Indonesia - Watercolumn_Towuti2014_140_MG | ecosystem: Environmental > Aquatic > Freshwater > Lake | place... | reverse complement strand
CCGAAACTGCCTCATCTACCTGCGCCTGCCGGCGGATCCTCTGGCTTCTCTGGCTCCTCGGGATCCTTGGGCTGCTCCGACTCAATAGCTGGCTCTGCCTCGACGGATTCGGCACGCACCTTGGGAATTGCCGGTTCCTCGGCAGCGGCGGATGGCGATGCCGGCGCGGACATCTGTTCTTCCTTCGGCTGTAGGAATTCGCGTGCCGTCTGATGACCCTTCTTCTCCACCGCCTTACGGGTTCGCTGCAAAATCTCGTCTAGCACAGAGAAGTCATGCTCGCCAAAGACCCTACGGAAGTACTGTTTTCGATTGCCGATTTCGAACGGCAGAGTCGTTCGCCACAGATCGAGAAGATCGTTCTCCTTGAGAATCCCATCGTCCAGGGCTCGTTTGATTCGTCGGAACCAGGTCAGCGTCTCCTGAAGCGCCTGGGTGCTCACAAGGAACTTCGTTCCAGTGGTCTGGCGAATGATCACGTACCGCTGTCCTGACTCTAAGTCGTCCGTGATTCGATAGAGTTCTGGATCCCAATCACTCCGATCCAAGACGACCCGAAACTCCAGGTCTAGCTTGACTTCCTTTTCAACCCGATGCGCCGACTTTCCGCGCAGGAGGGCTGCTGCATCCTCTTCGAGTTGACGCACAAGCGTGTGTCGGGCGACTTGAAGTTGGTGCCGGTGGAAGAGATGATAGAGGGCGAATGCAACAATGATGGCAGTCAGAGACGGCAGGATGGGTAGATAGTCGTTCATGGTGCCTCCGTTCGGCCGCCGACTATTCACGTAGCCGACGAGGCCGCCGGCATCGGGCTGGGCTCCGTGAGATCGACAAACGAGGAACATGGTGCTTCCGTTGTCACGACGGCCCGCTGCCGACAACCAATCGAAGTCGTACGGCTTCGACGGCAGCTCGCAGATCGGCGATGCTGGAACCCTTGGTCACGACGACGCCGACTGCGGTTGCTCTGTCCACCGGGTGTCCCGTGTGGAACAGGACCGCTTCAAGCTGTCCGATGCCGAGCAACTCCTGGGCAAGCTCGACACCGTCACCGTCCGGGAGATCGACATCGAAAACGCCGAGGGCACAATCAGCTACGGCCCGTGCTTCGAAACAACAGCCCGCCTCTACGATCTCGTCGCCGTTTCGACGAAGCACCTGAACGACCGAACGCCGAACCGCAGGATCGTCTTCGAGCAATAGGATTCTCACGGCCCGCCCACGCGGCACGATGCTACCCCCCTTCGAGCACGCTCATGGTCCGGGAATCATCGGCATGACGCCGAACGCTTGCCGGACATGACGTCCGTCAAGAAAAACCACGTCTCACCTTGAGTCGCGACAGAATGTGTCGAGCCCGGCGACTGTTTCTCCCTCGGGGATCAATCGAGAACCTGGGCGGTCATGTACTTGACCTCACTGCCGCAGCCAGCGCAGTTGTCCACGACCCAGAAGTTGTCGTCGGGGTCATCGCGGTCGTCGCTGAGCACCTGGCTCGCATGCTGACCGGCCTCGACTTGCCTCGGCCAGCAGGTGGAGCAGAAGACCGTGCTGCTCGCGTCCATGTAGCCGACGATCACGGCGTTCACTGAAGGCTTTGCCGGCTATCAGTGGTCTTCGCCGGCAGCCTTTGAGCAAGGTGGATCGTCGGCTTGTCAGCTCGCTGCTTCCTCCGGCCACTCCAGGCCAAGTTGCCGAAGGCACGGACCGCCGCGTACATCATGTGTCGGGTGAGCCAACCGACCCCGAGCGCCTCCATCCCTTCAAGAAAAACCTGGTCGGTCTCCTTCCGGCTCCGGCTGTGCTCCCAGTATCCGAAGTCGTGGACCACCGCCGCGTTCCCGTACTTCCCCCAAGGAGGGAGAACCGCCCAGAGCAAGCGGGGCACGCTTGCAAAGTCGGTGATGAAGCGCTCGGGCACGGTGATCGTGTTCCCGCTGCCTTTGGCACCGATGTCGTAGCTGAACGGCTCACGAAGAACCCAGGTTCGACCATCTGAGAGGGGGCTGACCACGAGGGTCTTCGTGAACTCGCTCACGTTGCGTCGTTCCCCAGCAGATCATCGACCCACTCAACAAGCCTGTTGTAGGTCGGTCGCCTGAAATCTACGATTGTGCCAGCAACCTCTCGGAGGTTCCTCCAGGCCCAGCTTCTAGCTTCTCCGCCCTCAGGCAGCCGGATGTCGCCGTCGGTTCCTTGAAACCGAAAGAGAAACCACTTCTGCACTTGGCCCAGGCCCGTCTTCCTGCTGCGATACTGTTCTGGCAGCTCGTAGGCTAGCCATTCGCTGTGCTCGGCAACAAGTGCGACCTGGTGATGCTCAAGACCCGTTTCTTCCCGCAGTTCTCGTAGGGCGCCGTCGATGGGTTTCTCCCCGACGTGGATGCCCCCTTGTGGAAGCTGCCATGAGCCTGCGGGATGAGTCCTCTCCAAGGCAAACACCTTCCCCGCGTTGTTCAGGACAACGAGGCCGACACTCGCTCGGAACTGGTCATCCTCGATCGCGTCTACTTCTCGCATGAGCAACACTTCGTGCCTGTTGGTTGAGGTGGCGGAGTTTCCTTCCAGTGGAGCGCTGCCAGGACTGTGGACCAGCCGAAAGCGGCGAGAAGCGCCACGTTGAGTACAAGGAGCACAAGAGCATGGCCACCGTTTCGCCATGTTCGCTTCGTCGAGTCTTCTCTGCCCGTCGCCTTGCTGCTCTTCGCTCCTGAAAACACGTGGCAATACTCGGCGCTAAGGCTAGGGGCACACTTCTCCCGCATCATCTTCAGGATGGCCTTGTACTGGTCGGTGACCTCATTTCGACGCCGGATGCGAAGCATGCTGATCACGCCGAGGACTAGCAGGAGGAGCAGGGCCAGAGAAAACGCCAAGTAGGCAGAGATCGGCACGACGTCCTTCATTTCGGTCGTGAGAAATCCGATGCCTCCGAGTACAGCGCAGACGAGGGTCGTGAAGAACGTGACCCGCTTCTCACCAAGCTCTTCGTTGGCCAGGAGCGATTCCGCGACGTGCCCGAAATCCGCACGAAGAAACTCCAGCTCATCGCTCTTCGAGGGTGCCTCTCCCTCCGGCAGCGCTGGGGGAGACGTCCCAGTGGCCTGAGGTGCGCTCATGGAGCGGCCTTCTTCGGGTTGAGGATCTGATCGAGCTGCTCAGCGTCGTTGTCGGTGTTGAGCTGCACCCAAAGCGGCAAGTGGTCGGACAGCTCGTAGGTCCACTTGTCCTTGCTCATGCCCTTGGGTGCCAACGGAGTGTGATCGCCGTCGAAGAAGTCGAGCACACCGCCTTTGTCGCTGAACGCCTTCGTGAACGACTCCAAGTGAAGGATCTGATCGTAGCGCTTGTCCCGTTCGAGGTTGGACCCCGGATCACCGAGCAAAGCCTTGGGGACCTTCAGCCTCTTCGCAGTAATCGCCTTGTAGAGCACGCTCTTGGTGCTGGGGATGTTGAAGTCCCCAGCGACGATGATGTCTTTCTCGCCCGTCGTCGACTTCTTGACTCGCCTGGCGACCCAGTCGGCCACGAGCTTGATCTCCGGCAGGCGTTCTTTCTCACCCGCCTTGCCGTTCTTGCCCCAACGGATGTGGGCTGTCAGCATCGCGAAGTCGAAGTTGCCCGCTCGGAATGACCCGATGTACGGCTGCCGCCACCAATTGGGCATGGCCACGTAGTCCTTGGATTTCGCTTTCTTCCTCGGCGCATGGATGTTCGACGCGAGCCCGGTGAAGGTCGCCGCCCTGGTGTCGTAGACGAACGCAAGGCGCTCTCTATTGCCACCGCGATCCTCGTTGTAGTCGGAATAGACCACGCTCCAGTACGGCCCCAGGTACTTCATGACTTGAGCCAGGTCATTCAGGTCATCACGCAACTCGACGAGACAAACGAGGTCAAACTGGCCGATGATTTCGGCAACATAGTGGAGCGAGGCTTCCTTTCGCGGGACCCTGCCGAACTCCCGGATGTTCCAAGTCGCGACGTTCAGGGTCTCGTCGAGCTTCGAGGGTGGGATCTTCGCCTTCCGAATCCGTGCCCTGAGAACCTTGAGCCCCTTTGCAGTCTCTTGGCTGATGTCGCCGTGGTGCATGCCTTCCTCCCTCGATTGGCCTCCAACGGTGCCGAGGGTAGCTCTTGGCGCAGTCATTCGGGAAGCCCCGAAGAATGCGACAAATGAACACGCCAATGTCGCTTAGAGCCACCGCAACAGCACCGGGATCTACTGCCGCCGGCAGCGACGAATCACCGGGCGGTACCTATGCCGGATGGCCAGCCTCATCCGTTCGATACGCTTGGGAAGTGAACTTGTTGAGAAACGCGACGAGTGACCCATCTGCCCGCTCGATGATTGTTCCGCCGTCTTGCCAGATCCCATTCTCCGACCACCACTGGCTCCCCGCCGGATCCCCTTGATTCTGGTGGATGTTGTGCATTCCAAACCCGGTGTCGAAGGGTTCTCCGAACACGAAAACCCGCTTGGGCGAGCTGAGCAAGGGCTCTAACGCGTTCGCCGCGTCGATGTTCGAGCCTTGCTCCCACCTCGGTTGGAGCAAGGCCTCCGCGAGGATCATGAGCAGCCTCGTGATCGGATCCGGCATCATGACGAAGACGCAGCCGAGCTTCCTCTTGAGGCCTGGGCTTCGAATGTAGTCGATTGCTCCGGACGATGAATCCCTCGCCAGCTCATGGTAGCCATGAGCTAGGTCGGTCAAGGCGGACCACTCGGATTTGGCCAGCTCGATGACCTTCCACTCGACACCGGTATCCGATTGGTGGCTGTCCACGTCGATGGCACAGCGGTAGTCGTTGCCCGACGCCCGAACGAGTAGGTTGACGTGGTACCAGCGCCCTTGGTTGTCGGGGTCATCGCGATAGTGTTTCACGAGATCGCCTTCGAGCACGCCGTAGTGGGCAAAGGGCATGCGGCGATCAGATCAGGGTTTCGGGGAGGTAGCAACTGAGCGAACGCTAGCCGAGGTCACCCGGGCATTGGTCCCGCCGGCCGCTCAGGAGCTTCACCTCGTGGCTGCACTCAGCCCACCGCCCCCGGAAGCGTGTATGCTCCGGCCTCTCGGTGGGGTAGACCTCAAGCTGGAGATGAACATGGCCGCCAAGAAACCCTCGAAGAAGAAGTCCCCCGCAACCTCGAAGCGCAAAGGCTCCGGCCCGAGCAAGAGCGACTTCATCAGGGAGAAGCTCAAGGCCGGTCTGTCGGCCGCTGACATCATTAAGGCCGGGGCCGAGGCGAAGATGACCATCGCTCCGTCGTTCATCTACAAACTGAAGTCGAAGCTCTCCGGGGGCGGCGGGAAGAAGAAGACCTCCGCGAAGGCGAAGGCGGCTCCCAAGAAGAAGGCCGGCAAGCTCTCGGCCTCGGACTTCATCCGGAAGCATCCCACCAAGTCCGCGAACGAAGTGGTCGAGCTGGGCAAGAAGAAGGGCCTGAAATTTTCGATCTCTTCGATCTACCAAACGAGGGCTTACGACAAGAAGCGCAAGGGCGGCGCTTCGAAGACCAAAGGCAAGCCCGGACCGAAGCGGAAGACGCCCGTGTTCCAGGTCTTCTCCGGGGGCGGTGGCAGCGAGGCTGATCTGAAGAAGGCAGCTTTGGCTGTTGGATTCCCGAGGGCTCGCGAAGTGGTCGAAGAGCTCGAACGCGGGTACATGGCTTTGTTGGGGTAGAGGATTGCCGATGGATGAACGCCTGATGGAATGGGAGATTGTGCGATCCGTCCCGAAGCACGCGAACACGCCAGCACCTCCAAGCGTACTCCGCGCTGAAGTACCAGGCGGCTGGGTCTACATGGTGACGAACGAACGAGGCACCTTGGCGCTGACGTTCGTGCCAAAGCCGGGATAACCGGGGCCATTCATGTGCTCCGAGGACCCATTCTCCAGCGGGGCGGGCCAAGCCGATCCGACCGGGGTCGGACCGCTACGGTTTGGAATAGCGCCATGACAAAGGACACGTCGGTCGAGCGTCTGCTCACCCAGTTGAAGTCGCTCGACAATGCGCTTGGGCAGACCAAAGCGCTCGGCCAAATCGACGCGGCTATGCGCCTTGGTCAGATAGCGGCTGGTCTTGGGAAAGTGGCAGGACTTCATCAATCGTTGGACCATGCCGCCAAGTTCACTGCGGCCTTCGCCGACGCCTCCAAGATCCAGCGGGCGCTCGACGACGCTGGCAGGCTCACCGAAATGGGCAAGGTCTGCCGAGCCATCGAAGAGGCAACTAGGCCCTTCGCCCAGCACCACGCCGCTCTCAAGAGCATGGAACGCCACATGCTCGGACCAGCGGGCATTGCAGCGCAGTATTCGAAGGTGTTCGCAGAACTCCAAGGGCTTGACCGGCCTGAAGGGAAGGCACTCCGGAGTATTACCGCTGCGACTCGTCGCCTCGCGTTGGCGGGGTTGGCAGCCGGCGTAGATCAGTCTTTCGCTGATTGGATCCGAGGTTCCAACTTTCTGACCGATCAAGTCGCGACGCTCACCAGAATTGCGGGTTTGGCGCGTGGGTTTCCGGAGGCTGCATCGCTGGCGGACACGCTCGACGAAGTTGTCTCCACGGCGAATGACGCGCTTGCAGAGGACGAGAAAGCTCACGACCGCCTTCTAGAGCTAGTCGGAACGCTCCGGGAGCAGCTCGACAGCTCCGTCGGGTCGAAGGCCGACGCGGTGATCCGCCTCTTCCTGACGCTCGTCGGTCTCGTACTCGCATTCAGTAGTGTGAATCGGCTCGACGACATCGATGCCCGGCAGCGGCGTTTGCTCCTTGGTCAAGAAGGCCTCCATCACAACATGCGGATGATCGCCGCTGAGCTTGAAAGGATCCGACGGGATTCGGTCGATGCGGATGACCACTTGGAATCGCGGATTTCGGAACTCGCTGAGTCTGTCGCCGTGGAACCCGTCCGAGTCGTAGTAGTGAAAGCGAAGCTTCACTCACGAGCAACGGGAGCGAGCAACACGTTGATGACGTTCAAACCTGGGGACACCGTCGTGCTCCTGCACGCCCGGGGTCGGTGGGCTTTGGTCGAGGCCGAGTCAAATGGAGCGGTTGGTTGGCTGCCGAAGAAGAGCCTGGCAATCGCGCCCCACTGACCTCGAAGGGCCGTCAGCGGGGAACTGCGCCTACCAGAACTCGACGTGCTGGGCCGTGTCCTGAAGGGTCTGAGGCCCCGGCCAGGCTTGACCGAAGTTCCTCACGACCAATCCAGGCCGAGTAATGCGACTGCTCCTACTCGCGATGTTGCCCCATGGTTCCATTGCGAAGATCAGCAGGCTCTCGACGTCAGCGAGGAGCTGGCGGGTAAGACGGAAGCTGGTGCCGATGGTGCCAACGAGAACGCCGTGCTTGAAGATGCCGCGTTGTTGCTCCAGGTCGCGCCAAAAACCTTCCTTGTCGGCCGCATTCCATCTTGCCCTCACCGTCGTGCCGTCGGCCTTGCCCACGTAGAGGATCTCGTCCGTGCTGGGATGTTGGTAGGCATGGAGGGCGCAGTTCCAGCCCCAAGCCTGGGGCACGTCGTCGATGTGTTGCCAGTAGACGTTGACCAACATGTTGATCCTCCGCCGGAGACTGGTTCCCGGTGCCCGTGATCGGGCCGATGGTAATATGCGCCCGGCGCTGGACTTGGTGACTCCATGAGGGGATGGAGTCAAGGCGCGGTGCTGCTGGAATTCCAATCGTCGTGCCGGCGTTCAGAGAAGGTCATCGTTCGCCGGCACCCGGGCGGGCGACAACCCATGAAGGGCGGAAGACTTCCATGAATCCCACTTTGCCCGTGCTCAACTTCTCCGAGGAACCTGGTGAGCCAAAGCCGATGCGGGACCCCGAGCCCTGCTTCGAGGTCGAATCTCGGTACAAGCTAACTGGGGGCGCGGACGCGGCAGCTCTGGTTTTCTGCTACCCAAGAGCTGACGTTCTGCTTGGAGGTCAGCTTCTTGAAAGGGTTGGGGTCGAGGTCGTTCGCGTGGGTCATTCCTGGGCCACCCGGGAGGGCGCCGGTTCCGTGCTTTCGCACCCTTTCGGTGACACGCACATCCCCATCACGTTTCGGGTTCCGCTCCCCTTTGCGCTGGTCGAGCGGGTTCAGCAAGCCAGAACCAAGCAGGGACCCGACAAACAAGTCGTGTTCGACATCAGGCCGAACCTCGGGATTTCGGCCGTCAAGATGCTCGCCATTGAGGACGAAGTGGTCCCGGCCGCCAAGGTCCCTCAGCTCATTCGCGAAGAGCAGCTCAGTCGGGAGCCGGTTCGGTTCGGCCGGGACGAATGGCTGAAGCTCGTCGAAGCCGTGGGCTACACGAATGTGCTTGTTGTCGAGCTACCGATCCGAAACGCTGGCTCCCAGAATGTCCGTGCCTCGCTTCAACATCTCCAGGCTGCCCGAGCTGCCTTTGACAACGGCAACCTGGACGACGTGGGGGGCAAGGCGTTCAAGGCTTTCGAAGCACTCGTCCCCAATCGCGGCAACGATAGAGTGTTCGAAGCGATCAAGAGCGAATACTTCAAGAGTGCGCACGGTGAGGTGGCGGACGCCGCGCATGAGATGCTCACGAAACTGGCCAAATTGTACCACATCGGAGGTAGGCACCACGCTGGGGGTCTCCCCATCACGCGCCACCATGCCAGGTTCCTCCTCGGGGCCGCCGAGTTGGTTGTGGCCTGGTGCGCTGAACTATCGACGTAGTTGACCAGCGCGGCCAGGCTTGACCGACGGGACAAGTCCTACTAACCTGCATTCACCGACCTTCGTTTCGCCTAGCCACGGGCACGGGTCGGAGTTGGTGGCACCCCTCGCGGGGGACGAACGGTGTCGAACTGGAAGCGCAGTCCTTCCGGGATGGCTCGCATGGACCGTTCAATCATCTCAGGCTTCGTCGAAACCTTCGGCGTCCAGGGTGCCGCCGAGAAGATCCTCCTGAAGTGCCCGAAGACCCTCACTGCGGACGCAGAGGCGTTCTTCCGCCAGCATTGGAAGGACCTCCGCAGCGACACGATCCTCGTGTGGCTAACACTTCGGGTGCCCGAGGAAACCGACCCCCGCTCAACGGGCGAAATCATCCCTCGCCTCGTCGCTTTCCTGGTCGAGAAGGCCGCCCAGGATCCGTTCGCCTCGATCAACCTGCCGAACTGGATCGGCAACATCGTGGATGAGTGGGATCGCGACGCCATCGTGGACGGCCTCCGTGGCCGGCTCTCGGACGATGTCTGGGTCCGAATGCTCCCTCACGCGGCCGGCTGCACCGAGTTCAAGGCGCTGGCCCGGGCCGAAACCCAGGACAAGTCCAGGCATCCGCTGCCGGCCGGTGCGGTGCCCGAGGATGGCATCGTTCCACGGCTCGCCCCGACGCTGTTCAGCAAGCGGCGCGAAGAAGGAACGTGCAGAGATCTCCTCAAGAACGCTGCGACGGAGCCCGCAACGGCGACCTACGCACTCTGGGTCCTTCGCGAGATCGACCAGCTCCAAAACGTCGTCACGCCCGAGCTTCTGCTCGATGCGCTGCCGACCCTCAAGGAAGTGCCCTTGGAGGAAGGGCCGAAGATCAAGTTTCGGCTCGAAGTCGCCAATGCGCTTGCCGATGCTCCGACGTTCAAGACCACCGTGATCCGCCGCGTCCTTGGGGCGTCACAGCGGGGTGTGCCGTGGGGCTACCTGTGGTGGGAGATCCCGGCGGTACTTCGGGACGACATCGGCCTCGCGAGCATTGACATTGACAGGCCCGCTCCATGGGCTCTTTCATCCGTTGATCGTTGCCTCACCGGCTTGGACGCCTGGGAAAAGCGTCTCACTTGGCTAGAACGCCCCGAACCCGATCTGGAAGAGCACGCGCACTTTCAAAGGGGAGCGGCTCTCTGGGTCGGGAAGCCCGTCCTGAAGAGCGTGGAGGGTGCGGAAGACTTCTTCCCCCGGATTGTGGTTGGGTGGCTCGACGAGCCGTTGCCGGACCGTGTGGATGAAACATTCGAAAGGCGACTTGAGCAAGCGTTGCGCCGCATCTACCACTACGACGAGAGGATCATCTGGAACCGGCTTGCTGAGTTGCCGCTTACCCGAGAGCGGGCCACTCGGATTGTCGAGACCACCTTGGCTTCCGGGGTCTTCTATTCCCTGGAACGGTGCGACAAGATCGCCGAAGCGTGTGGGCCGATTCGCGGTACCGTCCCGAGGCCGAAACAATGGGACGCCAAGGTGCTGCGGGCCTACACCGGCCTCGTCGGTGACGAAAAATGCACTGCCAAGTGGTTCGACGAGTCCATCGCCAGCGGGGACTTCTGGACTGCGCTCCACCTGGCGGTGTGTGATGACCGGACGCCGCGTGTCCATCGGGTGGATCCCCTCACGAAGATCCTCCCCCGCGACGACTTCCGGACGCTTCTTCGGCTGCACGCGGATCACCCGTGGCTGCTTTCAGAAGCGGACGTGATCGCCGAAGTGGCTTCTGGCCTCCACCCGGACGGTCAGTGGAGTTGGCTTGGCGGGACGGTGCCGGCCTACTTCATCCCGGTGGTCGAGGCCAAGGCAGCGTCCACGCCCAACCTTGAACTGGTAGGCGACCTGTTCGAGGTCCTTTCCAAAGCTGATGTGCCGACACGGAGGTTGGCTGAGATCGCGCTCGAACGTGTCCGAAACCATGGGCCGAGCGCGATGGCACCGCATCAGTTCGGCAAGCTGCTCAGGTCCGGCAAGCTCTGGGAGAATCCCGGCGCGGAATTGGTCGCTCACGTCCTTGGTGAGCGCGGGCCGGACGGTGTCCGGTGGTTGTACCAGGTCGTCTTCGACTCGTGTCGGTTGACGCCCAACGTCGTTCATGTCGTCCACGCTGTGACGGCCGAGGCGCTGATCAACCTGGCCCAGAAAGGGCTGGAGAGCAGTGACATCGGTTCCGCACGTCGCGCACTGAGCGCTTTGGCGAGCCTCACGGCACCACCCAGGCTCTTTCGAAGGGTCAGGGCGCTTCGGGAGCTGCCCGGTGCCGAGTCCATTTCCGTGCTTCTCGACGCCAACGAGGGCCTGATGCGGAGGTCGGACAACGAGGAGCCGGCTCTTTGGACATTGCTGGATGCATTGACCACGCTGGCTTCGACTGAGCTGGAAGGTGGGTCATGACCACGACGGCTCTGAACGAGGCTCCGACGTTGTCCCCGATCAACCAAGTGCTCGAACTCGCCCGTGTTGCCTTCGAGGCCGAGATGCAGGGCACGATGGAGCGGGCAGCCAAGATCAAGTCAGCGGCAGACGCCTACGTTCGAGCGGTGGAGGTGACCATCGCGGCAGACATCGCTCGAAGGGTTGGGGTCGAGTCACCGGGCGGATCAGCCCACGAAGCTGCTGCTGGGGCACTCCGGGACCTCGTTCTCGACCTTCCCGAGCTTCGAGTCGTTGAACATGGAGGAAGTGGTGAGTCCACAGGCGCGAAGAACGCGACCCCAGTGGTCGGAACAACCCGGCCATGCACCGACTTCGAGAGCTACGAAGCCAGCCCCGAAGCAAAGGCACTCTTGGAGGAGGTCTACAAGCTCGCCGCTTCGGACTGCTCGACGGCGATCTTCAAGGCTTGGGCCTCCGAGCTGACTGCTCTCGCCCGGATCCTTCAGGAGAAGCGGGACGAAGCCGAGGACATCCCAGGTCGGGTGATTCGGAAGCTCAATGCGATGCGGTGTGCCAGGGGCATCACCGGCATCTTCGGGCTTGCTCGTGACCACCAGGGCAACTGGGAAGAGCTTGCCGGGCAAGCTCGAATGGAACGCGAACGCCTTCAGTCGCGTCAGAATGGGCTCACTCACAAGCTCTCGATCCCTGAATCGATTGTCCAGCGGGTCGAAGCGCGACCGTCGTCGAGCCCTGGCGGGGCCATTCCGTGGGACGACTCCCAAGTCGAGGACTTACCCAGGCTGCGAGCGGCATCGAAGGTTCTTCCCGTCGTCCTCGTCGGCGGCTTGGTCGTGAACGAGAAGCTCGAACTGCTTCGAAAGCGCTTCGGCATCACCCCCGAGTGGATCGAGACCGAGAGCGGCGTCAAAGGTGTGATGTCGCTGGAGACCAGGATCCGCGAACGGAATGTGTCAGCCGTGGTGGTCCTCGACGGCCTGATCAGCCACAAGCACTTTGAGCCAATCGTTGCGGCGACGAGACAGACGGGCATCCCGCTGGCCTATGGGGCAACGGCCGGGATTGGGGCATTGAGCAAGGCGTTCATGGAGATTGAAGAGAAGCTCCAAGGGGGGTTCAAGCCATGACGACACCGAGGCACAGGAGCGTTTCCAAGCGGACCCGAGTTGCCCATCACGAGGCTGGGCATGCTGTCCTGAGCGCCTCGCTCAGCGACGCTCCACGCCTCGTCAGCATCGTCGCGAAAGAAGGGTCGCTCGGTCGGGCCAGGTACCAAATGCTGGCCCGGCCGCAGGTGCTCATTCAGGTTCATCTAGCCGGGTTTGCAGCCGAACACATCCTAAAGGGGAAGGAGCCGAAGCAATTCGTCTCTGGGCTCGGGGTCTGCACCACCGCTCTCGAGTACAAGCTGGTTGACACTTTGGGAACGGCAGGCAGTGACGAGCAACTCGCCATCGATGAGGCCCTGAAGATGGGAACGGCCGTGGACGAGGAGGCGATCAAGGCGACGGTCACTCGGTTCTACGACACCAGCCGGGAGTCGCTCATCAGGGTATGGCCCGCCGTCCAGGCCGTTGCGAAGGTGTTGCTCAAGAAAGGCGAGCTGGACCGAGACGGGTTCTTCGAAGCCATCGGCAGCTTCGACATCTACAAGCCGGTCCGGGCCGTGCAGATGGCGTACGGACTCCAGCCCCAAGGAACGAGTTTCTGCTCGACGTGACAGCCACGCTCGATCCCCACGCCTCGAAGCGCTAGATTGGAGGAGGTCCGAAGTGACGATGCCGATCGCGCCGCCATCACCACCACCGATACCGTGCCCGGGTCGGCTTGGGTGTGCCTGGTCCGAGCATGGCCGGAAGCATTTCCCCCATCGGGGACTTCGGCCAGAGCACACACGGAGCGGGCCTGCGAAGTATCTCCCCGGAACGACCGACGATCAGATCCGCTCCATCGAGACAACCACGGTCGGGACTCCGGGTCTGGTGCTGTCGCCGCCACCTGGGAAATCCGAATATGTCCGTTCGATGGATCGAGTCATCGGGTGGGACTTGGGCCAGGACGCCACGATCTCATTTGCCGAGTGCAGCGGCGGTGTCGCGGCCGGTCGCTCCTACCATGGACGGCCGATGGCTCCATCCAATCCGAAGCTACGAGGAACACCCTATGCCGGAGACTAGGCTCGCCGTGATCGACTTGGTGGTCCCGGGATCGGAACAGCGGGGGAAAGCCATCTTGCCGGTGGCTTTTCTCCAGACCATCCCGGTTGACGACCTGGGCACCGATTTGGATAGGCGCTTCATCGAGGATGATGACCGGCAGCGGTTCGCTCTCCTGGAGAAAGCACTCGCTCAGCCAGCGATTACCGTTGAGACATATCCGGGCGAGACGAGCCCGGTCGAGTTGCATGCGTACATTCGAGCGCCGGAGGTTTCGGACGCACCTCTCTTCGCATGCGTACTGGTATCACCGGCGGTGATTGAGCATCTGGTCGCAACGCCACCCCACGTTGTGCTGGAGACTGCCACGCTCCAGATGCTCGCGGACGACGGCTTGCCCTCTTCAGTGGTCCACGCCATGGAGGACTGGATCGGTCGGGTGTGGCCCGATATCGACGTACCAAGGATTGTACTCAGCCAGTGGCCCGAACTCGAAAGAGACAGGCTCCTACCCTCCGAGCTGACGAGGCCATGGCCTCGAATGCACCTCACGACCAGCCCGATGCGGGGTGCCTCGCCGTCATTGTCGGCACGAGACTTCCCAACGACCGAGGAGCTTCAGCCATGAAGCTAGTGGCTCAGCGAGTGGTCCAAGCCGGCACCGCACCCAATCGCAAGGCGGGATTCAACGCATTCTGCTACCTCCACGGCGATCGAACGTGGCTCGATGCTCCACCTGTAGACTTGGGGCGGGGGCAGCTCGTGAGCCGGCTCATTGAAGTCGATCCGCCGTCGGGCAATAGGGTTCGGAGCTACCTGGAAATCACTGCGCCCGATTCGACTCCGAACCGCCAGATCGCAGGAGCGGTCCAAGCAGGAGCAGACTTTCTGGCCGACTCGGGCGCGGAACCTCCGTGGCAACTGGCACACGGCGAAGTGAGCTTCGTGTTCGAAGTCGAAGCAGCGCTAGCGGCTCAGTGGCAAGTAGAGTTGCGTCTGCTCCTTGGCTATGCGCTCGCCGTTCGGAAGGGCGAGCCCGATGCTGCCGAAGGGGCAGGGATTCTAGCCGGGAACATCTTTCGGCCATGACGCCCCCAACTCTGATGGGTTCGAATTCGCACGCTACTGTGAGTGCTAAGTACACGCCATCCGCGGCGCCAGGGTCATTCAATTGTCGGTCGCAAACAGCACACAATTGATAGACTGCTCCCACGAGAGGTCGCCGCCGACAAGGTCCGAGATATCACGAGTGTTGTAAGAATCTCGCGATCCGGTTCCGCCTGTAACCGGTGCCCCGTCAGTGGCAGGGTTGCACTGGCTGGGTGATGACCGATTAGGTTCGTAGCACGAACCATCCACTCCGTTCCCGGTAGGCATGCCCTCCATCAACGCGACGAGCTGGCCGATGGAGAGGTCGGTATCATCGTAACCGCCGTCCGAAGACGTATCGATTAGATCCCAAAGGAAGCGCTGAACTTGGATGTAGTTACGCCAGCCGTACAAGGCAGGATATAGGCAATAGCCGCTCGCGTCTTGCGCACAACCGGAGCAGCCCAGCGCCTCCCTTACCCTAGTACACCAATTGCTGTTCACGATCCACCGGTCGCCGACGCCGACTAGTCGACCACCTGTGCACGCCAGCCGACCAACACCCGCTCCCATCACGTTAGATGTCTCGCTACAAATGTCTTGGTTGTTGTTGTCCGCGCATGTGCAACCCCACACATTCGTGTCGTTGTAGGTCGCGGAGCGGACCGCAAAGAAGTCAGCCACGCCTTCGTTGAATGCAGCAGGCCCGTATTCGCAGCTTTCCTCGGAGTATCCTACGGAGTAATTGTAGTTCTCGCTAACACAGTTCCCAGGGAAAATGCACTGACGCTGATGAATACCCTCTCGAACTAGGTGTCCCAGTTCGTGTCGTGCAATCTCACCTCGATTGTAGCTATCGTACCTAATGATGACATGCCAATTCTGGGGGTTGGTTCCGCCTCCGATGCCAGTGTAACCAGGACCATATATTACTCTGGTAATCCCGTTCGCGCCGCCGCTCGTGTGTGCAAACTGAGACGATAGGTTGGACGACCACCCCTTGTACTCTGAGATCGCGGCATTGAGCGTGAAGTACATGTTCGCTAGCCGTGCCGTCAGACCGGGGTCGGATACCGCCGTCCAGGTGACGGACACGTTCGTAGTCGAACCAGTGAGACTCACATTGTGGAGGAGCTTCCACCGCGTCAGCATCTGCTCTTCGTGCGGCCACAATTCTTGCTGGTAGGCCACAATGGCAAAACGATACCTTGGCGGTGACACTCCCAGGTCCGACTCATGGATGCGCTCCATCCAATGCTGAATCGTGACGGATTGTCCGGTGCAGCTCGCTCCCGGGAGTGTGAACGAAACGGAGTAGGTCCCACTCGCTCCCGAGTGCGTTTTTGCCAAGAAGGTAGAGCCCTGCCAGATCTCGATCCGCATGTACGGCATGGGTTTCGCAGAGGCGCCCCTCGCCGCATCCAGATCAGTAACCAGCCAACCGGAGCAGTTCGCTCCTTGATTGGTGTCGCAGTAGTAGGCATCTAGGGGCTCGACCTTCGCAACGCCGCTGATGGTACAAGTGACGGCTGATGCGACTGACGCAATGGTTAGAACGACCGAAGTGATCATGATGCTCAACTACGTCTGAAGAGCACGGTTCATCACCACACCTCCATCTTTGCGGAATCGTCGGGGAGGACCCCCACGCTGCCAGTGCTCCAAATCAGATCCTCTCGGGCATCGAGAGACAAGTATTGGACTTGGCCCGCCGCGTCCTTGACGATGGGCACCGTTACCGTGAGCCCAAGTGCTCTGACGACCACTTCACTCTGACCAATCGGAAGCTTGTCCGCCGGAATGGCCACCCAGCTCACACCTGCTCCGATCTTCCCTGCACCTCCGATGACCTTTCCGGTTGTGCCACTTAGTGCTTTCAGGGTGATCTCAGCGGCCTCCTCTGATTGAGAATTCGACCCCGAGCTGCGATGGCGGACTTGGATGTAGACCGAAGGGGCCGAGTGCACTACTTGCAGCAAATCGAGCGAGTCGAATGCACGCATGCAAGTCGTCCCGGCCTGGGGCTGAGGCGCTAGGAACGAAGATCGACCGTCAGGGGCTTCGACCGCTTCGACCCCCTCGACTAGGCTCAAGGCCCGCTGGGACGCTCCCTGGGGGTCGTCGCCTGACGAACACGAAAGAACCAGCGAGCCGGCGGACGCTGCAAACATCCAAGCTAGAAGACGCCGTTGGATTCTTGGACGCAACGAAGTCGAGTTGTGATTCTCCATAGTCCCTCGCTTTCGGTACTGCTGAATCACTCCAGGCGGACCCTTGCTCGATCGTTGAGGACGATCCACAATCGCAAGGTGAACTTTCCACGAAGCGTTCCTATCGCCGCTTTCGTTGTTGCTCTCGCCTGCGCTGAGGATAGTGACGGGCCGGCGGGAGCGTCAACCGGATCGACTGGCGGAGGCGCAGGGGTTGGTGTGGGCGGTCTTTCTGGTTCGTCGGCAGGTGGGTCGGGCGGCGGCACAGGATTGGATTGTGTTGTGCCCGGCTCACACATCGAAGTGACGCTTGACCCAAACCCTATTGACTATGGACTTGCTCCCGAATGGGACACTGTTGCGGCGATCACCAAGTCTGGAAAGAACGAGTTCACCGTCGATACATGCGCTCCAAACTCGGCGTGCACCCCCAAGCTCGTGAAGATCGCGATCAAGGCGACCGGCTTGGACGTGACCGTCCCGGTGGGTGCCTATGTCCGGTTACATGTGGTCACTAGCTGGTACGGCTACAACATCTCGACCACGTTCAGTGTACGCAACGTGCCAACATGGAATGGGAGCGCCAACCCGGTTTCCACGAATGAGCACTGGTACCTCTTGACTAGCCAGGAGGTGCTGAAGCACCCGGACGCTCCTTTCCAAGTGTCGTCCAACGCACTGGATTGCCTGCCGAGGTTCGAGGGAGGGAAAGGCCAGTTGTACGAGGTCGTCTTCACGGATCCGGGAGGAGCCTCGACGACGCTCGCCCATGACCAGCCGACGACGCTGAGCCTCGCCGGACAGACTTGGAACGTGCAGGTTCTGCGTGCTTTCCAGCCCTACGGGCTCGACTACCCTAACCCGTTTAGTTGGTATGCCTCATCGGCGCCGTAGTGGAAGACGACAGCCACACCAACGCCTAGAGCGACGGACCCGACGAAATCGTCGGCGACTGCTCGACGGCAGCCTGCACCAAGCCTTGGTGCAGCGTGGTGCAGTGGTGGATTTCAGGTCCGTTGGTGCCGCGTAGTTCCGTTGGCGAGAGCCGGATCTCCACGATCACGGCACCTTGCGGCACGACGCTGCACCAAGCCCTTGGTTCAGCCCTCTCTTAATCCGTTGGCTGAAGGTTCAAGTCCTTCATGACCCACCGAGCAACGACTCG
>Ga0233425_10006307_pt1 | contig 17737 bp, 11 predicted proteins | sample Watercolumn_Towu_2_FD_181712 | JGI IMG/M metagenome (GOLD analysis project Ga0233425, IMG submission 181712) | Freshwater microbial communities from Lake Towuti, South Sulawesi, Indonesia - Watercolumn_Towuti2014_140_MG | ecosystem: Environmental > Aquatic > Freshwater > Lake | place... | reverse complement strand
CAACACAACTATCACGTAACCTTGGGACAAACTCCAAGGTTAATTAACGGATACTCATCCGGATAAAGCCCATGATTTTTGCCCTCTCCATTTTTGCCGCTTCAATATTATTGGGAATATTGCTGGCTTATTTATTTTTGCAGTATACCCAAAGAAAAAACCTAACAAAATACAACCCTGAATCTTCCAAATCAAATCCGAGCCCCCGCAGTTCCCCAAAAGGTGAAAAGAACCGCAAAGCCTAAAGAGTTATTTCTTCAAAAGCACGGAGAATTAATGTTTTAAAACGATGGTAGATCAATTTGCCGATCATTATTCAAGGCGGGACCAACTGAAAGATAAAAGTTAGGGCGCCGAGGGCTTCAAGACAATCGCTCCCACCGGGCAAATTTCTAGGCACTTACCACAGTCCCCGCAGTCGGGCATATTCTCTTCGTTGACCCCATAGAAGCTGATGACCGTCTCAAAACCTCTTTTAGAAAAACTCATCAGCGCCCGGCCTTCTTTGGTTCGGCAAAGGCGGACGCACCGTCCGCAGAGAACACAACGATTGGGAAAGTAGTTGACCAACGGATGATCGTCGATGATTGCAGGTTCTTTGAGCAATTGTTCGAGTCTCTTGGGCTTCAGTCCCAATCCGAGGAATTTGGCTATATCCTGAAGTGCGCACTTTTTGTTGGCCGGACAGCGTGCACAATCCACATAATGTACAGAGAGTAGAAAGCGAAGAGCGCTTTTCTGAAGAGTTCTTACGGCCGGCGTGTCCGTTTTCACCACCAGAGGGCCGGTGACTTTAGTGGTGCAGGACGGAACCACTTGGCCTTCTATCTCCACAAAACACAGCCGGCAGGAAGCATCCGGGTCTCCCTGGTCTTTGAGAAAACAAAGGTTGGGGATGAAAATACCATGGTCCAAGCAGGCTTCGAGCAGGACGGTTCCCTCCGGGACCTCAATCTCCCTATTGTCGACTATCAGTCTGATTTTGCTCTCCAACGCTATGTATCTCCCAGACACGGCTTAAAAAGTCTTCCACAAGAAAGGTCATACCGACGGAACCCGGTATCCAGAAATGCTTAAAAACACTGGATTCCCTGTCAAGCATAGGAATGACGGACAGGCGATTAGGATCATATTTAAAAATCTCCCATCGAACGAAAGAAGGAATTTATTAATGTTGATCCCTCTCCTGTGGCCGTTCAATCACCGGGGCCAGATGAGCCGGGGAAATCTTTTTAACGGCGCTGTACTCCACCGGACAGGCGGTCATGCATTCTCCGCATTTGACACACAGGCCCTGATCCACGGCCTTTTTGCGGTCTTTCCTTGTGAAGATGGCTTCCACCGGGCAACTCCCCACGCAGGCGTCACACCCCCGGGCACACGTCTCCAGATCTATATAAAAGGCGGTCAGGGCTCGGCACATCCCTGCCGGACAGTGCTTTTCTTGAATGTGGGCCACATACTCGCCCCGGAAATATTTCAACGAGGTTATCACAGGATTGGGTGCGGTTTTACCCAGCCCGCAAAGAGATCCGTTCCGGATGTCCCGGCTTAGCGTTTCCAGCAGCTCCAGATCGCCCTCCACGCCTTCACCCTTGGTGATGCGTTCCAGAATCCTTAGTAGATGTTTGGTGCCGATCCGGCAAAAGGTGCACTTACCGCAGGACTCCTTCTGGGTAAAGTCCAGGAAATAGCGGGCCACATCGACCATACAGGTGTCCTCGTCCATGACCACTAAGCCGCCGGACCCCATCATGGCCCCGGCTTCGGTGAGGGAGTCGAAATCGATTGGGGTTTCCAAAAAATGATCGGGCAGGCAGCCCCCCGAGGGCCCGCCGATCTGGACGGCCTTAAAGGTTTTCTTGTTGGGAATGCCGCCGCAAATATCAAAGATAAGGGTCCGGAGATCCACGCCCATGGGGATCTCCACCAATCCGGGGTGGACAATGTTGCCCACCACGGAGAAAATGGCCGTTCCCGGACTTTTGGCTGTGCCGACAGCCTGGTACCAGCCGGAGCCCTGCTTCAAGATGGGAGCGATGGAGGCAAAGGTCTTGACATTGTTGATAACCGTCGGTTGGCCCTGCAACCCTTTCTCCACGGGATAGGGAGGCCTGTGCCGGGGCATGCCCCGGAAACCTTCGATAGATTGGATCAGGGCCGTTTCTTCCCCGCAGACAAAGGCCCCGGACCCCTGAAAAAGGGAAAGATGGAAATTAAATTCCGTGCCGAGGATGTTCTGGCCCAGCAGGCCCAAGGCTTGTGCCTGCTCTAGGGCCTGGGTGAGGATCCTGACGGCCAGAGGATATTCCGCCCGAACATAAAGGATGCCCGTTGAGGCGCCGATGGCATAGGCGCATAAAGCCATGCCTTCCAGAACCTGATGGGGATTGCTTTCCAAGATGGTGCGGTCCATGTAAGCGCCGGGATCCCCTTCATCGGCATTGCATATCACAAACTTCTGCTCCGCCAGAGCCTCTCTGGCCAGCTTCCATTTAGTGCCGGTCGAAAATCCGGCGCCTCCTCGACCTCTCAGACCGGATTCCAGAATTTCTCCCAGGATCTCCTCCGGGTCCCGCGCCAGAGAGGATGCCAGGGTTTCATATCCGCCATGGGCGATATAATCCTGAATATCCTCCGGGTCGATGATCCCGGATTTTTCTGTCACTATCCTTTGTTCGTAGCTGAATCTCGGAAAATCCTGGACCGAGGGGATGAGATCATTTTCCTCGGTAGCCCCGAGCAGATGTTCGAATAGAGGATCGCCGTTTCGGAGAAATCCCCGAACGATCATGCCCGCCTTTCCGGCGGTCACATTAAAGTAGAAAATGGGCGGAAATCCGGGGTTCTCCACAATCACCACGGGTTCAGCATAGCAGTGGCCCAGGCAGCCGACCGTGTTGATGAGGGCGGACAGGTTCTCCTCGGAGAGCGTTTTTTCAAAGGCTTTTTTTGTCTCCAGGGCCCCGGAGGCAATGCCGCAGGTGGCCATGCCGATGTTGATTTTTGGCAGGGCTGAATCTTTGAAGATCTGTCTCTGATTATTGGCTTTTTCCCGGATGGACCGGAATAAGTCCTCAGGATTTTTCTGAATCATTTTGTGCTTTTTCTCTTTCCTGTCGCTCTTTCTCTAACTGAAACCCCAGAATTAGTCCTTCTACTTTGCTCGGGGCCATGTGACCATGTACCTTCTCCTCCACCAGGGCTACCGGGGCTAAGGCGCAGCACCCCACGCAGGCAACCCGGTCGATACTGAATTCCCTATCCGGTGTTATCTGGCCATCCCGGATATTGAGTTTTCTTTCAAAATTCTCCAGGATGACCTCTCCGCCCCTTACATGACAGGCCGTCCCTAAACAGACCTTGATGGGGTGCTTTCCCGGGGGATGAAAACGAAACTGATTGTAAAAGGTCGCCACTCCATAGACATCACCGGCCGAGAGATGCAATTGTTTAGCCACCATCCGGATGGCCTCCGGGGCCAAATAGGCAATCTTTTCCTGAATTCGTTGAAGAATGGGAATTAAGTTTCTCCGGTCCTCTGGAAAGGATTCAAGAAGAGCGGTTATTTCTTGTTGTTCCTCCCGGCTGAGTTCGTCTGTCATTGAAGGAGGACTCTCCTTATCTTAATTGGATTTATAGCCCAAATTTCTTTCCCTACAGGACACCCTTTCATAAACCCTGGGAAAGAGGTTTTTATCCGTATGGGGCAAAAATAGGGCGGCAATATAATTATCCATAAAATGCGTATTTTCGCTTAATTCGATATTGGTGGTTTTAGAGAATATTTTTTTGACATCTAATTTTAAGAGATTGGAAAAACAGATCAATCTGGCCCCCAATAAAGAGCCGTTTCCGATGAATTTAAATTTTTCCAAAGGCAGATCAGGTAACAGGCCGATGGTGATCGATCTTTCGATATTCATATAATTTCCAAAACCGCCGGCAATAATAACCTGCTCCAGGTCGTTCATGGTCAGTCCGACTTCATTTAAGAGGGTCATATACCCGGCATACATGGCCCCTTTGGCCCGAATCAGATTGTCAATATCCACCTCGGTAATGACAATATCCCTTCCGATCTGGGTATTAGCGGCCCAGGCCAGGACATATTCCATTCCGTCGGCCCCTTCACGAATCCGATCCGTTTTTAATCCCGTTTTAAACTTGCCGTTTTGCTCTAAAACACAGGCTTCCATCAGGCCGGCGACTATATTGATTAGGCCGGAGCCGCAGATCCCTTTGGGTTTTACCATACCGACGGTTAGTATCATGGGCTCGAATGTCTCCGGATTGATATTAAAGTCTTCAATAGCCCCCTTGGAGGCCCTCATCCCATGCTTTATGCCACCCCCTTCAAAAGCCGGTCCGGCCGAACAAGCAGCACAGGTCATCCAATCCGAATTTCCGATAACAATTTCTCCGTTGGTCCCAAGGTCTATGAATAAGGTCAGTTTGTTCTGACGGTACATCCCCGATCCCAACACACCGGCAACAATATCCCCCCCGACATAACTGGCGATGGAAGGAAAAAGAAAGACCTGGACATGTTCACCTAAATCAATACCCAATTCTTTAGCCCTGATAGGTGGAACATAATTCATCGGCGGCGTATAGGGGGTTTCCCGAATATAACGCGCTTCCAAGCCTAAGAACAAATGGGTCATGGTGGTGTTTCCGGCCAGGGTAATAAAATTGATATCCTCCAGGGGAACCTGATTTTTTTTAAGTAATTGATGAATGATCTTATTAATAGTCGAAACCACCAGGTCTTTCATTTTTTCCTGACCCTCTGTTTTTTGGGCATAGATGATCCGGGAAATGACGTCCTCTCCATAACTGATTTGGGCATTATATTCGACCTGTTGTGCCAGTATTTCCCCGTTATTCAAATTTAATAACTGCCCCCAGATCGTTGTCGTCCCAATATCGACGGCCAGGGCATAATTATTTCCGGTGGTATCTCCGGGTTCAATATTGATAATTTGAGTCCTGCGCTCTTTTTTTAAGGGATTACTTGGATTTCCGATGGTTACGGTTACATTCCATTCTCCCTGTCTTAAAACGGAAGATAATTTTTTTATGGTATTAAAATCAATCATAAGATTATGAATGCCATAGACCTTTTTTAAAGTTCTAATCATCCTGGTCAGGTCACTGACATTGTCGACCATGGTCGGAGGATCAATCTCTATATATTTTTTTTCTATGGGCGGTTGAAATTTGCCCTCGACGATTAAATCCTCTATTTTAATCTCCGAAATTACCTGCCAAGACCCTGTTTTGGGACGTTCTTTATCTATTACCTTATAGTCCATGCGGGATTCGATAGGGATAGTTATTTCCAGGTCGCTAATCACTTTTGTCTTACAGGCCTGTCTTATTCCCAGGGCATGATCTTCCGGGGTCAGCTTTTCTGTTTGTTCACTTTCAACTTCTCCTTTATCAATAATAACCCGGCATTTTCCACAAACCCCTTCTCCCCCACAGGAGGCATTAATATGTACTCCGGCCCTCATAGCCGCCCTTAAAAGATTTTCTCCTTTTGGGACCACTACCTCGACATGGTCCGGATTAAAATGTATTTTTATTTCTTCCATTTTTTTATCCTTCCCCTTTTTTAAAAAACCTTCCCGTTTTATTCAAGTAATAGGAAAGGTTATCCGAAAGGTCCATAATCACTACTTTTAAGTTGCTTTTAATATTCATTTCTTATATAAATATTCATCAAGTTTCTTTGAGGAATCAGTAAATTATATAATATTTACCTTTCGTCAAGAAAGCAAGGGAAGAAAGAATAAATTCTTTTTAGATTTTTAATTATTTGAGAATGTCTTCCCGTTATAAAAGACAAAAGTTTTCTCTATTTTTAAGAAGTTATTCAAGCGGTTATTCTAGAGAAAATAATAAATTTTATTTAATAAATTTAAATAGATAAATAAGTTATTCTGTTTTTAAACGTCTTTATTATAATAAAAAGAATATTTAAAAGAATAAAAATAATAATAAAGGAGAATGTTTTATGGAGTTGACTATTCCCAAACAAGCCCTTTTGGAGGTCTTACAAATTACTCAAGGAATAGTAGAAAAAAGAAGTTCCATGCCCATTCTCTCCAATGTCCTAATTGAAACCGGTGATGAAGGCATTCAATTGATCGCTACGGATTTACAGGTTGGCATTCGTTTGACCTGTCCGGCTCAGGTTATTAAACCTGGGGGTATTACCATTTTAGCCAGGAAGTTTTATGAAATTGTTCGAGAACTTCCGGATGAGGAAATTTATTTAAAACTTAACGATAATAACCGATTATTGATATCCTGCAAGGGCGCCCAATTCAATATTGTTGGCTTACCGGCTGCCGATTTTCCATCCTTACCGGAACCCGATTTCAGCCAGACCATTCCCTTGGACGGCTCGATTATCAGAGATATGATTGAAAAGACCATTATCTCCGTTTCTCCGGATGAAGGAAGATACAATTTGGCAGGGATATTTTTTGAATATGTTAATCTGGAAAAAGAGAAAATACTGAGAATGGTTTCAACCGATGGGCATAGGTTGACGATGATCGATAAATCTATTGAGGAATTGGAAGAGGGTCTTTTCCCTAAAGGTGTATTATTACCCCGCAAGGCCGTCTCCGAATTATTAAAAATATTAGAAAAGCCCGGGCAGGTATTTATTGGATTTAAAGATTCTTTTAGTGTTTTTAAAAAGGAAGAAACCGTGATGATTATGAGGTTATTGGAAAGCAATTTTCCCGATTACCAATTGGTCTTGCCTAAGAAAAAGGAAAGAAGCCTTTATATTCCCAAACCGATTTTAATGGATACCATGAGAAGAATGGCCGTCTTGTCCACCGACAAATATAAGGTCGTTAAATTTTCTTTGACCAGCGGAAATTTGGAAATACAATCGATCAACCCGGATATTGGAGAAGCTAAAGAAAATATATCGCTGGAATATACCGGAACGAAATTGGAAGCCGGTTTTAATGCCCGATTTTTTATTGATGCTTTGCAGGTTATGGAAAGCGAAACCGTTATTTTGGAATTAAACGATGCCGTAAGTCCGGCTTTATTGCACGGGGATAAAGATCCGGGATTTAAGGCCTTAATTATGCCGATGAAACTGATGGAAGAAACAGGGGAGATCCAATAGTCCCCGCCTTTTTCTGACTATCTAAAATCATATCTTGATTATTTCTATAATTTTACTGGTATCACGATTAATAAATAATCCGAACCAACACACAGCCCATTCGGATTTAGAAAAATGGACGGTAATGGTATGACTTCTTACGGAGCGGATCAAATTAAGGTTTTAGAAGGTCTATCCCCGGTCAGGGAAAGACCTTCCATGTATATCGGGAATACTTCGACGGAAGGTCTGCACCAACTGGTTTACGAAGTAGTGGATAATAGTATTGATGAGGCCTTAGCCGGTTATTGCAACCGGGTCGATGTCATCATTCATTCGGATGAAAGCATTTCCATCGAAGACAATGGAAGAGGGATCCCGGTGGAGATGCATAAAACCGAAAATAAACCGGCGGTGGAGGTGGTCATGACCAAACTTCATGCCGGCGGTAAGTTTGATAATGAGACCTATAAGGTCTCCGGCGGCCTTCATGGCGTAGGCGTTTCGGTGGTCAATGCCCTTTCGGAATTTTTAGAAGTGGAAGTTAGACGGAATGGCCAAGTCTATTCTCAACGCTATGAAAGAGGCCAGACCATGACTCCTCTGGAGATCACCGGTACGACCAAAAGGAACGGAACCAAGGTTTTATTTAAACCGGATTCCGATATTTTCGAATTGACCCATTTTAGTTATGATATTCTTTCCCAACGATTTAGAGAACTCTCTTTTTTAAATCGAGGCGTGAAAATAACCATTGAGGATGAACGGGATAACAAAAAGAATGAATTTTTTTATTTAGGAGGGATTAATTCTTTTGTCGAATATCTCAATCGAAACAAAGAAGCCGTCCACCCTAAACCCATTTACATTTCCGGACAGCGGGGAGACGTCATTATTGAGGTTTCCTTTCAATATAATGATTCCTATCAGGAAAAAATTTTTTCCTATGCCAATACCATCAATACTCGGGATGGCGGATCTCATCTCAGCGGGTTTAAAACGGCCCTGACCCGCAGCTTGAATCAATATGCGACCAAAGAAAATCTGCCGAAAAATCTGAGAGAGAAAGTAAGCGGCGATGATGTTCGGGAAGGGATAACCGCGATCATCAGCGTTAAGCTACCCAAGCCCCAGTTTGAAGGGCAGACCAAAACCAAATTAGGCAACAGCGAGGTAAAAGGGCTGGTGGATAATTTGGTCTATGAAGAACTGAACATCTTTCTGGAAGAAAACCCCTCGGTGGCCAAAAATATATTATCCAAGGTCACCGAAGCGGCTCGGGCCCGAGAGGCCGCCCGAAAGGCCAAGGAACTGACCCGCCGCAAAGGGGCCTTGGTCGATACCTCTCTCCCGGGGAAATTAGCCGATTGTCAGGAGCGGGACCCGCGGTTTTGCGAATTGTATATTGTCGAAGGGGATTCAGCCGGCGGATCAGCCAAGCAGGGAAGGGACCGAAAATTTCAGGCCATCTTGCCGCTAAAGGGAAAGATCCTCAATGTGGAAAAGGCCCGCTTTGACAAAATGATCGAAAATAACGAGATTAAAACGATCATCACCGCCTTGGGGGCGGGCGTAGGGGGAGAAGATTTTCAGCCTGACCAATTGCGCTATCATAAAATTATCATTATGACTGATGCCGATGTGGACGGCGCACATATCCGCACCTTGTTGTTGACCTTTTTTTACCGGCAGCTTCCCCAATTAATCGACAAAGGTTTTCTGTATATCGCCCAACCCCCCTTATACCGGGTGGTTTCCGGGAAAGAAGAAACGTACGTTAAAGACGATGAGGCCTTCCATAAATTTTTAGGGAAACGGGGGATTTTTAAAAAGAAGCTTTTTTGGAAAGAAAAGGAAAAATCCCTCGAGGGCGACGCCCTGATCCTGTTTCTGGAGAAGGTTAATCAGTATCTGCGAGCTCTGGAAAAATTGGAGTTGAAAGGCTTTAATGCCCAACTATTAGACATCATCGCCGATCCGGAAGAGTCGGCTACTTTAACCCGAGTCCGTCTGAAGGACGCCTCATTTATGAGAGACCTCAAAAAGAAATTAGACCGGCAGGGACTCTCCACCGGAGAGCTGACTTTTGACGAAGAACATCAGGCCTATGCCCTTCCGATTTTGGATCAGTCCGGCGGGAAGGAAACGGCCATCCTGGATTGGAATCTACAGTCTATGCCTGATTTTCAGAATATTAGACGGTTTAAAAAAGAGTTGCCGTGGTTGCAGGCCTTTCCGCTTTTGGTGATCAACGATCAGCAACCCCAGACGATTTTCAGCCCAAAAGAATTGGTGGATTTTTTTATGGAAGAAGGCAAAAAGGGATTGACGATACAGCGCTATAAAGGCTTGGGGGAAATGAACCCGCAGCAGCTCTGGCAGACCACTATGAATCCCGAAAACCGCACCTTATTGCAGATTAAAGTGGAAGATATGGTTGAAGCCGAGGAGATGTTTACTATCTTGATGGGGGACAAAGTCGAACCCCGAAGGGATTTTATTTACCAGCACGCCCTGGAAGTTCGAGAATTGGATATTTAATCATAAGGGGCCAAGGAATCGAGGATTCTAGGGTTCAAGAGGGGATAAAAAAGTCCTGCACTCGAATCCTTGAATCCTAGACCCCTTGAATCCTTTAAAGGATTTTTATGACTTTTGTTTCACAGGAATTGCCGACCAACATAGAAGACGAGATCAAACGCTCTTATATGGATTATGCCATGAGCGTCATTATCGGCCGGGCCTTGCCGGATATACGGGATGGTCTCAAACCCGTACACCGGCGAATTCTCTATTCTATGCGGGAATTGAATAATGATTATAACAAGCCCTATAAAAAGTCGGCCCGCATTGTCGGGGATGTGATCGGTAAGTATCATCCCCACGGAGATACGGCGGTCTATGATACCATTGTGCGGATGGCTCAGGATTTTTCCCTGCGCTACCCTTTAGTGGACGGCCAGGGCAACTTCGGGTCCGTTGATGGTGATTCCCCGGCAGCCATGCGCTACACCGAGATCCGCATGGCCCGCCTGGCTCATGAATTTCTGGAGGATTTGGACAAAGAAACCGTTGATTTTTTGCCTAACTATGACGGTTCCCTCCATGAGCCTTCCATTCTGCCCACCCAAGTCCCCAATCTGCTGATCAACGGTTCTTCCGGGATTGCCGTAGGCATGGCCACGAATATCCCTCCCCACAACCTTTCCGAGGTCGTCGAAGGGCTCCTGGCCTTGATTGATAATCCCGGTCTTACGTTTGCGGAATTGATCCGCTTGATCCCGGGACCGGATTTTCCGACCGCCGGATTCATTTACGGCAGCGGGGGGATTGTTCAGGCCTATCAAACCGGCCGGGGGATTATTAAACTTCGGGCCAGGGTATTAATCGAGAAAAAAAAGGCCCAAGGGGGCCGGGAAAGCATTGTAATCTCGGAATTGCCCTATCAGGTGAATAAGGCCAAGTTGATCGAGAAAATTGCCGAGCTGGTCAAGGAAAAAAAGATTGAAGGGATCCAGGATATTCGCGATGAATCGGACCGGGAAGGGATGCGTGTCGTCATCGACCTGAAAAAAGACGAAGCGGCCGAAATCATCTTGAACCAGCTTTATAAATTTACCTCCATGGAGGTCACCTTCGGGATCATCCTCTTGGCCATTGTCAATAACCGGCCTAAGATAATGGACCTGAAGACCATGCTGGTCTATTTTCTGGATTTTCGAAAGGAGATCATCCGCAAGCGGACGGCCTTCGAATTGAAAGAAGCCGAGAAAAAGGCCCATATCCTGGAAGGGTTTAAAATTGCCCTGGATCACCTCGATGAGGTGATCGCCTTGATCCGCAAGGCCAAAAATCCTCCGGAGGCCAAATCCCAACTGATCAGTCGTTTTTCATTTTCCGAGATCCAGGCCCAGTCGATTTTAGAGATGCGTTTACAGCGCTTGACCAACCTGGAACGGGAAAAGATCATTCAAGATTATAAGGAAATCCTTAAAACCATCGAACGACTGAAAGCCATCCTGGCCAGCGAAGCCTTGATCATGCATTTGATTCGGGAAGAATTAACCGAGCTAAAAAAAAGATATGGTGATGAACGGCGGACCGAGATTATCGAGGATACCACGGAAATAGAGTTGGAGGATTTGATCGTTGAAGAAGATATGGTGGTAACCATCTCCCACGGCGGGTATATCAAACGGAATCCCATCAGCTTGTACCGCAGCCAGAGAAGGGGCGGGAGGGGAATCACCGGGATGGAGCCCAAAGAAGATGATTTTGTCGAGCATCTCTATATCGCCTCCACTCATGATTATTTTCTGTTCTTTACTAATTTGGGTCGTCTCTATTGGATGAAGGTCCACGAAATCCCCCAAGCCGGACGGGCGGCCAGGGGAAAGGCCATGGTGAATATTTTGAATCTCCAGCCCAAAGAAAAAGTGGCCACTACCTTGCCGGTCCGGACCTTTGAAGAGGGGAAATCGATCCTCATGGTGACCCGCAAAGGCCTGATTAAAAAGACCGAGCTCATGTCCTTCAGCCGACCAAGGGCCGGAGGGATCATTGCCGCTTCCATCCAGGAAGGCGATGAATTGATTGCCGCCGGCCTAACGCAGGGATCTCAAGATATCTTTCTGGGCACCCGTGACGGCTTGTCCATTCGTTTCAAGGAAAAAGATATCCGGGAAATGGGCCGGACGGCTCAAGGCGTTAAAGGGATTCGCTTGAGCCCATCCGACTGGGTCGTCGGAGCCGAGGTCCTTTCCCAAGAAGGAACGATTTTGACGGTCACCGAAAACGGATTCGGCAAACGAACCAGGACCGAAGAATATAGGGAACAGGGCCGGGCCGGAAAAGGGATCATCACCATTAAAACTTCCAGTCGAAACGGACCGGTGGTCGGCGTCCTCCAAGTTACCGATGAGGATGATCTGATGATCATCACCGACCGCGGGAAAATCATCCGTATGAGAGTCAAGGACATTTCCGTCCTGGGGCGGAACACACAGGGCGTCCGACTGATTAATCTGGAAGATCAGGAAAAAGTGGTCAGCGTAGCCCGATCGGAAGCGAAGGAAGAAGAAAAGAGTGACCAAGAATGATTCTAGACCGACGATCGGGGTGATCGGAGCGGGCAGCTGGGGTACGGCGCTGGCCTGGTTGCTGGCTGGCAACGGTTATGGGGTCCATTTATGGTCTTTTGAACCGGAAACCGCCGATCAGATTAAAAGAGAAAGAGAAAATAAAACCTTCTTACCGGGCGTGCTATTGCCAGAATCCGTTCAACCGACCACCGATCTTCGGGAGGTTCTGGATCAAAAAAGGATGCTGGTCTTGGCCGTCCCTTCCCATTTTTTCCGGGGAATATTGAAACAAATTCAACCCTTCCTTTCTTCTGTAAGACCGGAATGTCTTTGGGTATCGGCGACCAAGGGGATCGAAAATGAGACCTTATTGACGATGTCTGGGGTCTTAAAAGAAATATTAGACCCCGACCATCATCCTTATGTCGGCTGCCTATCCGGCCCAACCTTTGCCAAAGAGGTTTCTCGGGAATTACCAACCGCCGTCAGCTTGGCCGCGGTGGAGGAAGAGACCGCCCGGAAGGCCCAGCATTTTTTTTCCAATGCCTTTTTCCGGGTCTATACCAATAACGACCTTTTGGGGGTGGAATTGGGAGGTGCCCTAAAAAATGTAATGGCCCTGGCCGCCGGTATTTCCGATGGCTTGGGTTTAGGTCATAATTCTCGGGCCGCCTTGATAACCAGAGGTCTGGCGGAGATCTGTCGATTGGGAGAAAAAAAGGGGGCTCAACGCCCAACCTTCTTTGGATTAGCCGGTATCGGTGATTTGGTTTTGACTTGTACCGGAGAGTTGAGCAGAAACCGAACCGTTGGATTTCGTCTGGGGAAGGGAGAATCCCTTTCGACTATCTTATCGACGATGACCATGGTTGCCGAAGGGGTCAAGACAACCATGGCCGCTAATCAACTGGCCCGGAGAGAAGGCATAGAAATGCCCATCGTTTCTAAAGTCTATGCCATTTTGTATGAAAATAGTGATCCCCGGTCGGCCGTCAAAGACCTGATGAAGCGGGATTTAAGGGCCGAGGGATAACAAAAAAGATGACCGGTTTATATTAGTTGCATTGACCGGACCATATACCACAATATCTTGTATTCCTAAAAGTGTTGACAAAACATTTATTTTATTGTAAAAAGAGAACACTTTTTCTAAAAATCTATCAAATCCTCAAACAAGGAAACAGGCCTGTGATAATAAAAAGAGGTTGTCTCTTTATTACCATAGTACTGCTTTTGGTGTTTCCCTGGCAGACATTTGGAGCACCGTCAAAGCAAGATGTCGCTAAGAAAAAGAATTCTTCAAAAGTAAGCGCAGCGACTTCAAAAAAAGCAAATCCGTCACAACTTAAATCGGCCAGCAGGAAATCCAAAAAATCCGTACGGGCCAAGAAAAAGCAGTCTCATCAGGTTGCACAAAAACAGGCCCCTCCCGCTAAAGATGCCCCCCCCCTTATAAAGATAACTCCTTTAGAAAACGGGAAATTCCTTTTGGAACCGATGGAAAGTTCCTCGAACTCTCTGGATAAGGGGATGGATTCATTAAGTTTATTAAAACCGACGGTTCACGAGGAGGAAAAGAAAGAGGAAATTCTTAAGGAGAAAAGCACCAATCCTTTGATTAACTTTCCTACCCTCTTGGTGGAGATTTCCAAACAGTTGTTAGGGAAATCCTATCGACTGGGCGGCAATGGTCAAGGAGAGGGAGGAATCGATTGTTCCGGTTTTGTAAAGAAAATTTATCAATCCTTAACCCTTTCTTTGCCCCATTCCAGCCGGGAACAGGCTAAATTAGGATCCCTGGTCACCACCGAGTGGGATCTAAGCCAGTTACGAATCGGAGACCTTCTGTTTTTTAAAAGAAATCGAGGGGCCCAGATCAGTCATACCGGAATGTATATCGGGGACGGCAAGATGATTCATTCGGCCAGCAAAAAAGGGGTGGTTATATCCAACCTGCAAAACTCAAATTACTATAATAGAAACTTTGTCATGGCCAAACGGCTCTTTATTCTTGGGGAAACTCCAAACGAAGAATTAAAAGAATCCCATTCCCAATAAACACCTCGGGTCAAATTGAAAAAAATAGGGCGGCTAAACCCCCGCCCTATTTTTTTGCTAAAAAATTCTCAGTAAATTTCAATCGAACCCTCGCCTTAATCTCTTTCTATTATCGTCGTCATGCCCATGCCCCCACCCACACAGAGGGTGGCCAGACCGACCGACAGGTTCCGGCGGGCCATTTCATACAGTAAGGTAATGATAATCCTGACTCCGGTGGCTCCCACCGGATGGCCCAGGCCGATACCACTTCCATTGACATTGGTGATTTCCCGGTTCAAACCCAGACCTTTTTCACAGGCCAGATACTGGGCGGCAAAAGCCTCATTCACCTCTATGAGTTGAATATCCTTAAGGGTCATTCCAGCCCGCTGCAAACATTTTTCTGTAGAGGGAACCGGCCCATAGCCCATAAATTTGGGATCCACACCCGCCGCGGTCTGGGCAACGATTTTGGCCAGAGGGGTTAACCCTAATTCCAGGGCTCGGGCTCGGGAGGTTATGATTACTGCCGCCGCGCCATCATTCAAACCGGAAGAATTCCCGGCGGTAACCGATCCCTCTTTGTTAAAGGCCGGGAGCAGTTTGGCCAGATCAGCCATGGTTAAACCCAAGCGGACATGTTCATCGGTATCGACCAGACGGGGCTCCCCCTTTTTTTGAGGAATAGGTACGGGAACGATCTCTTCCTTAAATTTTCCCGCTTTTATGGCCGCTTCGGCATTGTTGTGGCTGCGCAAGGCGATGGTATCTTGTTCTTCTCGGGAGATATTATATTTTTGGGCGAGATTTTCGGCGGTTTGGCCCATGATATAGCCCTTTTTCTCCAGGAGATTGCTGCCCGAGTGGAGCATCTCCCACATGGCATCGGTCATCTGGCCGTGGGTCAAGCGGTGTCCCCAGCGGGCGGTCATCAGGACATAAGGGGCCGAACTCATGGATTCCACTCCTCCGGCCAGGACGATTTGGGAGTCTCCGGCCTTGATCTGCTGGACCCCGAAGGCCAGGGCCTGCATGGCTGAAGAGCATTGACGCTGGATGGTCACGGCCGGGACCTCCACCGGGATACCGGCCTTCAGGGCGGCCGTTCGGGCGGTGTTGGCCTCATCCGGACACTGGCAACAATCCCCCAGGATAACATCATCCAATTGGTCTCCGGGAATATTGGTCCGTTTTAGGACTTCGGTGATGACCGTGGCGGCCAGTTGGTGGGCCCTCAAAGATTTAAAGGCTTCGCCGAATTTGCCTATGGGGGTGCGGGCCGCGCCCACAATTACGATATCGTTTGGACTTTTCACTGGTAGTTTCCTCCTTGTATGGATTAAGAATTAATCAAGATGGTAAACAGAAGACGGATCATAGTCAACCCTAAAAGCAATAATAGTTTAAAGTCTATACAGAAAGGGATCAGGCCGACTTTTTTTCGAAACGTTTTTAGGGGGCCTAGGGCCAGTTAATAGTTGTATTTATTGCCGGGAATGTTTTAAAATAATAAAAATTAAGAAGATAACAGACAATCAAGGAGGGATGTCATGAATATTTCGGCCCCGGCAGTTCTTAAAGATTGCGTCCAGGTTGATCCCCAGGGAAAAGTATCTATCTTGAATCAAAAGAAGCTCCAGGATGAAGGGATCGATCACCTCATTAATCAAGCGGTTTTTGGAGATGCAAATCAAAAGCCCCAGGCTTACTGGCTGATCTGGGAATTGGGTAATGCCCTGGGGATTTATGCGGCCTCCATTCATGAATTTTATATGGCCATCGGTCGGGGGGAGTTTCAAAGGCGGTTTACGGTCCCGGCCATTAACCTCCGGGCCATGACCTATGATTCGGCCCGGGCCGCTTTCAAGGCCGCCGTACAAAGAAAGGTGGGGGCCTTGATCTTCGAAATCGCCCGCTCCGAAATGGGTTATACCGACCAAAGACCTGTGGAATATTTCTCTTCCGTCATGGCCGGGGCCATTAAAGAAGGCTTCCAGGGGCCCTTATTCATCCAAGGGGATCACTTTCAAGCCAGCGGGAAAAAATACAAAGACAAACCCGAAGACGAAATAAAGGCCATTGAACAACTGATCCAAGAGGCCATCCAGGCCGGTTTTTACAATATCGATATCGATACCTCCACCTTAGTGGACCTCGACCAAATCTCCGTCTCCGAACAGCAGCGGGCTAATTATGAATTATGTGCCCGCATTACTTCCTTTATCCGCCGGCATCAACCTCAGGGAATCACCATTTCCGTAGGAGGCGAAATCGGGGAAGTCGGCGGGAGAAACAGCGACGAAGTGGAATTCCGGGCCTTTATGGAAGGGTTTAAACAAGCATTGCCGGCCGGTATGCCCGGCCTTTCCAAAATCAGCGTCCAGACCGGGACGAGTCATGGCGGAGTGGTCTTGCCTGACGGCACCCTGGCCCAGGTAGCCATAGATTTCTCCGTATTAAAGGATTTATCCATGGTTGGCCGAAGCAGTTACGGGATAGGGGGAACGGTCCAGCATGGGGCCTCGACCCTGCCGGACGAGGCCTTTAATCAATTTGTGACCCATGAGGCGGTGGAGGTCCACCTGGCTACGGGGTTTCAAAATATTGTCTATGATCATGAAAAATTTCCCACTGAATTAAAACAAACGATTTATGAATATCTAAAGACTAAACAGGCCGACGAATGGAAACCCGGCAAAACCGAAGAACAGTTTTATTACAGCGCCCGTAAAAAAGGGCTGGGACCCTTTAAGGCTCAAATGTGGGGATTGCCGGTAGAGGTGCGCACCGCAATCCGCAGGACCCTGGAAGAGAAATTCGGATTTTTGTACGATCAACTGGAGGTGGGAGATACACAGGAGCTGGTCAAAAAATATTGTCCTCAAGTGAAGGTGGAAAAGAAGCCAGCGGATTTCGGGCTGAAAAAGGCTAAAGAGGAGGATGTTTCCGATCTGGCCGATTAACAAGTTGCTGAAACCGGGTCCCACCCCAAAAGGGTGGGTGTGAGCCATAAGCGAACAAAAAGGCCCATTTACTGCGTTGCTCTCATTCCTCGTCATTTCTTCGCATCGGGGGCAATGCTTAGTCCCATCCCTTCAGGATGGGTTCCTGGTTTCGAGCGCCTTGTACCTGGACCTTTTTGAGTAACCTGCCTGTATGTAGATTTTTTCTGAATCTAAAGATTATCGTGAGAGTTTTTTTCTGGGACTTCGAAACTTCCCTGCTCCTTTGAGCGGGGAAGCTTCTTTTTTTGTCTGCTTTATCGGCTCCTTCTTTTCCGATTTTAAGATTTTCAAGCTGCACGGTATATTCTTCGGCACGATCATTTTTTTCTTTTGACAATAAAGGGCCAGAAAGGTCCGGCAACTCCCCGATCCGTCCAGCCCCTCTTCCTTGGGGAGCTGGGCATAGCGGCACCGTAAATCACAAAAAGTATCTAAAGGCTTCATCACAGGCCATCTTAATATCTATTTAT
>Ga0233425_10006306_pt1 | contig 17739 bp, 19 predicted proteins | sample Watercolumn_Towu_2_FD_181712 | JGI IMG/M metagenome (GOLD analysis project Ga0233425, IMG submission 181712) | Freshwater microbial communities from Lake Towuti, South Sulawesi, Indonesia - Watercolumn_Towuti2014_140_MG | ecosystem: Environmental > Aquatic > Freshwater > Lake | place... | reverse complement strand
CAAAACAGCGCACAAGTTGCCTGAATTTAGCCTCTGTGATTTTAGAGCGACTGTAGTATCTATTTTTATTAACCATTTCAGGAAGTTATCACACTTTAACAAGTGCTTTGCTTCCTAAGACCCATAATTTATTACTGCTGGCATTATCATTAGGCGTAGCCACCCTGGCTACGTTGGGTATTTTTACGCTTAATGAGCATTTGTCCAAGGCCCGCGAAAGAATCTCTGCCACTAACGACAAAATTATGCTGGCGATTTTCTCAATTATTGCAGGCACAGCACTGTGGTTAAATCATTTGCTGCTCGCATATGCCACCTATAGCCAGTTCAAACCTACGCTAGCCCCCATTATGCTGATTATTGGCTGGTTCTTTGCCATTGCCACCTGCCTGGTTGTTCTGGATACAACATCCAAACCGCATCTATCCTTGAAACGCTTCGCCTCCGGCGCACCATTGATCAGCCTGTTGGTGCTGGGCATGTTTTTTGCCGATTGGCGCGCCAATATGGAATTCAGTCAATTTGGATTCAAGCGCGCGGAATTATTGCTTGCCTATCTGGTTTCCACCATTGTCATTATCGGCAACCTGCTCACCTTCTTCTGGATGAAAAACTATCACGGCAATTATCGCAAGACCATCAAAACCGTGCTTGCCATAATCTGCGGCCTAAGCATCATCGCAATCCATATTGCATATAACCAGGCTATTTATACCATCAACAGCACTATTACTGCCAATGCATACAACGGCATCTTCAGCCACAAGGTTGCGGCCATTATCATCACGCTGCTACTAGTCTGTCTGTTCACATTCGTATTTACAGTAGTACTTGTCTATGAAAGACATCAACTGCGCCGGCAGCAAACCGAACCGACCATTATTGAAACAGCTGAGAATCTGGATGCGCTTACCAGCTTACCAAGCCGCAAAGCATTTGAAACGCATTTGGATGGTGCCGCCAAACGCTGCCAGCGCAGCAGCAAAACTATTGCCATCGCCTATATAGATCTGGATCACTTTAAACCGGTTAACGATCAATTAGGTCACCACGTAGGTGATACCGTATTAACACTGGTTGCGCAACGACTCAACACCGCCATACGCAGCTGTGACTATGCAGCCAGAATCGGCGGTGACGAATTTGTCGTGCTCTTTGAAAACATTGTGACCGAAGATGACATTACGCCTATCGTGCAACGCATTGTCACCTCCATCAAAGAACCATTCCACGCCAACGGCCATCACATCCATATTTCCTGTTCCGTCGGGATAGCCATTTACCCGCACGATGGGGATACCAGCGGGCTGATGGTTCGTGCGGACACTGCCATGTATAAGGCCAAGGAAAGCGGTAAAAATCAATTCAAGTTCTTTGATGAAGAAATTGAGCGCGCATCCAGCCAAATGCGCGATATGCAAACAGACCTGCTGGCAGCCCTGAGCGAAAACCAGTTAAAACTCATGTTTCTGCCCAAGGTCTATTGCAGAACCTTTTCTCCTGCCGGTGCCGAGGCCATTGTGTGCTGGCAGCACCCGGAACAAGGCTTGCTGATGCCAGAACAATTTCTGCCCGCAGCAGAGCGATTCGGCCTGATCAATCAGATCAATCACTGGGCGCTGGAAGAATGCTGCAAAGTGCTCGCAAAAGTATCCGAAAGACAAACGCCACTACAATTGTCTATGAATTTGTCCGCCGTACAATTCCGGCGTCCGGATCTGATAAATGACATTCTCCAAACATTTCATAGCTACCAGTTGCGCACGGATATAATGATCTTTGAGATCAAAGAAATCAACTCCATTCAAAACAAGACACAACTGCACCAACAGTTTGAACAGTTCAGGAAAGCGCATATCAAAATATCGCTGGATGACTTCGGCTCTCAATCGTTCAGTCTGGATTCTTTACAGAGCCTGAATGTGGATGAAGTCAAGCTAGATAAATCGTTTATCAGCCAAGTAGAACATGATAAGACTGCACGTTCCTTGGTAGATGCTGTCATCCGTCTGTCTCACGCGCTGAATCTGAATGTGGTCGCCTGTGGCGTAGAGAACGACATGCAGAGTAACCTCCTGAAAGAAATGGGCTGCGACCAAATGCAAGGCTATCTACTCTCCAGACCACTGACACAAGAAGGCCTTTTGAGCATGTTCGGCCAGCTGCATTCCAAATACGAATCTACCGGTCAATTCCAACCTTCCGACTATCGTACAGAGGCAGCCTAGGGTACGCTTGTTGACTTGCCTGTTACTTTCGATGCAAGTGAATCTGCTATAACCCAAGATAAGGGAACACCTGCTAAAATGTCAGCTTACAATATGTAAATCTGGCATATGAAGCTTTACGGCATTCCCAATTGCAACACCGTGAAAAAAGCCCGCAGCTGGCTGGATGAGAACGGTGTTGCCTACGACTTTCATGACTTCAAGAAGCAGTGCATAGATGAAGCCACGCTGGCTGCTTGGCTTGATCAAGTTCCCAAGGAAATCTTGATCAACCGCAGCGGCCTGACCTGGCGCGGTTTGAGCGACGAGGCCAAAACTGCTGCCCTGCAAGTCAATATCCATGCGCCTTCCGGGGCAATCGATTTAATGTGCAGCAAACCCAGCGTCATCAAAAGGCCGATTTTGATAAAAAATAGCCGGATTATCGCGCTGGGTTTTAATGAAACCGAATACACCCAATTGTTGAAAAGTTAAATCATGAGTAAAACTTTAGAACTTGCTATCGACCTGCTCAAGCGCCGCTCCCTGACACCGGAAGACGCTGGCTGCCAGGAGGTGATGATCTCTCGCCTAGAAAAACTTGGTTTCAAGATCGAGCGCATGCGCTTTGGCAATGTGGATAATTTCTATGCCCGCCGTGGCAGCACTGCTCCGTTGCTGGTATTTGCTGGACATACCGATGTCGTGCCAACCGGCCCGCTGGATAAATGGCACACGCCGCCGTTTGAGCCTACCATCAAAGACGGCATGCTGTACGCGCGCGGTGCGGCAGACATGAAAACCTCCTGTGCTGCCTTTATCACCGCCATCGAAGATTTTATTGACCGCAATCCCAATCATACCGGCTCGATAGGCCTGCTCATCACTTCGGACGAAGAAGGCGTTGCGGTGGACGGTACCGTGAAGGTGGTGGAAGCGCTGAAAGCACGCGGCGAACACTTTGATTACTGCATTGTCGGCGAGCCAACCAGCAACAAAGTCGTTGGTGATATGATCAAGAACGGCCGCCGCGGCTCGCTCTCCGGCAAGCTGATTGTAAAAGGCGTACAAGGCCATATCGCCTACCCGCACCTGGTCAAAAACCCGATTCACCTGGCCGCGCCGGCAATCAAGGATATGGTGGAAACCGTGTGGGACAAGGGAAATGAATATTTCCCGCCAACATCCTGGCAGATTTCCAACATGAATGGCGGCACTGGTGCAACCAATGTCGTGCCGGGTGAGGTAGAAATCCTGTTCAACTTCCGATTCTGCCCGGAACTCAACGGCGCAGGCAGCACGGATCAGAACTTGCGCCAGCGTGTCCATGCCATCTTGGACAAACACGCGCTGGATTATGAACTGGAATGGGAGTACTCCCCCCCTTACATCACGCCGCGCGGCGAGCTGGTAGACGCCATTGAGCAGGCGATTCAGGAAAGTTATGGTGTAACGCCTGAACTTTCCACAACCGGCGGCACCTCGGATGGGCGTTTCATCGCCAACATCTGCAAACAAGTCATCGAGTTCGGCCCACTCAACGCAACAATCCATAAACTGAACGAGTGTGTGGCAGTGACTGATATTGAGCCGCTCAAAGATACCTACCGCATCACCCTAGAGAAACTATTGATAGAAAAGCTGCTGAAATGACATTCTATCCACACGCCGCAGACGAACTGTTCACAATATGTGATTGGGTGCGTTTCGCTGTCAGCCGCTTTGAAGAAACGCAAATTTTCTTCGGCCACGGCACAGACAACAGTTATGACGAAGCCGTTTGGCTGGTGCTGCGTGCGCTGCATTTGCCAATGGATACGCTGGACAATTTTCAGGATGCTGTCCTGACACAAAAGGAACGCCAGCATTTGGCTTTCCTGATTGAGCAGCGCGTCACCAAGCGCACCCCAACCGCTTACCTGCTGCGCGAAGCCTGGCTGCAGGGGTTCAAATTCTATGTGGATGAGCGCGTCATCGTGCCGCGATCCTTCATCGCCGAGCTATTACCGGAAGGGCTTGGTGCATGGATCGAGTTTCCCGAAATGGTGGAAAACGCCGCCGACATTTGCACCGGTTCCGGATGTTTGGGCGTACTGCTGGCAGATGCCTACCCGAATGCGCAAATAGATGTAGTGGATATTTCGCCCGCTGCCATTGATGTCTGCAATATCAACATTGCCAACCATGGCCTGGAAAGCCGCATTTCAGCGGTTGAATCCGATATGTTTAGTGCCTTGAAAGGCAAGAAATACGACCTGATTATTTCCAATCCGCCCTATGTAGATGCGCCCAGTATGACGCAGTTGCCACAAGAATACCGCCAGGAGCCACAACTGGCATTGGGCAGCGGTGAGGCCGGGCTGGATCATACGCATACCCTCTTGCATGAAGCGGCTAACCACCTCAACGACGGCGGCATATTGGTGGTAGAAATCGGCCATAATCGCGATGCCCTGCTAAGTGCTTACCCGGACGTGCCTTTCGTATGGCTAGAGGTATCATCGGGCGATGAATTCGTGTTCCTGTTAACCAAAGCAGATCTGGAGCAGATACGCCAGCCATGATACATGCTTACTCCAACTGGCTGATTAACAGCACAGTGGTCATTGCCACGTTGTTAGCCATTGGCTTGTGTGTCTTGCTGCATTTTGAGGGATTGGTATTCGTCTCGCGCAAAATACCGCTTATCCATACCCCAGCGCGGGTAAAGGTGATTTTTGTGATTGCCGCCATCTTGGTCTTGCATGTCACCGAAATCTGGATCTTCGGCATCATCGAATGGTTCCTGCTATCCATGCCGGATTTCGGCACGTTGGCTGGGCAAAACCATTTGCATGTGTTTGACGTCATTTATCTTTCTGCGGTCACTTTTACCACCGTTGGTTATGGCGATTTAACCCCCAATGGCCCGATTCGCTTCATGCTGGGCACGGAGGCCTTGACCGGTTTTGTGCTGATTACCTGGTCTGCCTCGTTCACTTATCTGGAAATGGAGCGCTTATGGCGAAAACCATGAATCTGCAATTGGCGTTGATGGCAATATGCCGCCTGTGCTGCAGCTGCTCAAAAAGTCCGCAAAAGCCACCTATGCAAATCGCACCGCCAGACCGGGGAGAAATCATGTGTACACAGGATGCCATGCAATGCCCGGATGGCAGCTGGGTGGGGCGTAGCGGGCCTAAGTGCGAGTTTGCTTGCCCCGCTGGCGATGCCAGCAAATAGCTAGCCGCGGCCGCGATTGCGGTCGCTACGTCTTTGCAGTGTGGGTGGATTAAGCGCGTGACGCGCTTTAGCTGGTTTGCGGGCTTGTGTGTTTTCGCGAATTCCTTCGCGCGACGGCCTGTCCAATATACTGCCGCGCCGTTTGCGCACTTTTGCCGTAAATACGGTCGTTGCTTTGTCTTTTTCGCGCGGCGATAATTGTTTTAGCGGCTTCTTCGGCAGAGGCAACCCTGCCCATTCCAGCAGCTTCACCACTTCTTTCTGCTCCAATTTCAGCATCTGCCCGCGTTTGACGCGCGATGGCAGCGCAATCGGGCCAAAACGCACGCGCATCAGGCGGCTGACAGGTGTATGCAAAGCCTCGAACATGCGGCGCACCTCGCGGTTGCGCCCTTCCTTGATCACCACCTGATACCACTTGTTGACGCCCTCTCCCCCGGTAGGATAAATGCTCTCGAAGTTCGCCACACCATCTTCCAGCTCAATGCCATGCGTAAGCTGCGAAAGCTGACCTTCGGTGAGCTCGCCCAAAATACGCACCGCATACTCGCGCTCGACTTCATAGCGCGGATGCATGAAGCGGTTCGCCAAGTCGCCGGAATTAGTAAACATCAGCAAGCCGCTGGTATTCATGTCCAAACGACCGATCGCGATCCACTTGCCCTGCTTGATACGCGGCAGCTTGCTGAACACGGTGGTACGGCCTTCCGGGTCATCCATGCTCACCAGTTCGCCTTCCGGCTTGTGGTACAGCAGCACCTGCGGCAGTTCTGGCTCGAACGGCAGGCGCACTGGACGACCATCCACGCGCACCACATCGTGCTCGGTCACCGCCGCACCCACTTGCGCCACTGCACCATTGATACTCACGCGGCCGGACTCAATCAACTTTTCCATGTCACGGCGCGAACCCAATCCCGCCAATGCCAGCAGTTTGTGCAAGCGTTGCGCACCTTCCTGAATCACGGGCTCAGCAAGAGCATCGCCAGAAGTCTTATTGGATGCGGCTTCCAAGCCGGCTGTTTGAGCAACGGGACGGCGTGAAACCGGACTGGGAGATTTGTGTGGGCGTGCCATGATTTCGTGCGATATTGGATTAAGGGTAGATTTTACCACCAATTCACCCGCACCCTGCCCTCTCCCCTCGAAGGAGGGAGTGGTCGAAAACCGAGAATTAAGAATCCAGCGGCATTTCGCTCTGCGTAAAATCTTCAAATGGCGGCAGTTCGGCCAGCGAGCGAAGATTCATGTCATCCAGAAAATGTTTGGTGGTTGCGTAAAGCGACGGCCTGCCAGGCACCTCGCGCTGGCCAACCACGTCTATCCAGTCACGCTCCTGCAATTGGCGAATCACGTTCGGGTTGACCGCTACACCGCGTATCTGCTCGATGTCGCCACGCGTCACAGGCTGGCGGTATGCGATGATGGCCAGCGTCTCCATCACTGCCCGGCTGTATTTGGGCTGCCTTTCCGGGTTCAGGCGCGCGATAAATTCGCTGAATTGCGGCTTGGCCTGGAAGCGGTAGCCGGTAGCCACTTGCACCAATTCCACTGTTTTGTCCGCCCAATCTGCTTTTAATTCATCCAGCAGCATACGCAAAGTAGCACGCTCCATGCGGCCTGCAAAAAGTTTCAGCATATCGTCCAGATTCAATGGCTGACCTGCCGTGAGCAGAGCGGCTTCCAGAATTTGTTTCATCTCAGTGATGTTTTCAGGCTCTCTCATTCCTATACGCTCGCTTGCAGGTAGATTGGCGAAAACGCTTCTTGTTGCGTAATGCGTACCAGTCCTTCCTTGGCCAATTCCAGCACTGCCAGAAAGTTCACTACCAACTTGGGCAGACCGTCATTCACCAGGTCAAACAATTGGGAGAATTCGATCAACTCCTCGGCCTTGAGGCGACGCAGAATCTGGCTCATGTGCTCGCGCACCGAAAGTTCGGCGCGACCCAGTTTATGGTGCTGATTCAATTTGGCGCGCTTCAGCACGTTCTTCCAGGCATCAAGCAAGTCATCCAGGCTGACTTCCGGCGGACGAATTTCAACGATATGCTGATAATAGGCACTGGCCACATGAATATCCTCGCCGACTTTGGGCATCGCATCCAGTCGCTGGGCTGCAAGTTTAATCGCCTCGTATTCCATCAATCGACGTACCAGCTCTGCCCTTGGGTCGTCGTCTTCGGCCACTTCGGCAGGTTTGGGCAACAGCATGCGCGATTTAATCTCGATCAACATGGCTGACATTAGCAGATATTCCGCAGCCAGTTCCAGCTTCACGGTTTTCATCTTTTCCACATAAGCCATGTACTGCGTGGTAAGCATGGCCATCGGAATATCCAGAATGTCCAGATTGTGCTTGCGGATCAGGTAAAGCAACAGATCCAGCGGCCCTTCGAAGGTCTCCAGATAGACTTCCAGCGCGTCGGGCGGGATGTATAAATCCTGCGGAAGCTGGCCTAAGGGCTCGCCTTTGATACGAACTGAGGTATAGGAGTGAGCAGCGAATACTGTTTCGGTGTCCATGCCGCATTATCCACAATATTGGGGATAAATGCTAGCAAAAACACAAGATATTGTGTAAATGTTTAAATTGCTGAAATCTACGCTAGTAGGGCTTTGATTTTGTAAAGAAGCTCCAGCGCCTGCTTGGGTGTCAGATCATCCGGCTGAACCGCTTCCAGCTCGGCCACTGCAGGGTGTAACGGTTGTGGCGCAACTTCCGCTTGCGCCACAAACATATCGCCTTGATGCGTATTCTGTGTAATTTGCGCGTTTTCAAGCTGCGTCAGTTTGCGTTTGGCCTGCGCCAACACAGATTTGGGAATGCCTGCCAACTGCGCTACCTGAATGCCGTAACTTTGATTAGCCGCGCCCGCCTCCACCTTGTGCAGGAATACCAGTTTCGTGTCAGTGCCCGCGCTATATTCCACCGCATCCAGATGCACGTTTGCGGCGTGCTTGTGTTCCTCGGCAATGCGTGTGAGTTCAAAATAATGTGTGGCAAACAAGGTGAGGGATTTGTTCTTTTCCAGCAACTGCTTGGCCACCGCCCACGCCAGACTCAAGCCATCAAAGGTAGATGTTCCGCGCCCAATCTCGTCCAGCAACACCAGGCTTCTCTCAGTGGCGTTATGCAAAATATTCGCGGTTTCAGTCATCTCGACCATAAATGTCGAGCGCCCGCCCGCCAAATCATCCGAAGCGCCTATTCTCGTGAATATACGATCAATTTCGCCGAAATTAGCAGAAGTTGCCGGCACGAAGCAGCCGCAATACGCCAGCAAAGTGATGAGCGCAGTTTGCCGCATATAGGTGGACTTACCGCCCATATTCGGCCCCGTAATCAGCAACAACTGACGATATGGATTGAGGGAAACATCATTCGAAACAAAGGGCTGCGTAATACTTTCCACCACCGGATGGCGGCCACCGGTGATTTCGATGCTGATATCCGCCTTGAAATTCGGCTGCACATAATTCAAAGTCTGTGCGCGCTCGGCAAAGCAGCATAAAACATCCAGGCTGGCAACCGCACCGCTATTGGTCTGCAGGGCAACGATATACGGTGACAAATCATCCAAAACCTGCTCGTAGAGCATCTTCTCGCGCGCCAGCGCGCGCTCGTTGGCGCTCAAAACTTTATCCTCAAAGGCTTTAAGCTCCGGCGTAATAAAACGTTCAGCATTCTTGAGCGTCTGGCGACGACGATACTCCGGCGGCGCGCTCTCGGCTTGCGCGCGGCTAATCTCGATATAAAAGCCATGCACTGAGTTGTATTCGACTTTCAAGTTCTGCAAGCCAGTGCGCGCCTTTTCTGCCGCTTCGAACTGCAGCAGGAAATCGCCATGATTGCTTTGTATCGCGCGCAGCTCGTCCAGCTCGGCATCGAAACCATCGGCAATCACCCCGCCTTCGCGCAGCACCGATGCAGGTTCAGGCTTGATGGCCTGCAGCGTCTGCAGCACTTGCGCCGGCGCAACCAAGTGGATACGCAGGGTTTGCAACAGGCTGGATTGCACATTTTCAAGCGCAGCCTGCAGCACGGGCAGTTGCGCCAAACTCTCGCGCAGGCCGGACAAATCGCGCGGCCGCGCGGTTTTCAACGCGACACGCGTCGTGATGCGCTCAATATCGGCTATCTGCCCAAGAGGCGCATGGATATTGATTTGCAGGTCGGCGTCTATAATCTCGGCAACCGCTTCGTGGCGCCTGGAAACCAGATTCCGGTCGCGCAAAGGATGATGCAGCCAGTGCCGCAACAACCGCGCGCCCATGGCTGTTCGCGTGGTATTGAGCAACGAATATAGCGTCGGGCTGGGCTCGCCGCGGATGGTGGTATCGATTTCCAGATTGCGCCGAGTCGCCGCATCCAGCTGGATGTAGGCGCTGGTCTGTTCCACGCGCAGCTCGACGATATGCGGCAAGCTGCTGCGTTGCGTGTGCTTGACGTAATCCAGTAGCGCGCCCGCCGCACACACTGCGGCGGCCATCTCACTGCAGCCAAAACCTGCCAGGTCTTGCGTATTGAACTGCTTGGTCAGGCTCATGGTAGCGCTATCAAAATCGAACTGCCACGGGGCTAATCGCTTTCTAGGCGCTTTTTGGGCGCTTAGCGCCTCAAAATCCGCATCGTCAGCACAGATGATTTCTGCAGGTGCGATGCGTTCCATCTCTTGATGTAACTGGCCTACGGCAACCTCTGACAGCACAAATTCGCCCGAAGCCAGATTAAGCCGTGCCAACCCGAGTACGCGATCTTGCTGATAGATGCTCAGCAATGGACGGTCGCGCGTTTCATCCAGCAAGGCCGCATCGGTAAGCGTACCGGGCGTGAGAATGCGCGTGACCTGACGCTCGACCGGGCCTTTGGACGTGGCTGGGTCGCCAATCTGTTCACAGATTGCGACCGCTTCGCCCAACTTCGTCAACTTGGCGAGATATTGTTCCGCCGCATGATACGGCACGCCTGCCATCTTGATGGGCTCGCCATTGCTGGCGCCACGGCGCGTCAAGGTAATGCCGAGCAGCCGCGCGGCCTTCTCGGCATCGTCAAAGAACAGCTCGTAGAAATCCCCCATGCGGTAGAAAAGCAGCATGTCCGGATACTGGCTTTTAAGCGCCAGATACTGGCGCATCATGGGCGTATGTTTTTCAATATTCATGGATTTATATTAGTACTGAATCGCCACTAATTTTTTTAGACGCCTTGCAGCCATTTTGACTTGATAGGCTGTTGCTATTTTGAATTCTTCTGGGTAACACTTATTACGCATGCTTCGCCTTTCTTTAGTTGCCGAATGACTCAAAGGCGCCTACTGCTTTAAAGGCGATTCGCCGGCCTCAAGCCGCATCACCATCGGATTGAATGCCTTGGAGACCAGCATCACATCGTCGCCTGTCTTGAGTTGTGCGGCCTCTTCGTGGGTTGCAGTAACGCGTACGATCTGGTTGCCCACTAGCACGGTCAAAGCAAACATCACATCCATCGCTTCGATGGCCAGTACTTCACCAGCAAAACGAAACTTGCCATTGGTTTTCCCTTGGCTGAACACCTCGGTAGGCGAGCCTTGGCGGGTGATGCGTCCTGACTCAATCACATAAACGCGACTGGCAAGTTTATACACTTCGCCGACATCGTGGCTCACCAAAATGGTCGTCACGCCAAAATGCCGTTGCAAACGCAAAAGCTCATCCTGCAACTGGCTTCGGATCGCCGCATCCAGCGCGGAGAGTGGCTCGTCCAGCAATAACAGTTTGGGCTGGGACGCCAGCGTACGTGCCAGCGCAACTCGCTGCTTTTGTCCGCCTGAGAGCGTATCTGGCTTGCGGTGCTGTAACTCGGCAAGCTGCATCAGCTGCAGCAATTCCTCTATGTAGCGCGGATCATCACTTTTACGCAGTGCGAATTCCAGGTTACCTCGCACTGTCATATTCGGAAACAAGGCATAGTCCTGAAACATATAGCCCACATGCCGTACTTGTGGCGACTGGCAGACATGCTTCGTGCCATCGAACCAGCATTCATCCCCAAATGTGATTCTCCCGTTCTCCGGCACATCCAACCCGGCGATGCAACGCAATGCAGTCGTCTTGCCAGCGCCAGAAGCGCCAAACAAGGCAACGATCTCGCCTGATGCAACCTCGAGACTCACATCCAGCATAAACGCGCCCTCAGCGCCTTGCAATTGCTTTTGTATAAGCGCATGCATCATGGTTGCGCCTTGCGATTAAGTATATAAACCAACAGCAAAATGAAAAAAGAAAGTGCGAACAGCACGCCTGCATAAAAATTGGCGGCAGCATAGTTGAGTGCTTCGACCTCATCGTAAATTGCGATGGAAGCCACGCGCGTCTCATGTGGCAGATTACCGCCTATCATCAGCACCACACCAAACTCCCCCAGCGTGTGAGCAAACGCCAGTATGGTGCCGGAAAGCAGCGCTGGTTTGATGTTGGGCAACAAAACGCGCGTGAAGATTTGCCAATCGGATTTACCTAAAATGCGCGCAGCATCGGTGAGCGGACGCGGCAGATTCTGGAATGCGGCCTGCACGGGGTGTACCAGGAACGGAAAGCTGAAAATCACCGAAGCAATTACCAGCCCCTCGAAGCTAAAAGCCAAGCGGATGCCCGTGACGCGATCCAGCCAATGGCCGAACCAGCGTTCAGGGCTGAACGCCAGCAACAGATAAAACCCCAATACCGACGGCGGCAAAACCAGAGGCATTGCCACCAGCGCCTCGATGGCGGGCTTGATACGAATGCGCGTATTGGCTAGCCACCAAGCAAAGGGCACACCCATACAGAACAGGATGGCAGTTGTTACACTCGCTAACTTAAAGGTCAGGAGTAAAGGCTGCCAATCAAGTACCATGATGCCCTTCCATCAGTACAATATCGTTAGCTTTAACCAAAGCCTCCACTGCATCCCCCGCTTGCAGTTGCATGCGATCAACTGCACGGCTGGTCACCACGCTACGCAAGGTAATACCATAATAAACCAGCGTAACCTCACTCATAATGGCGCCTTGCTGAATGCTAACCACTTGTGTAGGGAAACGGTTACGCAGGCTAATCAAGCCACTTAAGTTTTTGGCAAGCGATACTTCGGTTTCCTTGAACAGCAAGGTGACTGGCTGCCCCACTTTAAGATAGGCAGCTTGCTCTGGGGTTTCCAGCAGCGTTACAGTGAAGGTATCCGTGCCAGCAGCAACATCCACCAGCGACATATGCTGATTATGTTCAATAGCGGCGATTTGTCCGTTTAGGCGATTCAAGGTAATTTGTATCCGCTTTTTGCAAATATCCGGCGTGCTTTTTCAGACATTACAAAATCAAACAATTTGCGCGCCGCATCGCCGTTAGTCTCCGAGCCATGCTTAAGCACCACAATGCCTTGAGCTATCGGCTCATAACTTTCTGACGGCACTTCTATCCACTTTCCCTTGCCTGCCATTTCCGGCGCCGTCACAACAGACTTGGCACTGAAGCCGACATCTGCTGCTTTGCTGTCCACATACTGGCTGACCTGAGTAATGCTTTCGCCGTACACCAATTTAGGCTCAACGACAGCACGCACTTTGTAATACTCCATCGCTTTCAATGCCTGCTTACCAAATGGCGCAACTTTAGGGTTGGCTATCGCTACTTTGCCTACACTGGTATCAGCAAGCCCGGCAACGCCTTTGGATAAATCCACCTCTTTAAGCGACCATAGCACCATGATACCGTATGCATATATTTTGGGCAGGGTCACTGCGTAGCCATCTTTGTACAATCCTTCAGGAAACTCCATATCCGCAGACATAAAGACATCATACGGAGCACCATTGCGTACCTGTGATGCAATCTTTCCTGATGCGCTTGGAATAACTTGTGTCTCGATACCCGTTTCTTTCTTAAATTCAACAGCTAAATCATCAAACACATACTTGAGGTTAGCCGCAACCGCTACTTTCAGCGGCTCGGCATGCGCTGGAAAAGATATAAGAAGTAAAACTGCCTGCAAATATACGTTAAATAATTTTCTCATTTTATGAGGAAAATCCAGGAACGAAGTGCAATTATGAGTAATTCTGGTCAGTTGAGTAGGATGCTTTAGCAATCTAACCCTATACTATTTTTCTACTAATCGCGCATCAACAGGTGTATGTCCTGTGGCAGGTGCTTGAGCTGTCACGATGATCTTGAATAATCAAAAACCGCATTGTACAGGCATAATGCCCTGGGCAGAAGAGGCGCCCCCGCTGTCGGGGGTTTCATCACCGATTGCGGAAACTTCGACATAAGGACAAGCACCCCCAATAAATACTAATAAATTTTTATTTAATAATCATAGTGTTATATGTCAATACAAGACACATCACACTGGTACGGATTGTGCAGGACATAGATTACTGGCAATCTTTAGGAGATAACGATGAGGAAACAGGCGAATCCTTCAAATTTATACGCACAATTTCTGATGCAGTTCCGCGAACTGGTTGGGCCATTTGACCCACAGCGACTGGCAACCGATATTGATTATCAGCACGAGCTGATGGCGATCGCCTGCCAGAAAGACAGCGGGAAATTACTAAAGATGGCCGAGATCGTGCAGAGGAACCTGCACTAACACTACAACGGCGTTTTCAGGCTTGGCGTCAGATGTGGCGCCAGCGTCTGCAGCATTTGCGCAAACACTTTAGGGTTGGCAGCCACGATATTGCCGGTGGTAAGCCAACTTTCATTTCCCTCAAAGTCCCCGACGATACCGCCCGCCTCCTGCACCAGCAAGCCACCGGCAGCAATGTCCCATGTGGATAGATTAATCTCGAAGAAACCATCGGTAAAACCAGCCGCCACATAGGCCAGATCCAGCGCAGCAGAACCAGGGCGACGAATGCCGCGCGTTTTCTGAATCATATCTTTCAGCATTCCCATGTAAGTATCCAGATGCGTGAAGTCACGGAAAGGGAAACCGGTCGAAATCAGGCCATCCTGTAGCTTGCTACGATTGGTCACGCGAATGCGTTTATCATTCAGGAACGCACCGCGGCCTTTGGTCGCAGTAAACAGGTCGTTACGCACCGGGTCGTAGATCACCGCCTGCGTCAGCACGCCCTTCTGCTGCAAGGCAATACTCACGCAATAAAAAGGGTAGTTGTGCAGGAAGTTGGTCGTACCATCCAGCGGATCGATAATCCAGATATTCTCCGCATCCTGGTTTGTCTTGCCGCTCTCCTCGCCCAGAAAACCATGGTCTGGATAAGCCTCTTTCAAGATGTCTATAATCGCCTGCTCGGCAGCTTGATCCACCTCGCTGACAAAATCGTTGGCAGTTTTGCTGCACACATTCAAGGAGCCTACATCCTGGCTGGCGCGGTTGATGATACGACCCGCCTCGCGGGCAGCCTTGACGGCGTTGATAAGTATTGGATGCATAAGAACGGCTTAAAGAACTGATAAAATGCCATTTTAGCATTTTTAGGCGCTTCCCCAAATTGTCGCTCAACACTTTAGAAAACGTTCGTATCGTTTTATGCCAAACTAGCCATCCAGGCAACATCGGCTCGGCCGCGCGCGCCATGAAAACCATGGGATTACAGCATCTGTATCTGGTGCAACCAAAATTCTTTCCCGACCCGCAAGCCACATCGCTCGCTGCAGGCGCAACGGATATTTTGGATAAAGTCATTGTCACCAGCAGCCTGCCGGAAGCACTGACCGGCTGTGGCTTTGCGATTGGCCTTTCCGCCCGCAAACGCACGCTGAGCCATGAGATCGTCGAGCCCAAAGAAGCCTCCCGACAAGCGCTTTCCATCGCGCAGAACCAACCTGTCGCGCTCGTGTTTGGCACCGAAATGAGCGGCCTGAGCGGCGAGGAGCTGGATTACTGCCAGTTGCAGAGCATCATCCCCGCCAACCCGGAATACTCATCCCTCAACTTGGCCATGGCCGTGCAAATCATGTGTTACGAACTGAGAATGCATGCTCTGGAAGGCAAGCTGGATGCGGCTCCCGAGGCCGCGCTTGCAAGCAACGACGATCTGGAACGCTTTTACGCGCATCTGGAAGAAATGCTGGTACAGATCGGTTACATCAACCCGCGTGCGCCGAAAAAGCTGTTTGAGAGGCTGCGCCGCTTATATTCTCGTACGCGGCTGGAAAAAGAAGAAGTAAACCTGCTGCGCGGCATTCTCACCCTGAGCGTGAACCCGAAAAAGCATACCAAATATTAAACATTCGTATCAGGGTAGCCTGATCCATTAAGTAAAGTAGCAAGTAAGATTGAAGGAATGTGATATATTTTCATGCGGTGGATGACATACGCCAATTCGCACTGCGAAAGCTAATTTTGTTCAAAATCACAAATGGGTGGCAACAACGGCCCGTTAAAACTTAATTAAAGGGTTAAACCCATGAGCAAAAGCAATATACCAGCTGATAAAATCGCTTCCGGAAGCATTCCGGCAGTACGTCAAGTTAAAGCCAGCATGATTGTCGACTGGCTGCATGCCGGCGTGGAAGACGCCCATGCAGGCGGCTGGGCCAGCCTTTTCTATGGCTTTGTCTTTGCGGTGACCGGGCTATTGATACACACGCTTTTCGCCAAAAACTATTGGTTGCTAGCCGGACTAACCACAGGGTTTTTCCTGCTCGGGCCTTTTCTCGCGATGGGGCTGTATGACCTAAGTCGACGCATTGAGTTGGGCGAACAACCATCCCTTATCCCCAGCCTGACGGCTTGGCTCCCAAACCTGATCAACGTCTTTCTGTTTGCTGCGCTATTGCTGGTTATCCTGCTTATTTGGACGAGCCTGTCACTATATATCTTTTCACACTTTTTCAATGGCGCACTACCTACCTTTACTGACGTAGCACTGAATGTGATCACTCTCAAACAGCCTACCTTCACGCTCATCTACTTTGCCGCCGGCGGATTCTTTGCGGCATTGGTCTATGCCATCAGCGCGGTTGCCATGCCGCTGATGCTGGACCGCAAAGCCAGCGCCGCAACCGCAGCCATAGCCAGCCTGCGCGCATGCGCCCGCAACCCTGTTGTCATGCTGCTTTGGGCTTTTTGTATCGTCGTACTGGTGGGCTTTGGCCTTGCGACAAGCTTTCTTGGTTTAATTCTCACCATGCCAGTGTTGGACATGCCAGCTGGCATGTTTATCGAGACTTGATTGAGACAAATAGCTGAATCAATGTGCGTCGCGCGACCATGATAACTCTACACCAAACACGAATTACTATTGATTAAGCAATCTTGATTTATTTGCTTCCCAATATGCTTCAAATTTTCTTCGATTAGCGATATTGTCATTACCACAAGCAACGATGTCATTCCTGTTAGTACAATCCACTTTGTTTTTGAAATTCTGGCTCCATATTTCTTCTTTTAACCTTTCTTCCTTTATTGCTTGAGCGCGAATTTCATCCTGCTTTCTTTGCAGCCCCTGTTGAGTAATCAGTTCTTGCCTTCTTTTCTCGATCAGTTCATTTAAAGACGCCGGCGGGTTCTGGTTAAGTGTTTCATTCGGCCTTCGAACGTATTCCGGAGGCTGAATATCGTGCGTATTGATGTTTGTTACTATTGACTCGGATACTGGCACATTCCGATGATCTATAGATGGTAAATTTGTCCAGAAAAATACCCCTAACACGACAAATGCGCCAAACGCAAAAACCGGAAATGGATTCGACTTTCTGGTAGATCGGTTAAAAAAGTCTGCTTGCGAATCAATTAACCATGCCTCATCATCTTGGGCGTTATTTTCGGTCCCCGATGTGGATAAAAATTTTGAAATTTCCTGCTTAATCTCTTCATGCAATGGCATTCTTTCGGCATGCCATCTTATAAGAGGAATCTTCGCTGCTGCCAAATTGGCGCTTTTCTTTTCGTCTCTATTCATAGCAGATCCGCTAGCATGTGATTTGTCATCTAGCTCAATGGCCGCAACAATTGAAAAGTCTTTATGGCAGATTAAAAAATCAACACTTTGATAAGCTATTGGTTGTAACCACTTATACTTTTCATTTATGTGCATCCTAGATTTGTCAAAATCAACAAATCTGGATAGCTGAACCTGTGCTAGCACCACATAATCAGGTAGCGCTTCCACCAAACGCTGATAAAAAATTGTTTCAGTTTTAGTCAGCGGTTTTTTTGAAAAATACGGCTTGGGTTTGAATTCATCAAAGGGTCTTAGGAAGCAAAGCACTTGTTAAAGTGTGATAACTTCCTGAAATGGTTAATAAAAATAGATACTACAGTCGCTCTAAAATCACAGAGGCTAAATTCAGGCAACTTGTGCGCTGTTTT
>Ga0233425_10006305_pt1 | contig 17740 bp, 16 predicted proteins | sample Watercolumn_Towu_2_FD_181712 | JGI IMG/M metagenome (GOLD analysis project Ga0233425, IMG submission 181712) | Freshwater microbial communities from Lake Towuti, South Sulawesi, Indonesia - Watercolumn_Towuti2014_140_MG | ecosystem: Environmental > Aquatic > Freshwater > Lake | place... | reverse complement strand
CGCTGATGGCATCACGCACGCGACGTTTCAGCCCCCTTACGGGGATTCATGGCTTTGATAGTCTTCTCCAACCTGACGTAACTGTCAGAATCGGCCCGAAACTGACAAAACAGGCGGTTGACGGGCCGTTTGAGGCCGTTTTGACGGCTCCGCACTTGACATTTCGCGTTATCGAGCATCTCACCCCGTTGGATTTCCAGGGGGATGCTCGATAACTGCTGTCAAGTGCGGCGTAAGCTGACGCCCACCTCTCGCGGCGCTGTCAGTTGCCCCCGCGGGCCGGCGGTTTGCCCCGTCACACCCGGCGCCGGCCCGGCGCACGCCGGATTTCAGCCCGCCGGCCCCGGTCTGGCCGCTTGTACGTTGCTTGTAATCTTAACGTGCCTTGCCAGTTAGCCCCCAACTGACGCTGTTTTGCGAGGATCACGGGGGGGTGGGCCGGTTGGGGAGATCCTCGCAAATCGCAAATCGCAAGAACGATTGTAGCGCGGCTCGCCCGATTGGTCAAATTCGCGCCCGCCGCTTTTCACGTGTGACGCACCGATCATCAGTCACCCATTCTGCCCCCGGCCCCCAGCCTGCGTCCCGAAGCGGGTCATCACGACGGCGCCCAGGCCGATGCACCCGAGGACCAGCCCAAACAGGAACCCGATGCACCAGGGCAGCCGCGCGAGGATCGTGATCACGGCCACGCCCGCGGCGATCTCACCGAGCGCGGTGGCGGTGCGCACCTTGAGAGCCTGCAAGAGCCGCTGGCCCAGCCACAACCCGACGGCCAGCCAGCCGACGAGCCAGCCGATGGCGAGCGCCAGCCAGCCCAACAATCCGCTGCAGCAGGCGATCAGCAGCAACAGGCCGGCCAGGAACCCGACGACGAGGGTCAGCAGGCCCACGCCGAAGCTCACGAACGGCTCGCTCGCCGCCTGGTTGGCCATACGCGCCATCGCCTGCGGCGCAACCGAGATCGCCAGCGCGCCGAGCAAGATCAGCCCGAGCGCCCAGCCCAAGGTCACAAGCTGCCACAAGAGGATGGCGCCAATGACCCCCAGGAAGCCATCGCCGCGCGGCGGGCGCGGGGCTGCGGGCCGCGACGGGATCTCCTCAATAATGCGGCGCAAAGGCAACGGGAACGGCGCGGTCGGGCCGGTGAACACGTCGCCGGACACCACCGCGTGCGGATCGCGCTCGATTGTGCCGCCGAAGGTTCCCACGTTGCCGCCGACCACCGCGGTCTCCTTAAGGATGAGCGAACCGCCGAAGAGGGCCACATCGCCGTCCACCGCGCCGGCGACCGTGAGGCTGCCGGCGAGCACCGCCACATCGCCGCGCACCACGCTGCCCTCCGCCAGGGTGACGGCGCCGCCCAACACGGCCAGGTTGCCGGTCAGCTCTTCGCCGGCCGATAACACGAACGCTTGCCCGATCACCAGGCGGTCGCCCGGCGTGACGCCTTGGGCCAGCGCGACCGGCGCCCCCAGGGTCAAGATGAGCAGGGCCAATAGCCCGACTCGCCAGATTTTTTGTTTCATTATGAACCTCCAGAGATTATGACATGTCATTGCGAGGCCCGTCTCCTTCGGCTCCGCTCAGGACGTGGTTTGGGCCGAAGCAATAGACTTTATTGACGGCCTGTCAATGGTAACTCGTCACCCGCGTCCGGCTCAATGGCGCGCGCCGGATCACCAGCCACACCCAGACACCGCACAGCAGGCTGGTCAATCCGAGATAGGCCGCAACGCCTGCTTGCGGCGACACCCCCGCGCTCGTCAGCATGACCCCGGCGCTGCGCACGGGCCACAGGACGCCGCTCAACAGGCGCGCAGCGGCCGATAGCGCCAGGCTGGCGTGCAACGGGTGGGTCAACCCCCACCACGCCCCGCCGAGCAGCGCCAACAAGATCACGCCGGCGACCGCCAGCCAGGCAATGAACAGCCCGGCGCCCAACCAGCCGCGCCAGAACCGGCGGCGCCGCCGCGTCGCCAGCCGGGCCAGCACCCGCTCGGCGAGTTGGGGCGGCGCGGCCAGCATCGGCGCGGCGCGGAAACGCGCATCCAACGCCTGCCAGCGCGCCCAGGCGGCCGCGCACCCCGCGCACCCCCGCAGATGCGCGTGCAGGGCATCCATCTGCGCGGCGTTAGCCTCGTGATCCAGCGCCAAAGACATGAGTTCCGTATATTCTGAATGCATAGCTCACCTTAATGCGCGAGAGTCTGCTCGGCGATCTGCAATCGGGCGCGATGCAGCCGCGATTTCACCGCCGGCGCCGAAATTCCCATCGTCTCAGCGATCTCTTCGTATGAAAGATCGTACCAATAGCGCAAAATCAACGGGACACGATAGCCCGGCGCCAACCGCATCACCGCCGCCTGGACTTCCGTCCGCCCCTCCTGGCGCAGCGCGGCCTCTTCGGGGCCGGGCCGGCGACTGGGCAGCGCCATCGCCGCCGGATCCTCATCCAGCGACAGCCACGTCACGCGCCGCCTGCGCAGGCGATCAATACAGTAATGCGAAGCGATGGCCAGCACCCACGACACAGGCTTGCGCCCCGGCTCATAGGTGTGCAGCTTGGTATACATGCGGACGAACGTCTCTTGGGCGGCGTCCTCCGCTTCGGCGGGATCCCCCAACATCCGATAGGTCAGGTTATACACCGGGCGCTGATAGGCCTCGACCAGGCGGCCAAACGCCGCCTGGTCGCCGCGCCGGGCCTGCTCCAACCAACGGATTTCTTGCGCTTCCGCGGCCGCATGATCCATGCTGCTGACAGTCTTCACACTCATCCATACGCACCACGCGGGCAAAGGTTTCAGCCTGACCGTCCAGCCATCGGGAAGCATCCTGAGCGGAGGCCCGTGGGGTTGACAGGCCGTAGTCGAAGGATGCGGCGCACTTGCGCGCAGGGCCGCATCCTTCGACTTATGAACACAGGCCGAATACATAGCCGCCCCTGTTTTGGGGCGGCGGTCAGGCCAGTTGTATAATGGGTCTGCCGCTTTCTGAGCATCCCAAGGAGCCGCATTGTGCCCAACCACGCCTACATCGCAATCGAAGGCCCGATCGGCGTCGGCAAGACGACGTTGGCGCGCATCCTCGGCGACGTCTTGCCCGCGGAGATCCTGCTCGAAGTCTTTGAAGAGAATCCCTTCCTGGGCGACTTCTACGCCGACCGGGCACGCTACGCCTTCCAGACGCAAATCTTCTTCCTGCTCAGCCGCTATCGCCAGCAGCATCGCGTCATCGCCAACACCCTCGCCCGCAGCCCCCTGGTCAGCGATTATCTGTTCGCCAAGGACTGGCTCTTTGCCCACCTCAACCTGGCCGGCGACGAGCTGGCGATGTACGAGCGCGTCCACGCCATCCTGGGGCAGCAGATCCCGACCCCGGGGCTGGTCATCTACCTGAACGCCTCCACCGACACCCTCCTGGCGCGGATCGCCTACCGGGATCGCAGTTATGAGCGGCGGATGGAACGCGCGTACCTCGACGATCTGCGCCGCGCCTATGAGCGCTTCTTCGCCGCATACACGGACGCGCCGGTCTTGACGCTCGACACCGATGGGATTGACATCGTCCGCGATGCCGCGGCCCGCGCCGAAGTGATCGCCCGAGTGAAGACCGCCCTGAAGCTGGACGGTTATCAGTTGCCGCTGGCCGACCTGACCGAAACGCCGGCGGCCCCATCGTCGGCGGCCAGCCGGGGCCGGCGCCTCGGCGATTTCCAGCAGTTTCACCGCGTCCTCGATCGCGAAAAGGGCTTCCTGGCCGACCTCTACCTCAACTACATCGGCCTGACCGAAGAGGTGGGCGAGATCGGTCGGGTGCTCAAACACGCGTGGCGGCGGCAAGAGCAGGCGCGCGACCAGGTCGGCAACCGCCAGGAGGCGCAGGATCTCGCCATCAGCGCGGCGCGCGCCGATCTGCAGGAGGAACTGGCCGACGCCTTGGCTTTCCTGCTCAAGATGGCGAACGACGCGCAGATTGACCTGGAGAGCGCCTACCTGAAGAAGATGGCGAAAAACATCACGCGCACGTGGGATACTCAACCGACAACGGGAGGATAGCCGATGTCTGTCGCCAAGCGTTTCATCGCCATCGCCGGTAACATCGGGGCCGGCAAATCCACGCTGACCGGGCTGCTGAGCCAGCGTTTGGGTTGGGAGCCGTTCTACGAGGCCGTCTCCGACAACCCCTACCTGGCCGACTTCTACGCCGACATGCCCCGCTACGCGTTTCACTCGCAGGTGTTCTTCCTCTCGCGCCGTCTGCGCCACCACCGCCGGCTGCTTGACTTCCCTGGCTCGGTTGTCCAGGATCGCAGCGTCTACGAAGACGCCGAAATTTTTGCGCAAGCATTATACAGACAAGGTCATATCGTCTTGCGGGACTACCAAACGTATCGCGAGCTCTATGATGTCCTCGTCCGCTTCCTGCCGCCGCCCGACCTGGTGGTCTATCTGCGCGCCTCCGTGCCGACCCTGCTGCAACGTATCGCGCTTCGCGGCCGCAGCTTCGAGCAAAACATCACCCCCGACTACCTGGCCGAGCTTAACACGCTATACGAGGCCTGGATGCAAGACTTCTCCCTCTGCCCGATCTTGACCATCCCCGCCGACCGTCTCGATTTCGTGCGCGACGCCACACATCTCGATCTGATCTTGCGCAAGGTCGAGGAGAAGCTCAGCGGCAAAGAAGAAGTCGTATTTCCCTAAGCATCTACCGCTCCCCCGCTTCATCATTATCTTCGCGAAGTAGCACAAGATAACATCTAGCGTTACTCGTGTAGCAGTCGGTTTGTTGTTTTGTGGAGAGGAAAAAGATTTTTTGTTATAGTGTCTTGACTACACGAAGAGTTGATTTAAAACAACTGACTGAAACCGGCGATTAAACCGGCCCAGCCAGCAGCAAAAGAGGCAATTTCCCCTATGCCAGAGATTGCTTCGGCCCACACGACGGGCCTCGCAATGACGGTCGTGAACTACGCGGCCCGCCGCTTGCCGAGGAGATACAGCCCGCCGGCCAGGAGCAGCCCAAAAGTCGCAGCCGCGGCTGCGGCCGACACGGCGGCGGTGCGCGGCTCCATGCCGGGCATGACCACCCGGCCATTGCCGTAACGTTGGAAGAGCCGCCCCCACTTGGTCTCCAGCGCGGCCGCCACGCGCGGCCGGCCCACGAACGGATACCAGTAGACGTTGTGATAGAAGTTGGAGGCGAAATAGCTCCACGGCACGAGCGGGGAGCGCAACAGCGCGTTCTCGAACGGCTTGAGCGCGCCATGATAGATGAGCTTCTGGCCTTTGCTGGCGAAGGTGTCTTCCTGCACGAAGCCCCAATCCTCGGCCGAGATGTCGTAGCCGACGATCTGAATATCTTTGGGATCGCCGACCCCCAGCCCCAGCTCGTGCGCCAGGCGGATGAACTTCAGATCCAGCGGCTTGAAGCCTTGCAGCCTGGCGGAAACCGCGTCCAACGCGACCTGATCGGCTGAGGCCAGGATGATGTCCTTCTCGTGCCAGCGCATGGCGCGCGGGCCGGGACCATCCCCGGCAAAGGTGCCATCCATCACCGCAAACAGTCCGCTGTGGATCTCCTGCTGGATCGCCAGCAGGTCTACGACCGTCTCGTGGATTACGCCGTGCGTCCAGTGCCGCTTCTCGTTCAGCAGGCCGCCGAACGCGTTCTTCATCGCGCCGGTGATGGTCGTGAAGACGTGCGTCTTGACGGTCGGCAGGTGGATGATGTTCTTGTCGAAGAAATACTCCGGGATCAGGATCCCTTCCGGGAAGATCTTGTCGAGCACGAGCATCGGCGCCTGCGGCATGTAGCGCACCCAGCGCACCTCTGGCTCATAGAGATGTACGTTGCGCAGGCCGTAGGCATCCACCACATCTTTGTGCTTGTTGTTCTTCTCTCCGACATAGGCATCCACGACGACGGTCTTGTTGTGCGCGGCCGACAGATCGGTGTAGCCATCGGCTCGGAGCTTCCTGGCGACCCCCTCGATCTGCCAGGGGGTGCTGGAACATGCGGGATACCAGGTCTGCCAGGAGATGTTGATCTTCAGGATGGTCTCATGCGCCGGAGGGAGGGCCTGGCGGTAGCCGGCCAGCTCCATCAGGCGGCCGGTGTCCGCGAGCACGGTCTCTGGTGCAGTCTTCAGGACCGCCACTTTGCCTCTGCCCGGGAAATCGCGTGGGATCATCGCATACTACTCTTCATCGGATTCGGTGCGTTCACGCTTGGCCTGGGCGATGATCGACTCGGCGATGTGTGCGGGGATCGCCTCGTAGTGCGACAGCTTCATGTTATAGAAGCCGCGGCCCTGTGTCATCGAGCGGAGGTCAATCGAATAGCGCTGCATCTCGCCGAGCGGCACCTGGGCGGTGATGATCCCCTTACCCTTGGCCTGCTCCATGCCCTGCACCCGACCGCGCCGGGTGTTCAGGTCGCTCATGATATCGCCCATGTACTCCTCGGGCACCGTGATCCGGACATCCATGATCGGCTCTTGCAGCACCGGCCCGGCCTGCATGAAGATCTTCTTGAATACTTCGCGGCCGGCGATCTGGAACGCGATATCCTTCGAGTCCACCGGATGCATCTTGCCATCGTAGACTTCGCAGCGCACGTCCACCACCGGATAGCCGGCCAGCGGCCCCTGCACCAACTGCGACTTGATGCCCTTTTCGATGGAGGGGAAGAAGCTGTTCTGGATAGCCCCACCGAAAACGCGGGTGGTGTCGAACTCGAAACCGCCGCCGGTCGGCAGCGGCTTGATCTCCATGTGCACCTCGCCGAACTGCCCGGCGCCGCCCGTCTGCTTCTTGTGGCGATGGTAGTCCGCCGCGCTGCGGGTGATGGACTCGTGATACGGCACCTTCGGGACGGCGGTGTTCAGCCCCAGGCCGAACTTGCCTTCCATGCGCCGGATGGCGAGATCAATGTGCACCTCGCCCATGCCCGAAAGGATCATCTCGCCGGTGCCCGACTCGAAACGGGTGATAAGGGTCGGGTCTTCCTCGGTGGCGCGTTGCAGCGCCGGCCCCATCTTGGCCGAGTCGGCCTTGGTACGCGGCGAGACCGCGACAGAGAAGAGCGGTTCAGGATAGACCGGCCGCGGCAACACGAGCTGGTTCGCCTTCTCCGAAAGTGTGTCATTGGTAGCGGTGGCCCCCAACTTGGCGACGCCGCCGATATCGCCGGCCACCAGGTGCGCCACCGGGAGCTGCTCCTTGCCGCGCGGGCTGAAGATCTGGCTGATGCGTTCTTCGGCGCTGCCCGGCAGGCTCCAGACGCGGCTATCGCTGTTGAAGGTGCCGGAGATCACGCGAAAGTAGGACAGCTTGCCGACGTAGGGGTCGGCCACCGTCTTGAAGACGAAGACGGCCAGCGGGCCAGTGGCGGCAGCGGTCAGGGTAATCTCCTCGCCGTTCGGGCGCTGGGCGACGCGCGCCGGGGCTGCGGCCGGACTGGGCATGAAACCGACGAGGGCGTCGAGCAGCAGACGCACGCCGACGTTGTTGAGGGCCGAGCCACAGAAGATCGGGATCACGGTACCGGCGGCAATTCCGGCCTTGAGGCCGCCCAGGATTTCCGCCGCGGTAAGTTCCTCGCCATCCAGGTACTTCATGATCAGCTCATCGTCGCCTTCGGCGGCCGCTTCGACGAGCTGGATGTGCGCCGTCGCAACGTCATCGGCCATGCTCTCTGGGATCGCGGCGGGCGCGCCGGCCTCGCCCATGTGCGCCTTCATGGAGACGAGATCCACGATGCCGCGGAATTCGCCGCCTTCGCCGATGGGCAACTGCGCGGGCACGATCGTACCGCCAAAGGCGCTGCGGAGGTTGCCCAAGACGCGCTGGAAATTGGCGTTCTCGCGATCCATCTTATTGATGAAGATCGCCCGCGGCAGGCTGCGCTCGTCCAGGTAGCCCCAGCCCAGCTCCGTGCCCACCTCGATGCCGGCGACCGCATCCACCAGGACCAGCGCCGAGTCAGCGACCGCCACCGCGCCCTTGGTCTCACCCACGAAGTCAATGAACCCCGGCGTGTCCAGGAGATTGATCTTGCTGTCGTGCCATTCGCAAGGGATAACGGACGTGCTGACGGAGATCCGGCGGCGGATCGCCTCATCGTCCCAATCCGATACGGTGGTGCCGTCTTCAACCCGCCCCCGCCGGCCGGTAGCGCCCGTGTCGAAGAGCAGAGCTTCCGCCAGGGTGGTTTTCCCCGAGCTACTATGCCCAATCAGCGCCACATTCCGCAACTGCGCAGTCGTATAACTCGCCATGACTCCTCCTCGGCCAAATGTCAGGCCTGATCAAGAAGACTTCCGAAGTCTTGTCGGACTTCGGAAGTCAGAACTTACCTATCGTCAACTTTGACATTGTACGCAAAAGCGCCCGATCTGTCAAAGAAAACGGCTGGCATTCAGCAATTCCGAATTGCTGGCTGGCATTCTGCGCGCGGGCGCAACTTGTGCGCGTAAAACAGGTCGTCTATAATCGTGGGGTCCCAAACACGTGAAATCGCAGGGGAGTCACCGAAAAAGCCGAGCGCACATGGGCACGACCGAGCCGCAGATCACCCACATTCTCTTTGTCCGGCATGGACAATCTCTCCACAACCGCGACGGCGCGAGCCGATCGGCGGACAGCGGGCTGACGGAGTTAGGCTGGCAACAGGCCCACCTCGTCGCCGATTGGCTGGGGCGTAGCTTCGCCGTGGACGCCCTGGTGTGCAGCAGCCAGATGCGCGCCCGCCAGACGGCCGAGGTGATCGGCCAACAACTCGGCCTGCGCCCGGAAGCGATAGCGGGCCTCAACGAGACGCAACTGCCGTACTGGAACGAATTTCCGAGCGCGCCCGATGATCCGCTGGCGTGGTGGGATCAACCCTGGCAGGCGGATGTGACGAGCGCGCCGCTCTATACGGAATTCCGCCAGAGCCTGCGCAGCGCCTTTGCCGAATTGATGCGCCGCTGCCTGGGTCAGACGGTCGTCGTCGTGTCGCACGGCGGCACGATCGGGACGATCGTGCGCAGTCTGTTCGGCGGGCACCAGATGCCCATCTTCACCGAAAACTGCGGCGTCACCCATCTGGTGTGGCAGGAAGGGCGCTGGCGGCTGGTGAGCCACAACGAGCGGGCGCACCTGGGGGACGCCGGCCTGCCCGCGCTCGTACCGTGGGCCGACGCCGGCCCGATCCGGAACGTCGTGGAGCATTTCCGCCGCATGGCCGAGGTTGCTCCCCAGACACCCACAGCAGCCGTCGAGGGCCAACTGCGGGCGCTGCGGACCCTGGTCGCGCCGCGACCCGGCGATGCCCTGCTCGATGTGGGGACGGGCACCGGGGCCGTGGCCCTCGCCTTCGCACCGCATCTCGCGCAGGTCACGGCTGTAGATGTCGCGCCGGCCATGCTCGAGCGCGCGGAGCTGACCCGCCTGGCGCAAGGGGCCGCCAACGTGGACATCCGCTGGGCGAACGCGACCGCCCTGCCCTACGACCGCGCCGCCTTCGACATCGTCGTGTGCCGCGATCTGTGCCGCTACATCCCCGACCTCGGCCAGCTCTTCACCGGTCTGCACACCGTCGCCCGCCCCGGCGGCAAGCTGGCGCTCGATGAGCTGATCGGCAGCGAGAACCCCGTGAAGCGCGCCACGCATCAGGCGCTCGAGATGCAGCACGACCCGGCCATCGCCCGGCTTTACAGCGAATCCGAGATCGAGCAGCGAGTGCGCGAGGCAGGCTTCCGGATCGAGCGGGCCGAAGCCTATGATGCGGCGCTGGAGCTTGAGAGTTGGCTGGCAGACTCGGCCCTGGACGAAGGCGCGCAGACCGCGCTCGGCGAGATGATGCGGGCCAGCATCGAGGGGGATCCGGCGGCGCTGCGCATCCAACGCGGCAAGAACGGCGCGATCCACTTCACGCAGCGGCGGCTGCGGCTGCTGGCGCGCGCTGCGAGCCGCTGATGAGCCGTTCCAAATAGAGAGGCAAAACGGTGCCAACCTGGCCGACAGCCAACATGCTCTGGCGCATCGGGGATGTGCTCGACTTCGATCAGCAGCTTGCCTGGACGCGCGCCGCAGGTTTCGACGGGGTCGGGTTTCACGCCAGCGGCGGCGCGCCCGATCAGTGGCAGGGGATCGAGCCGGCCCGGTGCGGCGCGGCCGAGCGGCGGCGTCTAATGACATTTTCACATGCCGCCGCGCGGCATGACGGGTCTCAGAGTGACCGCGTCGCCTGACTCATATTTGGAACTGCTGGGATTCCTGTCGCTAGCGCGGCGCACCGGCGCCTGGACCGAAGTGCTTCAGCATCACGATCGGATCGGTCGTGCTGGGGTTGGTGATCGTCACCCCGGCCTGCGCCGCCGGCCACGAGACGAAGTACTCGTCGTGCGAAAGCTGCCCGAAACGGAGGAGCGTCGGCGTCTCGATCGGCCAGGCGCCCAGCGCGCCATGCCCTTGCAGCATGATCAGGCCGTAGGGGCCCGCATCGCGGATCGTCACTGTGCGGCCCGGCAGGACGGTCAACTCCTTGGCGGCGAAGAACTCCGCCCCATAGGTGATCCACTTTTCGACATAGCCCGCATCCTGCATCTCAGCCAGCGGCTTGACCGGCAGCGGCGGTCGGAAGTAGCGCGCCTTGAAGTCGGGCACAGTGTTGGCCGCGAAGTCAACCAGCGAGACCAGGTAGTCCAGGTCGTGCTGCTTCTCTGCCGGGACATTCTTGACGAGCAACGACCAATCCACAGGTACCTCGCTGACCAGCGATTGGAACATGGCAAAGACATCGCTGGCCCACTGCGGCTCGTAGGTGCAATAGCTGCCGGGCGCGTGGAGCACGCCGGCAGGCACAAACCAGCCGGTACCAGGCTCCAGGCGGTAAGCCTTGGCGAGATCCGTGATCCGGTTGTCGCCCTGGTTCCAGATCTCCAGGCAGTGGCGCACCTGGGCGGGCGTCGTCCCGGGTTCCAGGCCGAAGAAGGTGAAGGGGAACTCGGCGCCGTAGTTGTTGAGCTGCACCGGGAAGTAGTAGGCCTCCGGCTTGCCATCCATGCCGACCTGCGCGGCGTGCTCCTGCCGCTGGTGAAGATGATGCGGCAGCGGCCCCCGGTTGTCGAAGAATTTCGAGTAGATCGGCCATTTGCCGTGGGCGCGCCACATCGCCTCGCCCAGCAGCTCGGCGCCCAGCTCGGCCACCAGGTCGCGCAGCAGCGTGCGCTTCTCCGGCTCGCCCCACACCACGTAACTCAGGCCCTCGTCTGGTGTGGTCAGCGGCCCGTTGTCGGCCAGCGTGGTGGATGCCAGCCACCGCTCATCTATGCCCCCGCGATGCGCGCCGAACGCGTAGGTGTCGGTCGGGTGCAGCTTGATGCGCTTGCCGGGAATGCAGAACGACCGCGGCACCCAGGCCGGCGCCAGCCGCAGAATACCCGCGCCCTGTTCAAAAGCTTGGTGTGTCATCAAGGTCTCCTAATCGTTATCTGGATCGGACTGACTTCGACTTCCTGTCAGCCGGCGACCTGCGCGTCCTTTTCGTCGTGTGTATGCCAGGCCGCAGATCGCTCGCGCAACAGGGCCATATTGACAGGCGGCAGGTGGCGGAAATCTGGCAAGAGGACGATGTGGTAGCCGGTCTCCACCAAAACATCCGTCTCTTTCTGGGCCATGCTGTCTAGCAGCTCCCAAATCCGTTCACCATCCCAAACGCTTCCCTCCGGCGGCAACACATAGACGTAAGCCTGTTTGCGCTGGCGGGGATAAACCTTTAGCGAAACGCCCGGAACACGCATCTGAAGTTCGCGCGAGAATTCCTCCACCAATGCCTGAAGTTTCTTGTTCATGACAGCTTCTCCTGCACGGCAAACACGATCGTTCTGGCCTTTCTCAACACACGTTCTGCCTCTGCGCTGCCAATGCTTGCCGGCCTATAGTCGGCGGCCAAACGGGCGCGCTGAACTTGAGCAAATAGTGGCGCCAGATCTGCTTGATACAACTTGCGCTGCTTGATCAACACACCGGCAAACCTGGCTTGCACAAACTCATGTTCCCATTGTACCCTGGCACCAGCCGGCTGAATACCCGCGGCGATCAGCGCAGCAATGGCCGCCTGGAATACGGCGTAGTAGCAGCGATTCGCGCAATTGTTGTAGCGACGGTTGGCATACTCGCTCTCCGCGCCGACCAGGCTTTCGATGGCTTTATCCAGATAGGCGAGACTGTTTGTGTCCATGTCGCGACTCGCATTGTAGCTGTGTTTCACCGGGCACGCAAGTCACCGTGATCCATTGTGATTCGATGGGGGTTGCATCAGCCTTTAAACAACGAAGCTCCCGGATCGGGAGCTTCGTGACAGGTATCCCAGGAGCGATTCGAACGCTCGGCCTCTTCCTCCGCAGGGAAGCGCTCTAATCCACTGAGCTACTGGGACATGCGGCTGTTATTCGCCCTGGTGAGAGGGCCAGGCGGGGAGGGCGGGATTTGAACCCGCGAAGGATGCTTTAATAACACCCTTACCCACTTAGCAGGCGGGCGCACTCGACCAGGCTATGCGACCTCCCCAGGGTTATATCGCTTTGTTTGGCGGAGGGAGAGGGATTCGAACCCCCGAGGACTTGCGCCCTAACGGTTTTCAAGACCGCCGCCATAGGCCGCTCGGCCATCCCTCCACGGCGTCCCTCTACGCGCCAACAAAACAGAGTATACCACCAGCGCCATCTTCTGTCAAAAAGCGCAAGCCACAGATACGCGCGCCACATTGTCACAACGGCGCAAGTGCGGTATACTCATCCCTGACGAAATCCTATTTCTCCAACCCACCGAGGAGGATCCATGCTCCATTTCCAACCCACCCACTACCACAATACCCTTGGCCCGCACGAGCCGGTCTTGCGCATCGCCGACGGCGACACCGTCGTCACCACCACCATTGATGCGCACGGCGCGGATCAATACGGCGCCCTGGTCGGCGGCCGGCCCAACCCACTGACCGGCCCGTTCTACATCGAGGGTGCAGCGCCGGGCGACACGCTGGTCGTTCACTTCGACCGCCTGACGCCCAACCGGGACACCGGCTTCACCTACACCCCGGTCGCGCCGAACGTCGTTGACCCCGGTTTCGTCCGCGAGCTGCCGGCTCGCCAACGCCAGCTCTGGCGGATTGACCGCGCCCGCCAGACCGCCGCCCTGGCCGAGCCGCCGCCGGGGCTGGCCGGGCTGATCCTGCCGCTGGCGCCGATGCTCGGCTGCTTCGGGGTTGCCCCCGCCGGCGGGCAGATCATCGGGACGATGACCTCCGGCGAGTTTGGCGGCAACATGGACTACCGCCGCTTTGCGGCCGGGACGACCGTCTACCTGCCGGTCTTCGCGCCGGGCGCGCTTTTCGCCCTGGGCGACGGCCACGCGACCCAGGGGGACGGCGAGATTGTCGGCACCGGCATCGAGACCTCGTTCGACGTGCAGTTCACGGTGCGGGTGCTGAAAGGCAAGATGATCGGCTGGCCGCGCGGGGAAGATGCCGACTATATCTTTGCGGTGGGCAACGCCCGGCCGCTCGATCAGGCGGTGCAGCACGCCACCACCGAGATACTGCGCTGGCTGGCGCAAGATTTCGGCCTGGACACCGCCGACGCCAGCACGCTCCTGGGGCAATGCGTCGAGTATGACCTGGGCAATATCTACGATCCGGCCTACACGATGGTGTGCAAGCTGCCCAAGCGCATCCTCGCCGCCATCGCCGGCCGCTGATGGAGGGGGCCATGCAACGCCACATGATCCACAACGCCCAGCTCGAAGGGGATCCCTTCCATTGGGCCGGCGGCCCCGACGGCGTGCTGCTGATCCACGGCTACACCGCGACGACCGCCGAGGTGCGGCCGCTGGCGCGCTTCCTGTGCGAACAGGGCTACACCGTGGCCGGCCCGCTGCTGCCCGGCCACTACACCACCCCCGCCGACGCCAACCGCTACACCTGGCAAGATTGGACGCGCGCCATCGAGACGGCCTATCGCGAGATCGCGACGCGCTGCCAGCGCGTGATCGTCGGCGGCGAATCCACCGGCGCCATTTTGAGCCTCTACCTGGCGAGCGAGCACCCGGAGATCATCGCGTTGCTGTGCTACGCGCCCGCGCTGCGCCTCACCCTGTCGCCGGCCCAGGCCGCGCTCCTGCGCCTGATCGCGCCGTTCAAGTCGGCCCTGCCAAAGGGGCAGATGAGCAATGCCGAGCTTTGGCAGGGCTACCCGGTGAACCCGCTCAAAGGCGCCGTCCAGCTCCTCGATCTCCAGCGCGCCGTGCGCCGCCGCTTGGCCCGCGTCCGCCAGCCGCTCCTGCTGATGCAAGGCCGGCGCGATGTCACAGTATCGGCGCGCGCGCCCGGTGAGATCGCCGCCGGGGTGCGCTCGGTGATCAAGGAAACCTACTGGCTGGACAATTCGGCGCACACCCTCTTGCTGGGCATCGAACAGGTCCGGGCGTTCGAGCTGACGTTGGATTTCATCCAACGCGTGCTGGGCAGGCAGGAGGCCCCATGGCGCGACCCATCCGTTGGCACGACTTCATCACGATCAATATCTTCTTCCTGGGTCTGACCACCCTCTCGCAGACGAATGGACTGGTCTTCCCGTTGCTCGTCCAGCAGTTCGTGGGCGAAGCGCAGAAGGGCGCGTATTACGGCACGATCCGCCTCTGGACGCTGATGACGGCGCTCCTGACGCAGGCGCTGTGGGGGCTGCTCTCGGATCGCAGCCCGCTGCGCTGGGGGCGCCGGCGGCCCTTCATCTTCGGCGGCACGGTTGCGGCGCTGGGCTGCATCGTCGCCATCGGCTTTTCCGCGGGCATGACCGAGATGGCCGGCTTCACCTTCTTCTGCGCCGTCGCCACCCTCCTGGCGGTCGCGGCGAACGCCGGCCAGGCCGCACAGCAGGCGTTGATCCCCGATCTCGTCCCGGAAGCGCAGCGCGGCCGTTTCTCCGGCGTCAAAGCGATCCTCGAAGTGCCGCTGCCGCTGATCCTGGTTTCCTTCACAGTGGCGCGGCTCATTGCGGCGGGCAATCTGTGGGGCGGGCTGCTGGCGATGATGGCCGTGTTGGCGCTCAGCATGGCGCTGGCGCTGCTGATCCCGGAGACCGCGGCGCCCCGCCAGCCGGCGCCGCTCGACTGGCGCCCGTTCCTGCGCCTGCTGCTGATGACCGCTCTCTTCACCACGATCATCCTGGGGCTGGGCGCGGCGGTGCGCGGGCTGGCGGGGGCGCTGACGGTCATCGGATCGGCGCCGGCGCAGGTGGGCGTGATGGGGCTGGCCGGGCTGCTGGCGATGCTCGCCGCGGTGGGGGCCGGCGTGTGGCTCAGCGTGCGGGTGAGCATCGGCGAGAAGGCGGCGCGCGGCCACCCGTCCTTCACCTGGTGGGTGATCAACCGGCTGGCGTTCCTGACGGGGGTCATCAACCTGTCGGGCTTCGCCGTCTATTTCACCCAGGGCCGGCTGGGGCTGGAACGGGAGAAGGCGGTTGGCCCGACGGCGCTCTTCATGCTGATCGTGGGGGCCTGCATCTTGCTGGCGGCCCTGCCGAGCGGCTGGCTGGCCGACCGCTTCGGCCGCAAGCGGCTGGTGGCGATCAGCGGCATCATCGCGCTCGCGGGCACGCTCATCCTCTTGCTCTCCACCGACCTGCCGGTGGTTTTCGTGGGCGGCGCGATCATCGGCGTCGGCACGGGCTTTTTCTATGCGGCCAACTGGGCGTTGGGCGCCGATCTGGCGCCGAAAACGGAGGCCGCGCGCTACCTGGGCATCGCCAACCTGGCCGGGGCCGGCGCAGGCGCGGTGGGCGCCTACATCGGCGGCCCCATCGCCGACTACTTCACCGCCAACGCGCCCCAGACGCCGGGGTTGGGATATGTGCTGTTGTTTGTCATCTATGGCATGATGTTTATCGCCTCGATCGCGGCCCTGCGCGGGGTGCGCGAACCGGGGTAAGGGTCTGGCCGAATAGCGCCAAAGCATCCGGGGATAAATCACGAGGTATCAGCCATGTCATTCGAGACCACGATTCTGATGAGCAGTTCGCGGATCAAATTCGGGCCGGGGGCCACGGCCGAGGTGGGTTACGACATGCGCCAGTTGGGCGCGCGGCGGGTGATGGTCGTCACCGATCCCAATCTGGCGGGCAGCGAACCGGTCGCGCGGGCGCGCGCGGCCCTGCGCGCCGAGGGGCTGGATGCCGTCCTGTATGACCAGGTGCGCATCGAGCCGACGGATGTTTCGTTCAAAGCGGCGATCCACTTCGCGACCGCGGGCTGGTTCGACGGGTACGTGGCGATCGGCGGCGGATCGGTGATGGATACGGCCAAGGCGGCCAACCTGTACGCGACCTACCCGGCGGACTTCCTGACCTACGTCAACGCGCCGATCGGCCAGGGGCAGCCCGTGCCCGGCCGGCTCAAGCCGCTCATCGCTATTCCGACCACCGCCGGCACCGGGAGCGAGACGACCGGCGTGGCGATCTTCGACCTGTCGGAGCGGCACGTCAAGACCGGCATCGCGCATAACATGCTGCGGCCCGACCTGGGCATCGTAGATCCCAACAACACGATCACATTGCCCAGGATGGTCGCGGCGTGCACCGGTTGGGACGTGCTGTGCCATGCTCTCGAATCGCTGACGGCGCTACCCTACCATCGGCGCCCCGCGCCCGACCATCCCGGCTTACGGCCGGCCTACCAGGGTGCGAATCCGATCAGCGATGTGTGGGCGGGCCGGGCCATCGAGATGGTGTCGGGCAACATCATGCGGGTGCTCCAGGACCCGGAGGATGACGAGGCGCGCAGCCAGATGTTGTTGGCGGCGGCGTTTGCGGGGATCGGCTTCGGCAACGCTGGCGTGCATCTGCCGCACGGCATGTCGTATCCGGTATCCGGCGGGGTGCGCAGCTATGTGGCGGAGGGGTATCCGGCGGATCGGCCGCTGATACCGCATGGCATGGCGGTCATCCTCAACGCGCCCGCCGTTTTTCGTTTCACCGCGGCGGCCGACCCCGCGCGGCATCTCTACGCCGCGCGGCTGATGGGCGCCGATATCGCGGGCGTGGGGCCAGCGGAGGCCGGCGACCTGCTCGCCGCGACGATCGTGGAGCTGATGCGGCGCACGGGCATGCCGAACGGGCTGGCCGCGTTGGGCTATACCGCCGACGACGTAGACACCCTGGTAGCGGGCACGCTGCCGCAGCATCGCGTGACCCGGCTCTCGCCCCGCCCGGCCGGCCCCGCTGACCTGCGGCAGCTCTTCCTGGACTCGATGAAACTGTGGTGAGTTGTCGTGATATAGCGCCTGCGCCGGCGGCCCCGCGCCGCTAACGCGCCAGACCCCCGACCCTACACCGCAAAGCGCCGCGCCGTTGGCGGTCACTGTCTCGCGCCCACCGGTCACCGACGGCCCGGCCGGCGTCGCGCGTCGCCGCTCTTGACCGCCGCACCGCCCCTCAAACACCGTCGCCCGCGCCTCCCACCCGACACGCCCCCCGCACACCGGCCCAGACGCCGCCCTACCCTACATAATGTTTTGTGTCACCCGCCAGCCCCGCGTAGCGCCGCGTTATGTTCTGTCCAACCCTCCCTACGTTCAGTCCATTTCTAAGGAGGTCACTCATGCACCCCTATGCTATCACACCTGGCACGCTGATCGTCGCGCTCGACATCGGCAAGAATGTCCACTGGTTCGGCTGCTATCGCTACGACGGCCGACT
>Ga0233425_10006304_pt1 | contig 17741 bp, 19 predicted proteins | sample Watercolumn_Towu_2_FD_181712 | JGI IMG/M metagenome (GOLD analysis project Ga0233425, IMG submission 181712) | Freshwater microbial communities from Lake Towuti, South Sulawesi, Indonesia - Watercolumn_Towuti2014_140_MG | ecosystem: Environmental > Aquatic > Freshwater > Lake | place... | reverse complement strand
CGACGATTATCTCGCGAAGCCTTTCGATCCGGTGCTTCTTCGCGCGCGCATCGGATCGTCACTGGAGAAAAAGCATCTTCGGGACCGAGAACGCGCGGCGAACGAAGCGTTGCGCATCGAAAAAGAGCGTTCCGAGCAGCTTCTCCTCAATATCCTTCCGGCGCCGATTGTCGCGCGCCTGAAGAGCGGCGAACGGGTCATTGCGGATCATATTCGCGACGTCACGATTCTGTTCGCGGATTTCGTCGGCTTTACCGAGCTCTCCTCCAGACTGCCAGCTCCCGAACTTGTCGGCGTATTGGGATGCGTTTTCTCGGCCTTCGACGGGCTCGCGCACAAATTTGGCGTCGAGAAGATCAAGACGATTGGCGATTCGTACATGGTCGCCTGCGGGCTCTTCGGCAAACGGGACGATCACGCGCACGCCGTCGCGGACATGGCGCTGGCAATGGCTGAAACCCTGGAGATTCTCAACGATACATTACCCGCGCCGCTCGAGATAAGGATGGGCATAAATTCCGGCGACGTTGTCGCGGGGGTGATCGGCGCGCACAAGTTCGTTTACGATATCTGGGGCGATGCGGTGAATGTCGCGAGCCGGCTCGAGTCGAGCAGCCTCCCAGGCCGCATCCAAGTTTCACGGTCGACATACCAGCATCTCGGCGGCGACTTCATTTTGACGCCGCGCGACGGTCTCAAGATCAAGGGCAAGGGCGCCATGGAAGCCTATTTTTTGACCGGGAGAAGAACGGGCGCAGCTTGCCGGTCCGATAAATAGGTTCTGCCGGACCGGGGCCAAGGCCGTCAAAAAGAAGGCCTGGCCGCATCCGGGGCCACGACTGACGAAAGGTCGAGCCGATGAATGACGCCATGTCTCATTCGCTGCTGATCCGCGCCATGGCGATCGCGTCGTCCGTCGGACTCTATTTGGCGCTGGCGATCCTCGGCGCCGGCGGGATCGACGCCTATTTCGCCAATCCGGCGCGGACGGCGCTTGTCGTCGTCACCGTCGCGGGCGGAGCCGCGGCGCTTTTCGTCGGCGGCAATCTCAGCGCTGGCGTCAAGGAAGACCGCGGCAATCGATGGGTCATCCCGGCTTTCCTGATAATCGGGCTTCTCGGCGCCTATCTGCCCGCTTGGGCCGATCGCCGGGATCTATGGCCGTTGGACGGCGAGACCATTCGTTGGTTGGGGGTCGCCCTTTCAGTGGGCGGCGGCGCCTTGCGGCTTTGGCCGGTCGCCATTCTTGGCCGGCGCTTCAGCGGCCTGGTCGCCATTCAGCCCGGCCACGAACTCGTCACCACCGGGCTCTACAGCCGCATCAGGCATCCGAGCTATCTCGGCCTGTTGATCTCGGCGCTCGGCTGGGGGCTGGCGTTCAATACGGCGGTCGGCGCGCTTCTGGCGTTGGCGAATATCCCGCCGCTCATCGCCCGGATGAACGCCGAGGAACGCTTGCTGAGTTCCGAATTCGGCGCGACCTATGACGCCTATCGCGCCCATACCGCGCGGCTCATTCCGGGCGTGTATTGAAGAATTCGCGGGTTAAGGGAAACAGGTCATGAGGCGTCTATTGCCGCGTCTGCCGCTGCTTGGTCTTTTCGTCGCGCTGCCCGCGCCGGCCGGCGACATCATAAGACTCACGCCGGGAGGCAGCGCCAATTTTTCTCTGCAGGAGAATGTGACGACCGGCTATTCCTGGCGCATCGATCAGGGCGCCAGCCGCAATCTCGGCATTCTGTCGATCTCGGACGGCGGCCATAGCGCCGGCCGGCGACGCGTTGTCGGCAGTCCCGGCGTGCATCATTGGAACATCCGCGCGCTGAAGCCCGGCCACGCCGAAATCGTTTTCGCCTATCAGCGGCCATGGGAGCCAGCGCCGGTTCAAACCCGCAGCGTCGAGGTCGAGGTCGCGCCCTAAATCGGCGCCGCGAATGAAATGCGCCAACTTCGGCTTGGTTGCAGCGATGCGAGTCTGGCGGCTCGCCAAAGCTCCTACGTCCCTTATGGCGCCGCCTAAGCATCGCCCTTGCGCGATGATTTCATCGCATCTTCGAGCCGCATCGTCGCCGAGCCGCGCTGCGCCGGCTTCTGCTGGCTCTCATGCGGCGCCCAGCCGGAGGCCCAGACGATTTCGAATGTCGCGCGCACGCGTCCGTCAGGGTCAGAGAAGCGCTCGGCGTAAATCTGCGCCGCGCGGGCGATAATGTCGCGCCGCAGCGGCTTTCGCGCGCGCTTCGCAAGCACATTGGCGGCGCCCATGGCGCGCAAATCGTCCATCAGCGCGAACATTGAATCATGGCGAAGCGTGACGCTGTCGACGTCGGCGACGGGCAGGGCGAAGCCGGCGCGCTGCAGCAGCGCGCCCATGTCGCGAACGTCCACGAAGGGTGAGACGCGGGGGCTCGCGCCGCCGGAGATTTCTTCTTCCGCTTGAGCGAGCGCGGAACGAAGCTCGGCGAGGCTCGCGCCGCCGACGAGGCAAGCAAGGAACAGCCCGTCCGGCGCGAGCATGCGCCGCGTCTGCGTAAGCACGCCCGGCAGATCATTGACCCATTGCAGCGCCATGCCGGAGACGATCAGGTCGAAGGAGCCGGCCGCAAAAGGCGGCGCTTCCTCGTCGATGACGACGTCGCCGCCATGGCTGCTGGCGCGCAAGGGACGCGCGCGGCCGCTCGCCGCGACGGCCTGCGAGAAATGCTCGGTCGGCGAGCCGAGATCAAGCGAGCGGGGAAATTCGCGCTTCACAGTCAGCAGGCGATCGAGCAGATCGTCGGCGGCGCGCGCCATCAGAAAATCGGTCGCGCCTTTCGCCATCGCTCGAGAAAGGCGGCGGCGCAGCAGCGCGCGATCAAAAATTTTTGGCGGTCCAACTGTCTCGCTCATTCCTTACGACCGTGCCCGCGCCACTTAGCCTAGCATGCGCGCAATGCGCATGAATATGGTCGAAAGGATGGCGCAATCGCGACGCAACGATCGGAAGCGACGGGCTGCAAGCTCAGAAATTCACGACATATCTTAACGTTAAGCCCTAACCTGAAGACACGGAACGTTTCGACAAGATCATGGCGAAAGTTAGAATGCGTCCATTCGAGAATTCGCCGCCAAGGCGTCAGTAAACAGGGTGTGAGCGTCATGCGTAACCTCATTGATCTTTCGCGTCGAGCCCGCAGCGTCAAGCCGGTGGGAGCGTTGAAGTTGCTCTTGCTCGCGGCGGTCGGCGGATTGGCGCTGACCGCGCTGCCGCAGAGCGCGGCGGCCCGCAACGTCGTCTCCATTTCGCCGAGCGTCGCGCCCGGCACGATCGTCATCAGCGCCGGTCAGCGCCGGCTCTTCTATGTCGTCGATACCGGCGTCGCGATCAGCTATCCGGTGGCGGTGCCGAAGCGCGGCAAGGAATGGTCGGGCGAGACGTCGGTCGCGGGGAAATATGTGAATCCGGACTGGGTTCCGCCGGCGGTGGTGAAAGCCGACCATCCTGAATTGCCGAACTTCATCCCCGGCGGATCTCCGCGCAATCCGATGGGCGTCCGTGCGCTGACCCTTAGCAACGGCGAGGTGGCGATTCACGGCACGACCCACAGGATGCGCGCCTCGATTGGCACCGCAGCGTCCTATGGCTGCATTCGCATGCTGAACGAGGACGTCTCCGATCTGTATGAACGAGTGAGCGTCGGCGCGCCGGTGATGATGACGCGCTGACATAAGCGCCGCATATCGAATCACGCCTCGCCCGCACGACGCGGGCGAGGCTATTATTTGTTCTTAGCCACGCCGGCGCGCCGGCCCCAACGCTTTTCCAAAGCTTTTTTCGCGCCACTCGCTTGTGGAAGACTGCCGCGGCGCGATGGACGCCGACGGTCGAATCCCGCAAGTCTTCTCCGCAACGAGATCGGAGCGTCGCTTTTTTCGCGTCACAGTTCGAGTGTGGAGTATAGTGAAACAAGAGATGATTCGACTTCGAATCAATTGCTTGAAAAGGAGGCGCCTCTCGGAAAACTCCACGACGCATCGTCGCCTGTCTTATAGTCGCCGCGTCATGCTGACATCCAAAATAAAAGGTTGGCACATGCTGATCGCAACAGAAAATGAAACTGAACGCGCCGAACATCCCGTGGATGTCGTGGAGCAACTGGCGGCCACTAACGACTGGTCTTTCGATCGAGACGACGAAGACGAGATTTCAATTTCCGTCGCCGGCGCCTGGACGGAATATCACGTCGCCTTCACTTGGCTTCCGCATCTCGAAACGCTGCATGTCAGCTGCGCCTTCGACCTCAAGGCGCCTGAGCGCCGGCGTGGCGAATTGATGTCGCTCGTCAACGCCATCAATGAGCAGATGTGGATCGGGCATTTCGATTTCTGGCCGAAGGAGGGGGTGGCGATGCATCGTCACGGGCTGATCCTCAGCGGCGGCGCTCAGCCTTCGGCGACGCAATGCGCGGCCTTGCTCGACAATGCGCTTCAGGCCTGCGAGCGGCATTATCAGGCGTTCCAATTCGTGCTCTGGGCCGGCAAAAACGCCAAGGAAGCGCTCGCCTCCGCCAATTTCGAGACGAAGGGCGAGGCGTGACGGATGCGGTCGGTCCGAAGGGGTCGGTCGCCTTGATCGGCGCCGGCAATATGGGGCTCGCCTTACTCGAAGGCTGGGCGTCCCAGAATCTTATCGGATGCGTTTCGGTGATCGAGCCGCAGCCGTCGGAGCGGCTTCGGACTTTATGCGCGGAACGCGGTTTTGAGCTTAACGGCGCCGCCGCGCCGCGCGACGCCGTCGTTCTCGCGGTAAAGCCGCAGGCGCTCGAATCCGGCGCCCTTGCGGCGGCGCCCTTCGTTGGCCCCACGACCGTCGTGGCGTCGATCCTCGCCGGCAAGCGCATCGCCGACATCGCCGCGCATCTGCCGACGCAGGCGATCGTGCGCGCGATGCCCAATACGCCGGCGGCGATCGGGCGCGGAATCACCGGCGCCTTTTCCAGCCCGGCGACCAGCGCCGCTCAGCGCGAGTTCGCCGATGCGCTGCTGCGCGCCGTCGGCGCGGTGGAATGGGTCGACGACGAGTCGCTCATCGACGCCGTGACCGCCGTTTCGGGCTCCGGCCCCGCCTATGTCTTCTATTTCGCCGAATGCCTCGCCGCCGCCGGCGCCGAATCCGGTCTGCCGGCTGCGCTCGCGGCGCGGCTGGCGCGCGCCACCGTCGAAGGCGCCGGCGAGTTGATGCGCCGCCAAGCCGAGACCAGTCCTGACGAACTGCGCCGGCGCGTGACCTCTCCCGGCGGCACGACCGCGGCGGCGCTGGAGGTTCTCGAAGCGCCCGACGGCCTTGCCGCGCTGATGCTGCGCGCCGTCGCCGCCGCCAAACGCCGGGCAGCGGAACTGTCCGGTTAAGACGGCGCGCGGCTTGTCTCGCCGCCGGGCGACAATAGAATACAGATTAAGAATTCCTGCGGACCTGGAGACAGCTATGAACAGCGGCGGCAGCCCCCGCGACCGAGTGATCGATGCGACGCTTCGGCTCGCGACGCGGCGCGAGTTCGGCGACGTGACGCTCACCGACATCGCCCAGGAGGCCGGCATTTCGCTCGCCGATCTGCGCGAACTTTTCCCGTCGAAAGGCGCGATCATGGGCGCTTTTTCGCGGCGCATCGACCGGGAGGTTCTCGATGCGCAGCCGAAGGAAGCTTCGCATGAACCGGCGCGCGAGCGACTCTATGACGTGCTGCGCCGTCGGCTCGATGCGCTGGAGCCGCATCGCGAGGCGCTGGCGAGCTTGGGCCGCTGGGCGGCGCGCGACCCGCTCACCGCGGCGGCGCTCAACCGGGAAACGGTGAACTCGATGCGATTCATGCTGGAGGCCGCCGACGTCGACAGCGAAGGCCCGGTCGGCTCGCTCAAGCTGCAGGGACTGGCGCTGGCCTGGAGCCGCGTGCTCGAAGACTGGTTCGCCGGCGACATCCATGACGCTTTGTCGACGCTCGATCGCGAACTCACCCGCGGCGAGCGCTATGTCGATCGCGCCGAGGATTTCGCCAGGCTCACGAAGCCCTTTTATTCCTTCGCGCAAAGCCTGTTCGGATGGCGTCCCCGGCGCAGCCGCGATCACGACGACGACAGCGGCTATCCGCACGCGCGCGCGTAACCGGCGCAGCGATGGTCGTTACAGGGGCAGGCTGGCGGTCGCGCGCAAGCCGCCGAGCGGGCTGCGGTCCAACGTGATGTCGCCGCCATGCCCCCGCGCGATGTCGCGCGCGATGGCGAGGCCCAAACCAGAATTTCCATCATCCTGGTTGCGCGATTCATCTAATCGGTAGAACGGCCGGAACGCCTGTTCGCGACGCTCGACGGGTATTCCCGGACCGTCATCGTCGATATTGATGGTCATCGTCGCGCCGTCATTGACCACCGAAAGTTCGATGCGCTTGCCATAGCGCTGCGCATTGCCGACGAGGTTGACGAGCAGACGCTTGATCGCCGCCGGCCGCGCGACGATCGTCGGATCGCCCTTGATCTTGACGGCGGCGGCGAGACCCAGCCGCTCGGTGTCCGCCTTCAACTCGCTCAGAATCGCGGCAATGTCGGTGGGCGATGAATTCTCGTCGCCGTCGCCGCGCGCGAAGGCGAGATAGGCCTCGACCATGCGCTCCATCTCGTCGACGTCCTTGCGCATTTCGGCGCCTTCGTTCGAGTCGCCCATCAATGCGAGGGAAAGCTTGAATCGCGTGATGATCGTGCGCAGATCATGCGAGACGCCGTTGAGCATGGTCGTGCGCTGCTCGATCGCGCGTTCGAAGCGGCGCTTCATGTCGAGGAAGGCCGCCCCCGCCTGTCGAACCTCGCGGGCGCCGCGCGGGCTGAAGGCGACGTTCCGGCCTTTGCCGAATTCCTCGGCGGCGCGGGCCAGACGCAGGATCGGCCTGATCTGGTTGCGCAGGAAGGACGTGGCGATAGCGACGATGATCACCGAGGCGATCGCCATCCACATAAAGAAAATATAGGAATTGGAGGCGTAGGCGTGCGTGCGCGTGGCGAACATTCTTAGCGTCGCGTCGTCGAGAGCGACGCGGATTTCGATCAGGTTGCGCGGAAGCGACGTGTTGATCCAGAACGGCTCCTTAAGCCTGCGCGAGAGCTCTTTTGCAAGCGCCTTGTCGAGCAGCGAGAACAAGGCTGTCTTGGGCGCCGGCGCCGGCTGCTCCTGTTTGGGAAGAACCGCGATCTCCATGTTGAGATCGAAAGCGGCGATACGGCGCAGTTGCGCGTGGTCCGGATCCTGCGGGAATGTCTGATAGACATCGACGAGCGTCGCGACCTGTCGGGCCATCCCGGCGGACAGCCGATAGGTCACCACCTCCCAGTACCGTTCCATGAAGACATAGGCGACGGCGGATTGCAGCAGAACGACCGGCAGAATCACGATCAGCAGCGCGCGGGCGTAAAGCCCCTTTGGCATGCGGTCATGCAGCCAGTTGGCGAAGCGCCGCCACAGATTGCGCGGCGCGGCGAGAACTTCCGGTAGGACGGCGGTCATCGTGGCGACTCTATCATTTCATCGGCCGGCGCGCAGCGGCTCGACGAGAAGCCGGTAGCCGTGGCCGCGTACGGTTTGAAGGTAGCGTGGCGCATTGGGGTCGGTCTCGATCTTGCGTCTCAATCGGGCGATTTCGACATCGACGCTGCGTTCGCTTGCGCTCCGATCGGGATCGCGCTGCGCGAGGGTCTGGCGCGATACTAAGGCGCCGTCGCCTTCAGTCAGCGTCCGCAAGAGATCGCGCTCGCGGGTGGTAAGCCGAACCGGCGCGCCGCCGCGCAACAATTCGCCGCGCGACGGATCGAACACGAAGTCGCCGAACCGCCTCGGGCCGGCCGGCTCCGCACGCCGGGCGCGGCGCAGGATGCTGGCGATGCGAAGCGACAATTCGCGAGGATCGAACGGTTTCGCGAGATAGTCATCCACCCCGGCCTCGAGCCCTTTGACGCGGTCTGCTGTCTCCGTCAATGCGGTCAACATGAGAATCGGCGCGGAACGCAGCGGTTCCGCGCCGCTGCGCAGCCGGGCCGCGAAGGCGGCGCCGGTTTCGCCGGGCATCATCCCATCCAGCACGATGAGATCGAAAGCGAAATCGCGCAATCTCGTGCTCGCTTCGCTTGTGTCGGCGGCGGCGCTGACCAGATAGCCTTCCTTGGTCAGATAGCGCGACAGCAGGGTGCGAATGCGCTGATCGTCGTCAACGACCAATATATGCGCCGCCTTTGCGTTAGTCGCGCCGGCGTGATGCGAAGCGAGCGTCATGGCGCTTCGCCGGCCGATTTCGCGCAGGCGAGATGGGCGCGAACCCGCGCGCGTTCATCGGGGTCGATCATCGCGAACAGAAATTCGGAGGCCGCGCCGCGCGCGACAGGCGGCAGTTCATCCATGACCTTCAGAAATCGCGCCGACTGCAGCGCCGACAGATCGCGCGCCAGCTTCGCCCCCTGGGGGGTCGGATAGAGCAGGCGCTGGCGGCGGTCGACGATTCCGGCGCGCGCCTCGACGAAGCCCGCCTCGAGAAGCTGTTTCAGCACGCGGTTGAGGCTCTGCTTGGTGATCCTCAATATGTCCAGCAACGCAGCGATGGTGAGGCCGGGGCGGCGGTTGACAAAATGCAGAACGCGATGGTGCGCCCGTCCGAAACCGTATTTTTCGAGCAGCCGATCCGCGTCGCCAACGAAATCGCGGTAGGCGAAGAAAAACAGCTCGACAAGTTCGAGAGCGTCCTCGTCGGTCGTGGCCGCAACGTCCACGGTGGCTCTCCGCCAGGCGGCGGAGCCGGGCTCAACCATTTTTCTTGCTAGGAGTTCGTTCACGCTGGTTCTTGCCTGACGTTTCGCGCGAGCTATTTACGTCAACTATATTGACATAAATCTGACCGATGGCTAGTGCTGACCGCGCGTCGCAGCGCCTTGATTAGCCTCTTCGATCGCGTCTTCCCGGAGTTCGCCATGTCGCTTCCGCCCTTCGATCAGCGCGACGGATTCATCTGGTATAATGGCGGGCTTGTCCCCTGGCGCGAAGCCAAGCTTCACGTCCTTTCGCATGGTCTGCATTACGCCTCTTGCGTCTTCGAAGGTGAGCGCGCCTATGGCGGCGCGATCTTCAAATCGCGCGAGCATTCGGAACGGTTTCTGAACTCCGCTCGAATTCTCGATTTCGAAATTCCGTACAGCGCCGAGCAGCTTGACGCCGCCAAACATGAGACGCTGAAAGCCAATGGCCTGTCGAACTGCTATGTTCGGCCGGTGGCGTGGCGCGGCAGCGAGATGATGGCGGTCGCCGCCCAGAATTCGACGATCAACGTCGCGATCGCGGTCTGGGATTGGCCGAGCATGTTCGACGTCGAGACCAAGATGAAAGGCATCAGGCTCGACATCGCCGAATATCGGCGGCCAGATCCGCGGACGGCGCCGTCAATGGCGAAGGCGGCCGGCCTCTATATGATCTGCACCATCTCAAAGCATCGCGCCGAGCGGCGCGGCTTCGCCGACGCGCTGATGTATGATTGGCTCGGCCGTGTCGCCGAATGCACCGGCGCCAACGTGTTCTTCGTGCGCGACGGCGCACTGCACACGCCGATCGCCGACTGTTTTCTCGACGGCATCACGCGGCGCACGGTGATTGATCTGGCGAGACGACGCGGGATCGAGCTCGTCGAACGCCGGATCATGCCCGAGGAAATGGCGACGTTCTCGGAGTGCTTCATTTGCGGCACGGGCGCCGAAGTGACGCCGGTGTCGGAGATCGGCGCCTATCGCTTCACGCCCGGCGAACTGTCGCGCGGGTTGATCGAAGACTATTCGCGCGAGGTCGAGAAGCAGCCTTCGCCAGTCGTGTGAGCGCGTCCGCGGATCGTGGCGCGTCGACAATCGGATCAGCCGCTCATGCGCGCCTTGATCGCGTGTTCCGCGAGAGTCTTGCCGAGCGACCAGACCGCGGACGGCGCCTTATGCGCGTCGGCGATGACGGCGTCGAACGACTGTTCGATCCAACCGCAATCCTCGTCCGATATCGTCAGCGGCGGCAGCAGCTTGATCGTGTGATTGCCATGTCCGGCGACTTGCGTCAGCACTTTGTGATCGCGAAACAGCGGGATCGAGATGAGCTGGCAGAACAGACCTGAATTGACCGTTTCCAGCAGATTCCAGGCGGCCTTCAGCTTGAGCGACTTCGGCGGCCCGAATTCGACGCCGATCATGAGACCCTTGCCGCGAATGTCGGCGACGAGCTCATAGCCTTCGGCCATCTTCTTAAAGGACGCGAGAAGGCGGTCGCCCTTCTTCGCCGCATTTTCGATCACTCGCTCGTTTTCGAGAACATCGAGCGTCGCAATCCCCGCCGCCATGGCGAGATCATTCTTGCTGAAGGTCGAGCCATGCACCACCGCGCGGTCCATGCGGTCGAACACCTTGTCGAAAATCCATTTGCGCGTCAGCACCGCGCCGACGGGCACATGGCCGCCCGAAAGCGCCTTTGCGACGACGATCATATCGGGCTCGACGCCAGGAAAATGGTCGATGGCGAAGAAGCGGCCGGTGCGTCCCAGACCGGTCTGGATTTCGTCGGCGACGAACAGCGTTCCATATTTGCGGCACAGCGCCTGCGCCCCGAGGAGATAACCCTGCTGAGGAATGTTGACGCCCTTGCCCTGAATCGGCTCGACGAAGAAAGCGGCGATGTCGCGACCGGCCAATGCGCGTTCGAGGGCGTTGAGGTCGTCGAATTCGACCTCATGAGCATTCGGCAACAGCGGGCCGAAGCCCTGCTTGAAAATTTCGTCCCCATTCATCGACAATGACCCATAGGTCAGGCCGTGAAAGGCATGCGCGCAGTGCAGGATTCCGGGACGGCCGGTCGCGGCGCGCGCGAATTTGATCGCCGCTTCGACCGATTCGGCGCCGGAATTGGCGAAAAACGCCTTGTCCAACCAGGGCGCATAGGCGAGCAGCTTTTCAGCGAGAACGCCGGCCAGAACTGAAACGTCAAGTTGCACAAGATTGGCGAATTCGCTGTCGAGCACGCTCACCAGCGCATCGCGCACCTTCGGATGGTTGCGCCCGAGCGCGAATACGCCCCAGCCGCTGAGGAGATCGAGATAGCGGTCGCCCTTGCGATCCCAGAGATAGGGGCCGACGCCGCGCGTGAATCCAACGTCATAGCCGATCGTCTTGAGAACGCGGACCCACATTTCGTTGAGGCGCTTCGCATGCAGCGAAAAGCGTTCGCTTTCGCGCGCGGCGACGAGAGCGGAGAGATCGTAGCGCGGATCAATCTCGCCTGAAACGCCGTCCGGCGCGCGAACCATCGTCGGCGCGCTCGCCGGGGTAGTGTTTGTCGTGGTCATTGGCGGCGCTCCAACCGAGAAACTGGGGGCAGGCGACAGGGCGCGGACGCTCGCCCACTTGCGCGCCACGGGCGTGTTTGTCAAATCGCGCCGATGTGGCGCTGGGGCCACAGGCGTGAAGATTTGTGCGTCGCCGCCGGGCTTATTCGCGTGGAAACGGCCCGATATTGCGCAATATCGCTGGACGCGATCTGGCGCGTGCGCGCAAGTTTCAGCATGTGCGCCAATGGTTTCGCCAACGCGCGCGCAAACGCCGCGCATATCCACAGAGATTGCGGCTTGGGACGAAAATTGCCGGTTGGACGGCGCGCCGCGGGTGATATCTTGTCAAAAGTGATTCTCGAGCGATGCGGGGTGATACGCGCCTTCGGAAAATCGCCAACGCGCGCGTCAAGACAATGCTCTGGATCAGCATTGGGGAGTTTAGTCGGTGGGCGCTAAAATGACTTTTCAGGATGATTTGACGTCGCGCGCGACTGAATCGGATGAGCCAGGTCTTGAATTAGTTGAGATCGCGGGACGAATAAAATGGTTCGATGTCGCCAAGGGCTATGGTTTCGTAGTGCCCGACGATGGCTCCGCCGACATTCTCTTGCATGTCACCATCCTTCGCCGCAGCGGGCTGCAAACTGCTTTTGAAGGCGCGCGCGTCGTTTGCGAGGCGCAGAAGCGCGCCAAGGGCATGCAGGTTTTTCGGGTGATCGCGATGGACGAGTCGACCGCCGTCCATCCCTCGCAATCCTGCGCGGGGCGCACCCATGTCCAGGTCGCCGCGACGAGCGGCTATGAGATCGCCATCGTCAAATGGTTCAACCGCGTGAAGGGATTCGGCTTTCTTACGCGCGGCGAAGGCACCGAAGATATTTTCTTGCACATGGAGACGGTGCGCCGCTACGGCATGACCGAACTTAAACCCGGCGATAGCGTGCTCGTGCGTTACGGCGGCGGTCCGAAAGGGCTGATGGCGACCGAAGTCCGTCCGCTTGAAGCAAAGAGCGTCCCGTCGCACTGAAGTCCGCCATGCCGCGCAGCATCCTATGGAGCGCTTGCAAATGAGAGCGGCGCAAAATTTCCGCTTACTGATCTTCTCTTTTCTGGCGATGCTGGCGTTTACAGTCGCGCAAGCGGAGCCGGCGGGCGACGTCGCGCGCATCGTGACGTCGACCGGCGAACATGAGTTCAAGGTCGAACTCGCCGACACGCCCAGGACGCGCGCGCGCGGCCTGATGTTTCGCAAATCGATGCCGGCAGATCACGGCATGCTGTTCGACTTCCAGGTCGAGGGGCCGGTCTCGATGTGGATGAAGAACACCTATATCGCGCTGGATATGGTGTTCATCGGACGCGACGGGCGTGTGATTGGGGTCGCCGCTGACGCCGAGCCCCTGTCCGAACGGATCATCAGCTCGCCGGCGCCGGCCTATGCGGTGCTGGAGCTCAACGCCGGCGCGGCGCGGCGCATCTCGCTCGCCCCAGGCGACCGGGTGCGTCACCGCATGTTCGACCGCTAGGTTCAGGCTGCCTATCGCGCGGATTAACCGAACCGCCGATAAATTGATCGATCTCATAGCGTGGGGCGCGCCAGGCGCAAAAGAGCCGGCGAGCGGCTTTTCTCAAGCTGCGGCTCTATCGGCCGTTCTCTTGTTCCAGGCGGGCGTGCGTGGTAGCGGAATTCGAGAGAGGGCAGGGCCGCCGTGGGCGCGGCCGCTCCGGCGGGGTATGGCGCAGCCTGGTAGCGCGGAAGTTTTGGGTACTTCAGGTCGCAGGTTCGAATCCTGCTGCCCCGACCAGCGCGAGCGCCGCCGCGCACTGTCACAAAGCGCCATCGCGCGCAGCTTCAAAGACGAGGCCTTATGACCGCACGAATCTATCTACCCGCCCCGAGCGCCACTCAATCTGGTCCTGGCTCCGACTTATGGCGCCTCGACTTCGAGCCGGAGCTGCCGCGCAGCATCGAGCCACTCATGGGCTGGACGAGCTCCGGCGACATGCGCCAGCAGGTGCGGCTCAAATTCGCGACCAAGGAGGAGGCGATCGCCTATGCCGAACGCAACGGCCTCGCCTATCGAGTCGAGGAGCCGCGGCCCAATCTCGCCGCGCGTCGCGGCGTATCCTATTCTGATAATTTCAAAACGAGCCGCATCGGACTCTGGACGCATTGAGCCGCCTTCGGCCCCGTAGCTCAGCCGGATAGAGCAACTGCCTTCTAAGCAGTAGGTCGCAGGTTCGAATCCTGCCGGGGTCGCCATATATGACTCCCCTGTCGGGCGTCTTCTGGCGCCGCATTCACCGCGGTGATACGGTATGCGGCGTAAGCTGCGCCGTCGACGGCTCCGTAGCTCAGCCGGATAGAGCAACTGCCTTCGAAGCAGTAGGTCGCAGGTTCGAATCCTGCCGGGGTCGCCAGTCGAAGTTTTGTCGACGAGGACAGGCAGATGCGGTTCAACCGCGAAGGAGCGAAAAATGTCGCCGGCGTTTTGGCGTTGGCCGTCGCGCTCGTTTCGCCCCTCGACACTTTCGCTCAGGGCGATTTTTTCGATGACCTCTTCGGACCGGAGCCGTATTCGGCCTATCCGTCGCACCATTCCTGGCGCGTGACCCGTCCGCGCTCGCGACCTCGGGCGCCGAAAGCCATAATTCGCCGTGACCAACCTTCGGTTCAGGCGGAGACCGATTCAATGTCGGGCGGCGGCTACTGCGTGCGCGCCTGCGACGGCTATTATTTTCCTCTGATCAAATCCTCGAGGATTCCCGGCCAGCAGTCGTGCGAATTGGCCTGTCCGGCCTCGGGCGTCGAGCTTTATCAGGGCGACAGCATCGAGGAGGCGCGCAACGCCAGGGGAGAGCGCTATTCAACCCTTCGGACGGCGTTCAGCTTTCGCGACAGGCTGACGGCGCGATGCTCTTGCAATGATCCGGCTGCGTCTCACGACTTTTTCCTGCGCCTTTCGCGCAAGGACCCGACGCTACGGGCGGACGATATTGTGATCGGCGAGAAAGGCGCGCTCGTTTACAACGGCGTAAGTCTGGTGAATCTCAGCCACGCCCCGCGCCACATCCGCGCGCGGCTTCGGGACGTGCTGCCGCGCAAATTCACGCCAAACGATACAAGTGTTTCACTGCCCGAGGTGGAATCAGTCGCCTGGAACAGGGCGCAGCGGCATTCGAGATAGGCCGCCCGCCCTCGCCGCTTTACAGCCGGGGTTTGCCCGGCTATGTCCGCGAACCGTTTAAGACAGTTTTGTGACGAAGATTCGGGGGCGAGAGCGCCATGCTGTCTTGGTTCCAGGCGCTCATGCCGAAAGAAGAGCGCTTCTTCGATCTTTTCGAGCGCCACGCGGAGACGCTTGTCGCCGGCGCGCATGCCTTGCGCGAGCTGCTGAGCGGCGGCGAGCGCGTGCTTTTGTGCTCCCAGGAAATCCGCCGCAAGGAACATGAGGCGGACTCCATCACCCGAGAGGCGCATCTCGCGGTTCGCCGCACATTCATCACGCCCTTCGATCGCAGCGACATCCGCGACCTGATCACGGCGATGGACGACGCGATCGATCAAATGCATCAGACGGCGAAGGCGACGCTGCTCTACGAGACCCGCGAGTTCGAACCCGGCATGCGCCGTATGGGCGACATCATCGTCCAAGCTGCGGAGCTCACGCGCGACGCCATACCGTTGCTGCGCTCGATGCGCCAGAACGTCGGCAGGCTCAACGCCTTCAGCGAGGAAATTACCCGCATCGAGGACGAGGCCGACGCCATTCACGATCAGGGATTGAAGGAATTGTTTCAGGCGCATCGCTACAAAGATGCCATGGCGTTCATTGTCGGCGCGGAGATTTATGGCCATCTCGAAAGAGTCGTCGATGGTTTTGAGGACGTAGCCGAACGCGTCGCCGGCATTGTCATCGAGCATTCTTAGGGTCCGCGCTTGCAGAACTTTTCGTCTTTTCTGCTGGCGCTCATCGCGGTCGCGCTGATCTTCGATTTTCTGAACGGCCTGCACGACGCCGCCAATTCGATCGCGACGATCGTCTCGACGCGCGTTCTGCGTCCGCAATACGCCGTGTTCTGGGCCGCCTTCTTCAATTTCATCGCCTTCCTGTTTTTTGGGCTTCATGTTGCGCAGACCGTCGGCGCGGGCATCGTCTCGCCCGATATCGTCGACGATTTCGTCATCTTCGGCGCGCTGATGGGGGCGATCGTCTGGAACCTGATCACCTGGGGATTGGGCATTCCGTCGTCGAGTTCGCACGCCCTCGTCGGCGGACTGGTGGGCGCCGGCGTCGCCAAGGTCGGCGTCTCGGCGATCGTCTGGAACGGGCTGCTGAAGACCGCCGCCGCCATCTTTTTGTCGCCGGCGTTGGGTTTCGTGCTGGCGCTGGCGTTAATTCTGCTTGTGTCATGGATTTTCGTGCGGCGGACGCCCGGCGGGGTCGACGCGCTATTCCGCATTCTGCAATTCGCCTCTGCCTCCCTCTATTCGCTAGGCCATGGCGGCAATGACGCGCAGAAAACCATGGGCGTGATCGCCGTGCTCCTCTATGCGCATGGAGCGCTCGACGGCGCGTTTCACGTGCCCTTCTGGGTGGTCATCGCCTGCCAGGCCGCCATGGGCCTTGGAACCTTGTTTGGCGGGTGGCGAATCGTGCGCACAATGGGGTCGCGAATCACGCGGTTGACCCCGATGCAGGGGTTCTGCGCGGAGACCGGAGGAGCCATCACCTTGTTCCTGGCGACGGGCTTGGGAATCCCCGTGTCGACGACGCACACGATCACCGGCGCGATCATTGGCGTCGGCGCGTCGCGACGGGTCGCGGCGGTGCGCTGGAATGTCGCCAAGGACATTGTCGTCGCCTGGGTCATCACCATGCCCATGGCGGCTTTTTTCGCCGCGGCGTTTTACGCGCTCGCGAGGTTCGTGGCATGAAGACGCCGAAACCAAAGAAGAAGCGCGAGGGCGCGGTTCCCGTTCCACGCATCCAATATGCGGCCTTGCCCTGGCGCGTCGCCAATGGCCGGACGGAAATCATGCTGGTCACGTCGCGCGACACCAAGCGCTGGATCATTCCCAAAGGCTGGCCGATGAAGGGCCGCAAACCGCATATCGTCGCGGCGATCGAGGCTGTGCAGGAAGCCGGACTTATCGGCAAGATCGATAAGACGAAGCTGGGCGACTTCGGCTATGAGAAACGTCTCAAGAGCGGGACCACGGTCGACTGCCGCGTCGAGCTGTTCGCGCTTCGCGTAGAACGGCAGCGCAAGCAATGGCCGGAGAAAAGCCAGCGGGCCACCCGCTGGTTCGAATGCGCTATCTCAGCCGACCTCGTCGAAGAGCCTGAGTTGCGCGACCTGATTCTCGGCTTTTGCGGCGCGGCGGCGCAGAATAAGGCATAGCGCGCGACGGCCTCTATGCCCTTGGCGCTGGGGCTGAGGCGCAATCGGCGTCGTAAAGTCGAAGCGAAGCGACGAGCAGCTTGCAATTCCTGCGGCAGGCCTCGTCCGAGGCGCCGTCGCCTGTCGCCGCGATATTTTTCGCCTCGACGGACGGCCTGCCGGTCTCCTGAACGAAAATCCGCGAAAGATCCCGCGGATCGAATTTGACCGAAACGCGGTCTCGTCCTTCTCGATGCAATTGAGCGAGCGTTGGCGACCAGAAGGTTTCTCCCATTATGCTGACGCCATTTGAACCAAGGGCGCAGAAGGCGTCGGGCAGAAGCGACAGCCGAAAGCGTATGCAGTCTCGCGGCGCGCGCAACGGCGCCGCCGCTTCGGCCTCTCGCCAGACTTCGAGCGGCGTCAGTCCCGTGTCTCGCTGCCGTCGCTGGTGAAAATCATTGACGAGCCCGTCGCCGACGGCGAGCTCAAGCTCGCGAATGTCGCGCGCCAGCGCGCGGCGCAGATGACGCGGCGCTTTCGGCGTCCAGCTGACTCCATCGGCTTTGGCGACGGCGACTTCGCCGAATCTGCCGCCCAACATATGCGTGGCGCGCACGCCGAAAAAAGCGTTCGCGCCGATCGATTCGGACGTTGTCGCAATCCCTTGGTCGCGCCAGGCGCGCGCCAGTTGGCGAAATCCGAAAATGCTTTGCGGGTCGAGGGCGATCGTCTCGGGGAGACCGGCGGCGGGCCAATCGCCAGCGAGCCCGCGCGCGTTCATCCAGCGCGACTTGTCGCATACGGCGTGCAGCAGGCACAGGCTGAGCGAGACGCGAGACGGCGGCGCCAGCGAAAGATGAAAGCCGGCGACCATGCGCGTATTGGCGTCGATCGCCAATGTCAGCCACGGATAGCCTGTTTCGCCGGTCCGCTCGTCGACGACATAGTCGTCGATCTTCACGTGATCGAAGTAAACCATCTGCAACGGCCGTTTAG
>Ga0233425_10006303_pt1 | contig 17742 bp, 12 predicted proteins | sample Watercolumn_Towu_2_FD_181712 | JGI IMG/M metagenome (GOLD analysis project Ga0233425, IMG submission 181712) | Freshwater microbial communities from Lake Towuti, South Sulawesi, Indonesia - Watercolumn_Towuti2014_140_MG | ecosystem: Environmental > Aquatic > Freshwater > Lake | place... | reverse complement strand
CATCTTCGAGCCGCCGCGCTTCTTCGAAGCCTTTCTGCGCGACCGCATGTATACGGAGGCGCCGGATATCACCGCGCGCATTTGCGGCATCTGTCCCGTCGCCTATCAGATGAGCGCGGTTCACGCGATCGAGAATGCGCTCGGAGTCGTTGTAGAGGGACCTCTGCGGGATCTGCGACGGCTCATCTATTGCGGCGAATGGATCGAGAGCCACACGCTGCACGTCTACATGCTGCACGCGCCGGATTTTCTGGGCTATGAGGGCGCAATCGAAATGGCGCGCGATCACGCCGACATTGTCCGGCGCGGGCTCGATCTCAAGAAAGCCGGCAATTCGATCATCGCGCTTCTTGGCGGCCGCGAGATTCATCCGATCAATGTCCGAGTCGGCGGCTTTTATCGCACGCCGCGGCGGCGCGAACTTCAGCCGCTCGCCGAAGAGCTGAAACGGGCGCGGGACTTTGCGCTCGCGACCGTGCGCTGGACGGCGAACTTCGATTTCCCTGATGTCGAGCGCGACTATGAATTCGTCGCCTTGCGCGGCGCCGGCGAATATCCTTTCAGCCAGGGCCGCATCGCCTCGAGCCGCGGACTCGACATCGCCGCCGCCGAATACGACGAACATTTTGAGGAAATCCATGTCGAACATTCGACTGCGCTGCATGCGCGCATCAAGGCGCGCGGACCCTATCTCACGGGACCCTTGGCGCGCTACGCGTTGAACGCCGTGTCTCTCTCGCCGCTCGCGCAAGAGGCCGCGCGCGAAGCCGGACTTGGAACGGTCTGCGCCAATCCCTTCCGCAGCATCATCGTTCGCGCCGTCGAAGTTCTCTACGCCTGCGACGAGGCGCTGCGGATCATCGACAACTACGAAGTGCCGGAACGGCCCGCGATCGACGTAGAGCTGTGCGCGGGGACCGGCTACGCCGCGACCGAGGCGCCGCGCGGCATGCTTTTTCACCGCTACCGACTCAACGCCGAAGGGAAGATCGCCGATGCGCGCATCGTTCCTCCGACGTCCCAAAATCAGCCGACCATCGAAGAGGATTTAAAGACCTTCGCGAACGCCTGGCTCGATTTGCCCGACGACGCTTTGCGTCACCGCTGCGAGCAGACGATCCGCAATCACGACCCTTGCATCTCCTGCGCGACGCATTTTCTGCGGCTCGAGATCGACCGTGGCGGATAGCGCGAACCGGCGCGTCGTCGTGCTCTGCGTCGGCAATCCCGAGCGCGGCGACGACGCGGCGGGCCGCGCAGTCGCCCGGGCGTTGGGCGCATCACTCGGCGACGTCGACATCATCGAGGAGGACGGCGAGGCGACGAGACTGCTCACGCGGCTCGACGGCGCGGACGCCGCCTACATTGTCGACGCCTGCGTCTCGGGGGCTGATCTTGGCCATATCCACCGGTTTGAGGTCGGCGAAGACCCCTTGCCACGAGCGGACTTCGGCGCGTCGACTCATGGCTTCGGCCTCGCCGAAGCTCTTGAGCTCGCCCGCGCGCTTGGCGCATTGCCGTCGCGCTGCGTCATTTACGCGATCGAAGGCGGGATATTCGACGTCGGCGCGGCGATGTCGCCGCCGGTCACGAAGGCCGCCGATATCGTCGCTGACCGATTACGAGCGGAAATTCTCGGCGGATGATCGCGTGGAGGCGGAGCGAATCCACCTCGTGCTTGACGGCGAACCTGTGTGGGCGGAGCAAAGCGGTCGCCAACCCTTTAATTCGACCCCAAACGCCATAGGTCTCCATCAGAAGAATAGGGAGGACCCTATGCGCAAAATTCTAACTTCTGGCGCAGTTCTAGCAGCAGCGATGTTGTGCGCGTCGTTGGCGCAAGCCGGCACATCGCACCACGGTCGGTATCTGCCGGACTACGGAGGGCACGGCCGCCACTTGCACCGCGATTGGAGCGGCGGCTACTACGGTGGGGGCGGCCATGTCCACGGTCCCTGCTGGGTATGGGATCAAGGCCACTGGGTTTGGGTTTGCCAGTGACGCCCAGCTGTTCGCATTAAAAGACGCCCGCCATGGTTTGGCGGGCGTTGTCGTCCGCACCGCGCCCTTAAATTTGCGAGACGGTGAATATTGCGCGAAACGCTCTCGCCGTCAGCGACAGACCCACACCCATCTTCCGTGATGGAGGTGCCAGCAAACGTTATGTCTGTGCTGACCCGGAGCGCTCCAATCCCGATGCATGTGTCTCCCGTGTCCGCCAGGGATCATCCCATGAGTCTGCGGATCATGCTCCGCCATTGCGGGAATGGATAAGGCCAGCATTGCCGCTAAGGCAGCACAGAGTTTAGTCATTGGTCTTTCCTCCTGTATAGATTGTTGTGCACTATTCTATGGAGTTGCGCGGATAGTTCCCGCCAACTCCTGTTTGACCTCTCCTTTCTTAGACAGGCCAAATCCCTTGATCAGCGCATAGATCGCCGGAATGACGACGAGCGTCAGAGCCGTCGAAGACACCATCCCGCCAATCATCGGAACGGCGATACGCTGCATAACTTCTGATCCTGCGCCAGTGCTCCAGAGGATCGGCACAAGCCCCGCCATGATCGCAACGACCGTCATCATCTTCGGCCGTACGCGCTCGACCGCGCCGCGCATGATCGCCTCATGCAGGTCGGCTTTTGTGAATGTGGCGCCTTCGTCCTCGCGCTCTTCTTTGATCTGGCGCAGGGCTTGATCGAGATAGATGAGCATGACGACGCCAGTCTCGGCGGCGACGCCGGCGAGCGCGATGAAGCCGACCGCCACCGCGACCGACATGTTGAAGTTCAGCCACCACATCAGCCACACGCCGCCGACCAGCGCGAAGGGCAGCGATAGCATGACAATCAATGTTTCGGTCAAACGGCGGAAATTCAGGTAGAGCAGCAGGAAGATGATGAGCAGGGTTAAGGGCACGACCAGCCGCATACGCGCGTCGGCGCGCTCCAAATATTCGAATTGGCCGCTCCAGGCGACATAAGAGCCTGGCGGGAACTCGATCGCTTCTGCGACCGATTTGCGCGCTTCCGCGACATAGCCGCCAAGATCGCGGTCCCGGATATCGACGAAAATGTAGACCGCGAGCTGGCCGTTTTCAGTACGGATCGATGTTGGGCCGCGAGCGAGTTCGACCCTCGCCACCTCGCCGAGCGGAACCGTGCCGCCGCTTGGTGCGGGAACGAGCACCTCGCTGGCGATCGCTCTCGGATCGGAGCGGAAGTCGCGCGGATAGCGAACATTGACGCCATAGCGCTCGCGTCCCTCGACCGTTGTTGTTACGGTCTCCCCGCCGAGCGCCGTCGCGACAACCTCCTGCAGGTCGCCGATCATGAGGCCGTAGCGCGCGAGCATCGCGCGATCGGGAACGATATCGAGATAATAGCCGCCAATGACGCGTTCAGCGTAGGCGCTTGACGTTCCAGGCACGCGCTTCAACACGGCCTCGACTTGGCGCGCGAGCCCCTCCATTTGCGTAAGGTCGCGGCCGAAAATCTTGACCCCGATCGGCGTTCTGATTCCGGTCGCCAGCATGTCGATCCTGTTTCGGATCGGCATGGTCCAAGCGTTCGATACGCCGGGAAATTGCAGCGCCCCATCCAATTCCGCAATGAGCTTGTCGATCGTCATTCCAGGACGCCACTGATCCTTTGGGTTCAACTGGATGACGGTCTCGGACATTTCGAGCGGCGCCGGATCGGTCGCGGTCGAGGCGCGTCCCGCCTTGCCATAGGCGGATTGAACTTCAGGAAAGGATTTGATGATGCGGTCCTGGGTTTGCAGCAGCTCGGCGGCCTTGGTGACCGATATCCCTGGCAGCGTCGTCGGCATGTAAAGGAGCGCCCCCTCGTTGAGAGCGGGCATGAATTCGCTACCAAGCTGGCGCGCGGGAATGATGGTTAGCGCGAGCGCTCCCAGCGCCAGCAGAATCGTGGCGACCTTCGCTTTGAGCACTAGACTTATGATCGGCCGATAGAGCCAGATGAGCGCGCGATTAATTGGGTTCCTCGCCTCGGGAACAATTTTTCCGCGCACGAAGACGACCATCAGCGCCGGCACGAGCGTCACGGAAAGGAGCGCCGCCGCCGCCATTGCGAAAGTCTTGGTGAAAGCGAGCGGGCTGAACAGGTGCCCCTCTTGCGCTTCGAGCGTGAAGATCGGCAAGAAAGACACCGTAATGATCAGCAGGCTGAAGAACAGTGCGGGGCCAACCTCGGTCGCAGCGTTGATCAATATCTCGATGCGCCGCTTGTCAGGCTGTGCCCGCTCTAGATGCTTGTGCGCATTTTCGATCATGACGATGGCGGCGTCGACCATTGCGCCGATAGCGATCGCGATGCCGCCCAGACTCATGATGTTCGAGCCGAGTCCAAGCGCCTTCATCGCAGCGAAGGCCATCAAGATGCCGACCGGCAGCATGATGATCGCGACGAGAGCGCTGCGCACGTGCAAAAGAAAAACCACACAAACGAGCGCGACAATGACGCTTTCCTCCACGAGCGTGCTCTTCAATGTTTCGATGGCCGCGTGAATAAGCTGCGAGCGGTCGTAAACCGAGACGATTTCGACGCCCTTGGGCAAGCTTGTCGCCATTTGGGCAAGAGTCGATTTGACATTGTCGATCACTGTGAGCGCATTGGCGCCATAACGTTGCAGCGCGATGCCGCTCGCGACCTCGCCCTCGCCGTTGAGCTCCGTAACGCCGCGCCGTTCGTCAGGACCGACTTCGATGCGTGCGACGTCCCTTAGAAGAAGCGGCGCGCCGTTCTCGACGCGCAGGACGATGCTCCCGAGATCGCTCACGCCGCGCAGATAGCCGCGTCCACGAACGACAAATTCGAATTCGGACAACTCAACCGTGCGGCCGCCGACATCGGCGTTGCTCGCGCGAATGACATTGCGCACTTTCGACAGCGGGACGCCAAGCGCGCGCAATCTGCTCGGATCGACAATGACGTTATATTGCTTGACGAAGCCGCCGACGCTGGCCACCTCTGCGACGCCTTCCGCCTTGGCGAGGCCGTAGCGAATCGTCCAATCCTGAAGCGAGCGTAATTCGGCGAGCGTCATCTCCTTGGCGATAAGCGCGTATTGATAGACCCACCCGACGCCTGTCGCGTCGGGACCAAGAACAGGCGTCACGCCCGCCGGCAATTTCTTGCTGGCTGCGCTCAAATATTCGAGCACGCGCGAGCGCGCCCAATAAATATCGACGCCGTCGTCGAAAATGACGTAGACGAAGGATACGCCGAAAAACGAGAATCCGCGCACCACCTTGGAGCGCGGAACGGTCAACATCGAACTGGTGAGCGGATAGGTGACCTGGTCCTCGACGACTTGCGGCGCCTGGCCAGGATATTCGGTGTAAACGATCGCCTGCACGTCGGAGAGATCGGGAATTGCGTCGAGCGGCAGCGTGCGCAGGGCGTAGACGCCTGCCGCGATAGCGAAGGCAGTGCCGACGAATATGAGCACGAGATTGCGCGCCGACCACGCAATCAGACGACCGATCACTTGCCAGCCTCCCCTTGGTCGAGCGCCCGCAACGCCGCTTTGAGATTGCTCTCGGCGTCGATGAGGAAGTTCGCAGCCGTGACGACGCGTTCGTTTTCGCTCACGCCGCTCTTGATTTCGACCAAGCCTTCGCCGCGTCGGCCGATCTTGACCTCGCGCGGTTCGAAGCGCCCCTCGCCTTTGTCGACAATCGCCACTTGCCGCTTGCCCGTGTCGATGACGGCGCTTTCGGGGACGGTAAGCGCCTTCTCATTGCCGCCGGCGGCGATCTCGACCTCGGCGTACATGTCCCCCCGCAGCAGCCCGTCGGGGTTCGGCAGTTCGATCCTCACGCGCGCCGTGCGCGTCTCCATATTGAGATGGGGGTAAATCAGCGCGACCTTCCCCTTGAAGGTCCGATCGGAGTAGGCCCGTGGTCGGACGTCGACCTTTTGTCCTGGCGCAATCAAGGCGATGTCGCGTTCGGCGATGTCGGCTAGCGCCCAGACCACGGAGTGATCGACAATGCGAAATAGCGCGTCGCCCGGCGCGGCGCGCATGCCATTGAGCGCCGTTCGCTCCAGGATATGGCCGTCTTGGGGAGCCGGCCATGAAATCGCGCGCGGAACGCTGCGGGCGCGCCCAATCGCCGCGATGGCGTTTTCATCGAGACCAAGATTGACGAGCCGTCGCTTGGCTCCCTCTATGCGCTGAGCGTCGATTGCGCCGCCGCGCCGTGCGTTTAGAACGGCGACATATTCGGCCGCTGCGCTCGAAAGGGCCGGCCCGTAGACGCGTAGCAGCGGCTGGCCTTTGTGAACATAGTCGCCCTCCGCGAACTTCTCGACCGATTCGATGAAGCCTTCGAAACGAAGCGAAACAACCGAGATGCGACGCGGATCAAATTCGATCCTGCCCGCAGCGCGCACGGGAACGTTCATCGTCCGACGTTCGACTGCTTCGGAACGAACTCCTGTTTTTTGCAACTTGCCGGGACTGATTGTGACGGTTGGGCCGCCCTCGGACTCGTCCTCGTAAACTGGAACGTAATCCATCCCCATCGCGTCCTTCTTGGGCACGGGCGACGTGTCGGGCAAGCCCATCGGGTGGCGATAGAAGCGCACGCGCCGCTGTCCGCTCGCGACGGGAACCGGCGGCGGCCTATCCTCGAAGCTCACGTCCTCGCTCGCGCGCACCGGCAGATAATCCTTGCCAGCCTTTGTCTTTTTGGGCGTGAGCGAATAAGCCGGACGACCATCTGGGTCGCGGTAGTAAATGATCGGCCCTATCGATATTGGTGCCTTCTCCGAGACATTCGGAATTACGCCAGGCGCCTCCGAAGGAGCAGACCAGGGGAACCGTCCTTCGAAAAGGCGCACTGAGACCGCCGCGATGATCGCCAATGCGACCATAAGAATGATGTAACGTCGTGTCATAGAGAGCCTCCAGCCAGACGTTCAAGCTCGGCGTATCGGGCTTGCTCTTCGACTCTGAGCCTAAGGATTTCGAGTTCGATCCCGCGCAGGCGCCGCTCGGTTTCCAGGGACGTCGCCAAGTCGGCGGTTCCGGCCGCAAAACCGCTCCGGGCCGTTTCTACCGACAGGCGCGCCGGGCCGAGTTGGCGTTGTTCAACGATGCGGATCGCTTTGCGTATAGCCTCCAGCCCGAACCACGCTTCGGCGACATCGCCATCGAGCCGGATTCGAATGGCGTCGTATCGCATTTGCGCCGCGCCGAGTCGTGAACTGGCGGCGCGCTGTTCGGCGTCCTTCGCCTCGTATTGCAGCGGGACCTTGAACCCAAGCATGAATTGCCCGGTATTGTAACCGGTTGGACGCTGCACAAAGGTCGCGCCAACGGTGACGTTCGGGTAGTAATTTAGGTCCGTAAGCTCCTTGGATCCGGTCGCTGCGCGCACTTGCGCGTCGGTTGCGGCGAGGGCCGGATTTGCGGCTCTCGCGAGCTCTTGGACGCCGGCAAGCGTCAGCTTTGTTTTCAGCGGCCGAAAGCCCTTGGGAATGGCGAGCGGCGCTTGCGATTCGCGCCCGATCAGAGCGTTTAATCGAGCCGCGGCGGACTTCGCCTCGCCCCGCCGGCGCGCCACCTCTGTTTCCGCCGCCGCCGCCTCGATCTCGGCCTTGATCACTTCTTGCTGGTCGATAGAGGCTGCGCCATAGCGCAAGCGCAACAGGCCGAGAATTTCATCGAGCTGGCGCTTCAATCCAAGCGAGAGGTCAATTGCCCGATGCGCCGCGCCGTATTGCGCATAAGCGGTCTTGACGCGGGCGATCAAATCTGTGGCGACGGCGCGGCTCTGGTGCCTCGCAGCCTCGGCGTCGGCCTCTGCGACGCCGCGCTCCAGGTCGAGTTTGCCCCAAAGTTTGAATTCCTGTTCGAAGCCGATCCAACGTTGGCCGACGCCTTGCCCATTCACGTCCCACGCCTGCAGCGTTACCGTCGGATCGGCGAGGACGCCAGCGGCGCCCACTCTATGCGCTGCCGCATCGGCATCCAGCACAGCCGCCGCGAGTTCGGGGCTTAGCTGATTTGCAAGAGCGACGACGCTTTCGACCGTTGCGCCAGGCAGCTGACGCTGCTCAATTGGACGCTCTTGCGCTTCGACCTGGAACAACCACGGCGACGCCGTGATTGCGCCGATCACAGCGAGCCGACACATTCGGCTCGCCAGCCTCATGGCAAAGCCCTCAGCATCAGCTTGCTTTCGAGCGTGCCGTTTTCGCCTTGCAGCTTGGCTGCTAATGATAGCCGCCATCTGCCGGCCATCGTTAGGGCCGTCTTAAATCGGTAGACGCCGCGTTCCGCACTCGGCAGAGGTTCTATGTCGGTCGTCATCTTTTCCATGCCGTCAGGCGCCATGTCGAGTCGAGTCGCGAATATTACCGCGTCAGGAACAAGCTTGCCGTCGGGCTTGTGGATAAGGCGCACCGAGACGATTGCATCGCCCTTCTTGATTTCCTTTTCGATAAGAGTGAATTCGTAATCGTTGACGGCGGCGCGGGCGAGCGGCGCCACGCCCAAGGCGGCGAGAGCGGCCAGCGCGGGTAAGCGCGCCTTGCCCAAAGTCGCGAGAATCATCAGACTGTCTCCATATCCCTTTAGTTCGTCTGGTCGGCGTGCGAATCGCAGCGTCGATCGGTTCCGATTGGAAGCGTCGTCTGCCTCAGCCGATGCTGGGTTTTCGCAGGAATGAGATCGCGGATTTCGAACACCCATCGGGCCAGCCGGCGGTCATTTGAACCGCGACTAACCCGCACCCGGCGCAAGCGCGAGCGACTGGACTTTCGACGTTAGACGATGGGAGGTCGAAGAGCGGGTGGGCTTCGTAATGCGCCGCGATTAATGTCGTTGTGGGGAATTAGCGGCGGCGCACACACCCAAAGAACGGCATCAACGAATGGTTGAAACTGCGGAAGCGTTGCTTGACTTGGCCCGCACAGGATCTCACTGCACATGGGGAATGCTGCGCCATCATCGCCGTGGTGGCCGGGGCAATCGTCCATGCCCATTTCAATGCAAGGGTGGTTCATCTTCGCGGCAAAAGCTCCGCCCGCCCCAGCTAACGCTGTAGCGAGAATAACCGCAGAGATCAAAAGGCGAAGGCAGCGGAGCATTATTTTTCCCGTAGCGGCCGCAGTTTACCACAACACACGTCACGCCCCAATCCGTTTTTAATTGCCGGCCCTGGACCAGAATCGTAATGTCCGAATTACTGGGCGTCAGAAGCTGACCCAAGTAGTGATTGCATTCCTGCACCGATGCGTCGATGCCGCCGTTTCCGCGCGCTCCCGCCTTGCGATCTGGCGCTGATCGGCATCGCGCCTCTAGGCGACTTCCGTCGGATGCTGAGCGATAATCCGCGCCTGTTGGTGCAGCGCTAAGCGGCCGCGCGTTTGTTTCGGGATTGCAGCGCTGTAAGCAGCTCATGCGACCTCAACGTTGGCGGCGGCAGCGATCACTCGTGACGCTCCGAGGTCATCGATCGCCGTCACCGTGAAGTTGAGCGCCTTCGCCTCCTTCCGATCGAGCCTGCTCACATGGCCTTGGAGCGCTATAGCGAGAAACATCGCCGTGTCCGGCTCAAACCAGGTCGGCCGATATCGGCGGGAGACCTCGCCCGCGCGCCAGCGCGCATATTCGGCGGCGTTTTGGGAATACGGCAAAGAACACGCGCCTTGCGCGGTCAAGGGGGCCGAGAAGTGGACCCTCGTTTCAGCGGCCATTTCATTGGCCGCCAAAACGTCCAGATTTTCTAAGTGATTGAGAAAACTGGTCGGAGTGAGAGGATTCGAACCTCCGACCCCCTCGATCTTCAACGCCGGCGACAAAAAGAAGGATGTCAAAACGGCAGAAATATTCAGGAGGATGCAGTCCGTTGCAAAGCCACATAACGCCCCGACCGTGGATGTAACGGCGAGGCGTTTTTGCGTTCCTTATTTCCTGAGCGCGTGTTTCTCGATCGCCTCGACCAAAGCCTCCGGAATGTGCGTAATTTGGCGAATTGGAGCGCCGAGAAAGGCAAAGAGAACGCCGAACACTTCTGAGCCTTTCGCGATAATTGTTTGCATGTCAGATTCTTGCCGCGCTATCGCGGTCCCCTGAGGCTTAGCCAATCGACGCCCTGCCGATCTCCTACGGCCATCTCTACGAGAAATCGCGCTTATTTATAAATAGAAGATTAACTTGCATATTGTCGCAGTGACGGGGTCTCGCATCGAAACGCGCGCCAAGGCGCTGGCGCTGGCGGCTTATCGATGGCGCTCAATCATCCATCGTTCCGATCGTCGCCACGTCCCCCATGAGCAAATCGGGTGAATGGGCGGGCGCGCGCAGCGCGATCGAATGTGCTCTAGGCTGCCAATCAGTTGGAGAGCGGCGAAGCGCATCAAAGGCGTTGGCAAGACCGGGCGAAGCCCCGAGGCGGACGGCCAATTGGCCTCGGAATGAGCGAATTACAGCCTGGGATATGCAAACGGGCTACTCGGCGAATATAACGATACGCATTATCAGCAATGGAACGCGCGGAGCGCCTGATGACGGTGGTTGTGAAAGACAGCAATGGCGCAGAACTCAAGGACGGCGATTCCGTGACCTTGATAAAAGACCTGAAGGTTAAGGGCTCATCCGTCGTCTTAAAACGCGGGACCTTGATCAAAAATATCCGACTCACGGATGATCCGGCAGAGGTCGAATGCCGCGCTGACAAGATCAAGGATCTAGTTTTGAGGACCGAGTTCCTCAAAAAAGCGTGAGGAACCCGTCCCTCTGATCAAGCAACGCTCCGACCGTGGATGTAACGGCGGGGCGTTTTTGCTGCGTCGAGAGTGGCGCGCCGCGATGCGGCGGATTTCCTGCATCGAACCGGCGGGGCTGAGAACCCCGCCGCCCAAATTCACGAACGATGGTGATGATGATGGTGGCGGTGGTGATGATGGACTTCACCAGCCGAACTCGCTGTTGCCGGAGCAAGCGAGGGGCTGCCAGGCACAGCCGTGGTGCTCCCCGTCACTTTGTCCAACACGTCTGTAACAGACTTGCCCGCCTCGGCCCCCACGCGATTCACTCCAGCGCCGAGCGCTGAAATCGGATCTTCGGCTTTCGCTGCTTGAGCAATGACAGCGGCGCCGAGCATTAGGCCCAATACCAACCCAACCTTCTTAAAGCGCACCATTTGAACCTCCCTACCTCTCTCCGCGAAAGGGACCTCATCAATAGTTGGCCGCGGCTTCCGAGCCAATACCTTGACCAAAATCCCTGCAATTGTCCCTCATCAATTTACAGCGGGGAGGGTCAGCGTGACGCCCTCCACGCGAATCAGCGTTCGTCGGGAGAGCTTAGGGCGATAAAAATCGCGATCATGCTGACATGATCACTCGACAGTTGTAAGACGAATTGTAAGACCGCTCAGTGCGGTTTCGTTACAGTCTGTTGAATTAATAGGTAAAAGTCTGAGTAATGGTGGAGCGAGAGGGTGCGAACCTCCGACCCCCTGGTGTCAGAGCGCAATCTTGCTTCTGGCGAATGAAGGCGCCTAAACGCCGCCAAGCATGTTTTGGAAAAGACGCTGGAGGCTGCTTGCGGAGCGCCTGTGATCAGGAAATCCGCCGAGTGGATCTGAGTCACAGGGCGGTTATTAATAGAAGGCATCAGACGCCAGAGGCGCGCATGCCCACGGTATTATTGAAATTTCGAAAGCCTCAAATTCACTGCATCCGAGTGGTTGCGCTTCTGTTTTCGCTCGTCACTGGCGCAGCAGCAAATGCGCGCGGCGCCAAGGTGATGGCTGAGCCAATACCCGATGCGATATGGGCTTATATGCAGCAAAGGTCGTGGCGCGCGGAGCTTCCATGTCCGGGACGGGACCAGCTTGTTCTCTTGAGAGTCCCTTACCTCGATTTCGACGGTAACTCTCAAACCGGCTCTCTGATTGTCGCAAAAAGCGTCGCAAAAGCGGTGGCGGCCGCCTTTCAGGAAATTTACGACAGTGGGAAATTTCGAATCTATCGAATGTCCCTAATCGATGAATTCGGAGGCGACGACGCAAGGTCGATGGCGGCGAATAATACGAGCGCCTTTAACTGCCGAACGACCGATCGTGGCGCGATGTCGCGACACGCCTATGGAATGGCCGTGGACATCAATCCCGTTCAAAATCCTTACCGGGAAGGAAATTTAACCGAGCCCGAAGCCGGGCGAGCCTATGACGAGCCCTATAAGCGCAGGAGAGATATTGTCGGGATGATCGTCGACGGCGACGTCGTGACCAGGGCCTTTGCGCGACAAGGCTGGCGCTGGGGCGGACACTGGAAAAGAAGCGTCGACTACCAGCATTTTTCCAACGATGGACACTGACGGCGTCACGGTCGGCGGGCGCGGTGAGCAGTTAAAAACGGGACCGCTGGTTTTGACGACCCCCATGCCTATGGGAGCCCCTGGGTCGGATGTTCCTATGTGACCAGAATTACAAAATGGTCGGAGTGAGAGGATTCGAACCTCCGACCCCCTCGTCCCGAACGAGGTGCGCTACCAGGCTGCGCTACACTCCGACTGAAAGGACCGAAAGCCGCTTTCGGGCCGTTTTATAGCCAGAGCCGGATTGCGCCGCAACTGCTTTCCCGGCTTTAGCGACGGACGCGCTCAAGCGTGACATAGGCGAAGTCCGCCTCGTCCTTTGGGCCGCGAGGCGGAGATTCACGCGCAATTTCGCGCCAGTCTTGGTGGTCTAGCGCGGGGAAATGCGCGTCGCCGGCGATATCGAGCGCGACCTCCGTCAGTTCGATCACGTCGGTCATGTCGAGAAAGGCGCGATAGATGTCCTCGCCGCCGGCAATGATGATCTCATCGGCGCCGAGCAAAGCCGCCAGACGGCGCGCCGTCGCCAAAGCCTCAGAGGTGCTCGCCGCGACATGCGCGCCTTCAGCCTTAAAATGAGGATCGCGGGTGAGAACGACGCTTTCGCGACCCGGTAGCGGCCGCCCGATCGACTCGAAGGTGCGCCGTCCCATGATCATCGGCTTGCCCCAAGTGCGCGCCTTGTAGCGCTTCAGATCGCTTGAGAGCCGCCAGGGGAGGCCGTTGGCGACGCCGATCACGCCATTGCGTCCGCGCGCCACGACGGCGACGATCTTGGGCTGCATCGGCTTTTATACCGCGATCGGCGCGGCGATCGCCGGCCAGGAGTCATAGTTTTCGACGCTGACGTCTTCGTATTTAAAGTCGAAGAGCGAGGGCGCCGCGGGATTGAGCTTTAAGCGGGGCAGGGGCTTTGGTTCGCGGGAGAGCTGAAGGCGCGCCTGCTCGACATGATTGAGATAGAGATGAACGTCGCCGAAGCTGTGGATGAACTCGCCTGGCGTACAACCTGTGACCTGCGCGACCATATGCGTCAGCAGCGCATAGCTCGCGATGTTGAACGGCACGCCGAGGAATACGTCTGCCGAACGCTGATAGAGCTGGCATGAGAGCCGTTTCTCGCCATTGACCTCGGCCACATGAAACTGAAACAGACAGTGGCAGGGCGGCAGCGCCATCTTGTCGACCTCGGCCGGATTCCACGCCGAGACGATCAGCCGTCGCGAAAACGGATTGCGCTTAATCTCCTCGACGACATTCGCGAGCTGATCGATCTCTCCGCCGTCGACCGGCCAGCGGCGCCATTGCGCGCCATAGACCGGGCCGAGTTCGCCCTGTTCATCGGCCCATTCGTCCCAGATGGTGACGCCGTTCTCGCGCAGATATTTGACGTTGGTCTCGCCCCTTAGGAACCACAAAAGTTCGTGGATCACCGATTTCAGATGCACGCGCTTCGTCGTCACCAGCGGAAAGCCTTGCGAAAGGTCGAAGCGCATCTGGCAGCCGAAAAGCGACAGCGTTCCGGTGCCGGTGCGATCGTCCTTGCGCGCGCCCTCGCGCAGGATTTTATCGAGCAGGTCGAGATACTGACGCATGTCGGTTCAATTTTTTGGGCCGAAAGTTGCAGCGCTCACTCCATACTCCCCGCGCGGCATGCGAAGCAAAGGGCCGACCGCAGAACTCTGACGCGTTGCCCCGATATCCGATTTTACCGGCCAAGCCTTTGCGCGGGCGTCGGAGCCCTCCTATATATCCGCCGCTAGGGGAGCGTCGCTCTCCGCATATTGAGGGATACAAGACAATGTCGCGTTTCTTCGCGTTTAAGCGTGGATCGCTGATTTCTCTTGCGCTTGCGGCGCTGCTGGCGCTCGCGCCCGCCGTCGCCGAAGCGCGCATGGGCGGCGGCGGCAGTTTCGGCAGCCGCGGCTCGCGCAGCTGGTCCGCGCCGCCCCCGACCCGCACCATGCCGGGAACGGCGTCGCCCTTCGAGCGCAGCGTCACCCCGCAGCCTTCACCCGGCATGGCGGGCCCGATGTCGCGACCCGGCGGGGCTTTCAGCGGCTCCTTCGGCCGCGGGCTTCTGGGCGGCTTGGCGGGCGGCCTCCTCGGCGCCGGACTTTTCGGCCTGCTCACGGGCAATGGCCTGTTTGGCGGGATGATGGGCTTCGCCTCGGTCATCGGCCTGCTGCTGCAGATCGCTCTGCTCGTCTTTTTGGCGCGGTTGGCCTTCAACTGGTTCACGCGCCGCAACGCCAATGTGATGGCCGGGGCGGGCAATCGCCCGAGCCCGGGCTTTGCCTCGCCCTTTACGGCGCGCGCGCCTTTCGGCGCGGCGGGCTTCGGGTCCGGCGCCTCGCCGGAAGCGGCGATGGCGAAGCCGATCAAAATCGCGCCCGAGGACTTCAACGCTTTCGAGCGCCTGCTTGGCGAAACTCAGGCCGCCTATAGCCGCGAGGACCTCGGCGCCCTGCGCGCCATGTCGACGCCGGAAATGGCCTCCTATTTCGACGACGAGCTGGAGGACAACCGGCGCAAGGGCGTGATGAACCGCGTCTCCGAGGTGAAGTTGCTGCAAGGCGATTTGTCGGAGGCGTGGCGGGAAGGGGTGGACGAATACGCCACCGTCGCCATGCGCTTCGCGCTCAACGACGAGATCCTGGATCGCGCCACCGGCAAGCCTGCGCCGGGCTCGCCCGGCGAAACGCAGACGACCGAAGCCTGGACCTTCCGTCGGCCTACCGGCGCTGGCCCCAAGGAATGGAAGCTGTCGGCGATCCAACAGGCGGCTTAAGTTCCGCATTTGCTGCGATCTTCGCCCCTCCCGAAGGGGAGGGGCTTTTTCATGGAGGCGCGGCGCACGTCTTGACCCTTTGACCGCCGTCCGCGATGAGCGTCGCGCTGTGGAACACGGAACTTTTGAAGCGCGCGCCTTCGATGACGAATGAGCTTTCGGCGCTGCCGATCGACGATGCGCTGCCGGCGATCCGCGCGGCGCTTGCGGCGTCGTGCAATCTCGTCATCGTCGCGCCTCCTGGCGCCGGCAAGACGACGCGCGTTCCGCTCGCGCTGCTCGACGCCTCCTGGGCCAAGGTCCGCAAGCTCATTCTGCTAGAGCCGCGACGTCTCGCCGCTCGCGCGGCGGCGAACCGCATGGCGGCGACGCTCGGCGAAACCGTCGGCGAAACGATCGGCCTGCGGATGCGCCTGGAATCGAAGGTCTCGGCGCGAACGCGCGTCGAGGTCGTCACCGAAGGCGTGTTCGCGCGGATGATTCTCGACGATCCGGCGCTCGAAGGCGTGGCCGGCGTGCTGTTCGATGAATATCATGAACGCTCGCTTGACGCCGATCTCGGCCTTGCGCTGGCGCTCGACGCTCAGGCGGGCCTGCGCGACGATCTTCGGCTCATCGCCATGTCGGCGACGCTCGACGGCGCGCGCGTCGCTGCGCTGATGGGCGCCGAAACGATCGAAAGCGAAGGACGCGCATTCGATGTCGAGACGCGTTATCTCGGCCGCGACGCCAACACGCGCATCGAAGAGGCGATGGCGCGCGCGATCCTGCGCGCGCTGCGCGAGGAGCCGGGTTCGATCCTCGCTTTTTTGCCGGGGCAGGGGGAGATCACGCGGGTCGCGTCGCGTCTCGCCGAGTCTCATTTGCCAGACGACGTCGACGTCGCGCCGCTCTATGGCGCGCTCGATCGCGGCGAGCAGGACCAGGCCATCGCGCCGGCGTGGCCCGGCCGTCGAAAGATCGTGCTCGCCACGTCGATCGCCGAAACCTCGCTCACGATCGAAGGCGTGCGCATCGTCATCGACAGCGGGCTCGCGCGCGTGCAGCGCTTCGAGCCCGATCTCGGATTGTCGCGGCTTGAAACGGTGCGCGCGTCGCGGGCCAGCGTCGATCAGCGCCGCGGCCGCGCCGGCCGCACCGAGCCAGGCGTTTGCTATCGATTGTGGGACGCGCCGCAGACGGCGTCGCTTCCGGCTTTCGCGGCTCCCGAGATTCTCGACGCCGATCTTTCCGGGCTTGCGCTCGATCTCGCCGCTTGGGGCGTAAGCGACCCGGGACGGCTCAAATGGCTCGATCCGCCGCCGACGCCAGCCTGGAAGGAGGCGGTCGCGCTCGACCGCGATCTCGGCGCGCTCAATGACGACGGCAGGCTCACGGACACGGGCCGCGCCATGCGCGCATTGCCGCTCGCGCCGCGTTTGGCGCGGATGGTGGTCGAAGCCGCGCGTCACGGCGAAGCGCCGCGCGCCGCGGGGCTCGCCATGCTCCTCTCCGAGCGCGGCCCCGGCGGCGCCGACGCCGACCTTTCGCATCGGCTCGAGCGGTTGCAAGGCGAGAATTCGAAGCGCGCGCGCGATGCGCTACGACTCGCCGCGCAATGGGCGCGGCAGGCGATGCCGACGGCCGGCGAAATGCCCCCACCCCAACCCTCGCTCGCTCCCGCGGGAGAGGGAGCGGACCCTGCGCTTCATGTCGCGCATCGCCGATCGTTATCATCCCCTCTCCCGCAAGCGCAGCGCAGCGGGGGAGGGTCGGGGAGGGGGCTCTCCGACGGGGCGCTGGTCGCGCTCGCCTATCCGGATCGCATCGCGAAATCGCGCGGCGCGCGCGGCGAGTTCCTAATGGCGAACGGCCGCGCTGCGACGTTGCCGATCGAAGATCCCTTGTCGCGCGCGCCATTTCTCGCCGTGGCTGAAATAACAGGCCGGGCGGCTCAAGCGCGCATTCTCGCAGCCTGCGCGCTTGCCGCCGAGGAGGTCGAAACTATCGCCGCCGACCGCATCGAGACTCGCGATGAAACCGTCTTCGACGCAGCGAGCGCGAGCTTGCGGCGCCGCGCCTTTCGACGCCTCGGCGCGATACGACTCTCGGAGCGCAATCTGGCGGTTGAAGCGTCCGAAGAAAACGCAAGAATGCTCGCGCGCGGCGTCGCCGGCCTGGGCGTCGAGCGGTTGCCCTGGACGAAATCGCAGATGCAACGGCGCGACCGAGTCGCCTTTTTGCGTCGCGCTGAAGGCGACGAATGGCCGGACCTTTCCGATGATGCTCTCGCCGCAAGCGCTGAAGACTGGCTCGCGCCCTTCATCCATGGGCGCGCATCGCTTACGGACATCACGGCGGACGATTTGGAAGCTGCGATTAGTCAGTTGCTCCCATACGACTTGTCACGGAGGCTCGATGCAGAAGCGCCCGCTTTTTTCGAGACGCCCGCCGGCGCGCGTCATGCGCTCGATTATTCCGCCGAGAATGGTCCGATCCTTGCCGTGCGCGTGCAAGAGCTTTACGGCCTTGCGCACCACCCGACGCTCGCGCGCGGACGCGCGCCGCTGACGCTGGAACTGCTTTCGCCGGCGCATCGGCCGATCCAGACG
>Ga0233425_10006302_pt1 | contig 17743 bp, 16 predicted proteins | sample Watercolumn_Towu_2_FD_181712 | JGI IMG/M metagenome (GOLD analysis project Ga0233425, IMG submission 181712) | Freshwater microbial communities from Lake Towuti, South Sulawesi, Indonesia - Watercolumn_Towuti2014_140_MG | ecosystem: Environmental > Aquatic > Freshwater > Lake | place... | reverse complement strand
CGACTGGTTGCTGCCCTCGGCATGGGCATCCGATTCGGAGTGGCTCTCGGTGACCGCCAGGCCCTCGGAGTGCGTGCGCGCCACGCCATCTGTGACGGCCAACCCCTCGGTGTGGGAATGGGCCTGCCCCTCCATGTGACTCTGGCTGGCGACATGCGAGACGCCGTCCGACTGCCCGACCGACTGGTTTTCGCTGTAGCCGGTGCCGGCATTGCGAGTCAGCGCTCCCGAAAGCATGAGCGGCAGGGATGTGCCGATGTTGAACGAGCGGTGTCCGGTCTGCCAGGCCGCCCAGGCCGAGGTGTACTCGGCGATGCCTGCCAGCATCCGGCTAGCATTTTGCATGGAGACCGGCGTCAGCAGCACCTGCAGAAGGAAGTCTTCCTCCAGCTGCGCCATGCCACGCATGACCAGCTCGTTCTGCTGCAGCGTGAATTCCTGCATGCCATGCTTCCCGGAGGACAAAAGCGGATTGAGGTCGGATTGACCGCCGCGGGCATTTTCACGCGGGTCCGGGTGCCCCACCGCCAGCACACCGAAGGGCATTTTGAGCAGGGCGTTGCTGATCCAGCTGGCCAGGGCGGTGTCCAGGGTATGAAAGCGCAGCTGCGGATACGCGGCAGACATGGCGGCTTCCAGGGAGGCCGACCCGTATACTGCCTGGGCGACCGCCGCGTCCCGCGTTTCGCCCCTCCCGACCGCACCATAGCATTGGACGATGCCGAGGCGCTCCGGATGGTAGATGCCGGCCACCAGGTAGACGATGTCCACCTTGCCGTTGTACAGGCCGCGCAGCACGGTGCGCATCTTGGCAAGCGCTCCCTGGTCACTGCGCACGTTGAGCGGGATGGAAGCCAGGTGCATCATCCGAATGGCGTGGTACTCGTGGTATTCCCTGCCGCCTTCGCGCTCGGTGACCTCGAACCACATGTAATCCAGCGCGTCCTTGGCCGGCGCGTAAACCAACCCGTTGCCCTTGACTTCCAGGTCGTTCGGGATGTCCATCTCCGCCTTCTCGAACGCCTTTTGCAGGCGCGGCAGGAGGGATTCCGCGGCTTGGACAGCTGCGCCGATGCGTTGGTCGATCCAGGAAAACAGGTCTGGCATGGCAGGTTCCTCAGATAATCCGTAATGGATGGAGCGGATCAGGCGCGAATGACGATCATGAACAGGGTTCCGAAGACCACGCCAACGGCGAGACCGGAAAGGAAGAAGAAAACTTCGTTGAGCGGCATGAGAATGACCTCCAAAAGGAATGGATGATGACAAAGGCTCCAGGTGCGGAGGCTGGTTGCCCAGCCTCCCGACACTCAGGTGAGGGGAATGGAAGGAACACCCTCGTTGGTGATCCCTTCACCCGGATTCCAGTTCATCGGGGGGAGAGGATCGGGTTGGGAAGAACAAGCCGGAGCTTCGTTCTCCGTTGTCCGTTTCCCATGGCGCATCTTCCTGACGGCGGAGATGATGATCATCACCCAGCCGGAGAGGACGATCAGCGCTGCAAGGGGAAAGATGACCCAGAAAGCCATCTGTGGAAAAGACATGGGCAGCCTCCTTTAGGTGCCTGTGTCCGAACCGGTCTGTATCCGATTGGACATAAGAATGCTGGTAACGTGTTGACTGGAGAATTCCAGTGCTCGGTTTGGGTCACTCGATCGAAAAAATCGAGAGACACAGATGAGCCTGGCAGGATTCGAACCTGCGGGGGACCGTTTTTCGAAACGGGCGCCAAGCCTACGGCGTCAGGCTCAATCAGTGCGGCGTGCCGTGTCAGTGCGCAACAGAGGTTGGTCGCTTGGGCACATGCACTCCGCACGTCGCACTCTTAGGTACGGGTTCGTATTCTCTTGATCACCTCTCCCGCTTCACGCCAGATGTTGAACAGTGGCTTGGGATTGCGGATGAAGCGGTTCATGAGCATCGCTGCGAACCCGATGGGATACAGCACCAGGACGAACAGCATTCCGATCATGGCGACATTGCTGCGGGTCTGGTTGATCACGGTTTGGGCATCCGTGCTGCTGCCGATGACCGAAGCCCAATCCGAAGGGCTCGTGGCATCCAGGGCTTGCAGGCCGAAACGGAGAAGCAGGACCAGGACCACATAGACCAGGATCCCCGTTTTGACCCACCACAATTGGTTGAAGCGTTCCTCGGATACCGCCAGAATGCTGATCATCCCGATAAACCACATGGCTGCTCCGATGGCCGGAATGGGGTATTTGGAGATGGCCGACACGACCAGCCACAGCCCCAGGACGATCAGGGTGAAATAGGTGGCAATGGGAGCCGCCGTCTGGACCGTACCCCGCTCATAGCGGCGGGAAGGTTCCGTGGCGCGCTGCTGGATGGGCGGATCGAAGAAGAAGGCAATCACCAACCCGAAAACGAGAGAGAGCAGTTCCGCAATGTGGCCGGCCAGCCAGTAAACGATGACCAGGAAACCATTCAACAGCCACAGCGGAAGGGACAGCAGGAAGTCGGACATTTCAGGGTTGCTCGATCAGGGTGACGCGCACCAGTTCGACCAGGAATTGCCCAAGGCTGACCTGTGCCTGGCGGGGTGCGGATACGACTGTTCCGCTGGTACGCACTGTGACGATGGTTTCGTAATCGCCCGGGTCTGCCGTCTGGATGCGTTCGATGGTGGTGGTCCAGGTTACGCTCTGGTTTCCCTGCAGCACGCCGGGGCCGGGGAAGGAATAGGAGAAGTCCGGATGGAGGAGATGTGCACCGGGATAGGCCTGGGCGAGATCGGTCAGGATCCATGCACGCGACTCCGGGGTCAGGCTGATGGACACCCGAGCGGTGCCAAGATAATCAGCGAAGACTTGCGTATGCTCCACGCACTCGTACCAGATATCGATTTCCGTTTTCCACCAGGGGGAACCAGGATGGTCCGGACAGCCGGTGCTGAGTCCATTCGGATCGGAGACGCATACCGGATCGGCATGGGGGATGACGACGAAGGAGTGGTATACAACCGGTGGGATGAGCACGTTGATCCGGACATCCACGCCGCGCCGCTCAGGGTCCTGCCCGATCACGACCGGATTTTCAGGAGCAGTCTTCCCACCTTCTCCCGATCCACCCGTGATCTGGATCGGACCGGTTTCGATGTAGGGAGCCGGACAGACGGGGGGCGCTGGCAGGGTGGGGATGTCGAGATCCGCCGGGCAGCCGCCCGGGACTGCGTCGCAGTTGCCGGCGGTGTAGAGGAGAAGCATGGTATAAAGGTTTTGATCGGCAACAGACATGTCCAGAAGATCCAACAGGAATTGACCCATGAAGTCAAATGTGAAAATATTGGCTTCACCGTCGATTACGGCTTGGTAGAACTCTGACGGATCGGTGTATCCCATACTGGCTAAATCCGCCGGTGATACATACCCGGCGAGCATGGTTTCAAATACTCCTAGTCCATTTCCAAGTGCGTAACTTGCGTCGTCAATCCCTGACACATCGGGATTCAATGCCATGAAGAACAGGGTGGTTGCCGATGGCATGACCACGATATTTCCGCTTGGGGTGAGATATTGGTGATAGGTTGCCTGTCCGTCAATGAATGGGACATCCGGCATCCATTCTGCATCGACATGGATCTCGCCCAAGTCGGTGAGATTGCCGTACAGGATGTTCCCATCATCATCGATCACTTCTCCCCATGGATTTTCCTGGTGCGGCTGGTCTGCATGGACATAGGCGATCCAGTTGACGAGAAACGAACAAAGGATGAGTATTACAAGCAAGAACTTGTATCTTTTCTTCATGTGTGATTTCCTTCCCTACGAGGTGGCAGTGTCCAACTGGTCCGTTTCCTGTTCGAACAGGATGCGGTTCATAAGCCACTGGCCATTTTCCTGGGCCATTTCCACAAAGACCATCTGGGTCTGTGCATCCAGCCCCATCCAAGGGTGATCGAGGGTTGCTTCTACCTGCCAGATGCGCGTATTTCCCGTATCTTCGGCCAACCGAACGGGCATGGCCGTACAGCCGGTCTGGATGAAATTCTCCTGGAGCAAGTGCTGCATGGCAGGGGCGAAGTAGGAACGTACGATGGCGCACCCTTCCTCAGTGGCATGGGCGCATACGCGTGCGGCCCATACATCCGAGGACTCGGTGTAGTCCAGCGTATAGAAGGCTTTCACTGCATCAACGGCTGCCTGCGCATCAGCAGCCGGGGCAGTATCCAATATTTGGTGCGTCGGGAACAGCGCAGGCCGAAGGGCCAGGAACACGATCGCAATCATGGAAAGCACCAGGATTACGACCATGACCTTCTTTGCTTTTTGATGGATCTTGATATGCATAAATGACCTCTCTCTGGAAAACAAAAAAAAACCGGCAACGGGAGAATACGTTTGGGTGCCCAAAGAGGGGCTTTGTCCAAAATGGACCGGTTCCAACGAATTCTCCCAGCGCCAGTGTTCGCGACTGGGTACAACGAGCATACTACCGGAAAAATATTTAATTGTCCCCGCTATATTAGCACAGATGTTCTTATTTTGTCAAGGATTTTAAGGCAATTTCGGGAGCACGAGTCTGCCGCTTGCATGATGCCGACGATGTTCGGCTACAACCAGCCGCGCGATTGGAGAGATCGTGAGTAGGGCGAAAGTCACGAGTTTTGGCACGAGGCGACGCAGGTGAGGACTATTTGGGTGCAGTTCAGAGTGAGGGGATACTATTTCTGTTGACTTAATTTTTCTTTGATTGTTTCTAAGTCTTTAATCGAACGATTAATTGCTGGATGACTGCTGGGAAGTACCCTTTTTTTGATTTCTAGGGCTTGTTGCATATATTCATATGCTTTTCCCCAGTCATTCATTTGAGTGAATAGGATTGCTAAATTATTGAGTGTTGCAGAAACATGCAATTGATCTTGGCTAGAGAACTTTCTGTCAAGTTCTAGCGCACGCTCAAGCATATGCCGAGCACCATTTAGATCTCCCAAATCCATTAATACCCCTGCTAGATTGCTCAGAGGGGTTGCGAGATCTGGGTGCTCTTTTCCGAGTAGGTTTTCATCTATTTCAATTGCGTTTTGGTACATCCTCTTTGCAGATTCCAAATCACCTAGATTTCTAAGTGTAATAGCCAAATTAGACAGAATGGTGGCAATATTTGGGTGATTTCTTCCAAAATTGCTCTCGAGAATGCTTAGGGCTCGCTCATAAGCAACTCGAGCACCAGGAAGATCATTCATGCTTTTTAACACTCCTCCAAGGTTGCTCAAATCTCTAGCAATATCAGGGTGGTTTTTTCCATATGCCTTTTCGTCTATCTCTATTGAGCGCTCCAATAATCGCCGAGCACTATTAAGATCACCCATGTCTGCTAACAAAAGACCATAATTATTTATCATAGTTGCAGTGTTCGGATGATCTTTGCCGTAAGAAATTTCTTCAATTTCAATTGCGCGCTCATATAATCGTCTTGCTTCATCGAATTCGCCTAGTTTTGAGGCTATTAAAGCCAAATTACTCAACCTAATCGCAATATTAGGATGGTCAAGACCAAACACCTGTTCGTTTATTTTAAGAGCACGTTCAAACATTTGCTTTGCACTTGCCAAATCACCACTGTCTTTTAATAAGATGCCTAGATTATTGTAAATAGTTGCAAACATAGGGTGATTCTTTTCAAGTTTCCCTTCACAAATCTCATTAGCGTTTTCATAAAGCTCTTTTGCATATGTATAATTACCCATCTCTCTTGCTATTGCCCCAAGGTTATTTAGCATATTTGCGGCAGATAGAGGGCTGAGAGAGTGATTTTTCATTCCAATCCTAATAGCCCGTTCAAGTATATTATCCGCGCTAGTAAGATCGCCCATATCTGCTAATGTTGTTCCTAGATTATTTAACCACGGAATTATCAGTGAATTGTCTTCTCCAAACAACTCCTCCCCAATTTCTACTGCGCGCTCATTTGCAGCCTTTGCCTTGGCGTACTCTGCATTCATTCTATACTGATATCCTAAAGCGTTCCATATTCTAGGTGCTCTTTCTATATGATATTGTTCTATGGTTGGTGCGAGTTTTTCCAAGTGTGGTCTTAGCGAAATAAAAGCAGATGGTATCTCTGCCTCATAAGCTTTTTCACAAGCAGTATCAATACTATCAAGTATTTTTACAAGTCTTTCCTTGTCGTCGGTTAATTGCAGGTGGGCAAATTCTGCTAGAAGGGGGTGAATAACAAAGGTTTGATTTAGTAAGCCAATATCTTGTAAACGAATTAATGCAATGTCAGCTTTTTCTTTGTCGTCATTAGCTAACCCGTAGAAAATCTCTACTGGAATTGGTGTGTTTGGTGCTAAATAGCCGCTTGCAATGAAGAAATCCTTTGACATTTCATCTGTTTTGCTTTTGCTTAACTGATCCCATGAAACCAAAAAGGTTTCCAGTAGACTGGTTTCGTGGGCAGTGGGACTTTCATCCTTTGACCAACTTGACATTGATGTGTGTTTTAGAGAACTTCCTGCATCATCTAAGCGTTGAAGATAATTTGCTGGAGTTAAAGTTGATCTTGCATTAAGATACCGCCCAGCCAAGTCTACAGCAAGAGGGAGATTTCCTAAGCGTTCTGTTATTTTTATTAATTCGTTATCATGAAAATTCTTCAATCTAGGTGCAAGGCTACGAAGCAGGGAAAGACTGTCAACAACTGTAAATGTATTTATTGGATATATAACAACGCCTAAATCAGCACTCCAGTTTTGATGATGAGAAGTTAAAAGAACTTGCAACCCATTAAGTTTAGGCAACCACTCGCGTAATATATTTGGCTCCTCAATACTGTCAAGTACAATTAGCCGATCGGGTTGCTCTTGCCATATTTGAAGGGTTTTTCGTGCCTGCTCGGGAATAGTCTGGATATGATCGGGCAAACCCATCGAAAGTCCACAAGCAGCGATTTCGGATTCGATTCCATGGTCAGCATTAATCCAGTGTACACCCCGAAAATAACGACCATAACGATAACAAAACTCAGCTGCTATTTGAGTCTTGCCAACTCCTCCCATACCAACTAAAACGACTGATTGGGTAGCTGCCGTTACTTTATTTCCTCTTAGTAAATTCCCTTCGAGTGCAAGTAAATCAGCTCTGCGACCCGTGAATACCGCATTGTGGATATAAGGTATGTGAGATCCAGATGGCAATTGCCCTGCTTGGGGAATTAACTCTGCAAAGCCTAATCCATCAATTTTTAATTGAGAAATTTCTAAGTCCATCAATTGCTTATCGTTTTGTTGGGCTAGCTCAAACAACAAGCTGGCAGCATTATCTGGCATGGTTATTTCCACAATAATGCTCCCTGGATATACTCTATCAAATTCAATTTCATCTTTTTTGATTTGAAGAATAGCCGCAAGCGAACTCAATAAGACATCTCTACGGGTGGAGTTGAAATCAGAAAATTCTCCCCGCAACAAGAGTACAGCTTTTTTTACTTTTGGTGAAGATTTTTTGGGTTCTGTTGTTGCAAGACTCCTAACCCTATTCCTTTTTCCTAATGCATTGTATAGTTTCACCCATTCGATATCCATGTCTTCAGAATCAACAAAGTTGATATATGTCAAAGAACCGAGTCTGAGTGGCAAACTACACTTTTCTCTAAGCAATGGAATTAACCGCCTTTGGCGATTAGCTGGAGAAAGCGTTTGTACCATTAAGTTTTCCACCTCTGCCCATTCACTTTGAACATATGCTGGTGAAAGTACGAGTACAGTTTTTTTGCTTTGAATTACTGCGCGTTCCATTTCGTTCAAACTAGGCGCCCCGGGCTCAAAGTCTCGAAAATCAATACAAGCTTTGTACCCTGCTTTTTCAATAGCGGGTAACAATTCCTTACGAACCCATTCCTTATCTTTGGAACTGTATGAAACAAATACATCGTATTTGAAGGCTTTTCGCGTCATAAATTCTCACAGTGTAGTTGATACTAGGATTATATAACACGTCATTTAGAATTCAAAAGGTAGCCAGCCTTATTTAGCATCTATCTCCCTTGCGCGGGTTTTGAATTTCTTTGAGAGTGTTCTTAATGCGGGGGGTGGTGGTCAATAGATGAGGAACAGATCGTCCCAAGCGCGTGCCTCATTAGGTCGGATGGTTTACCGGGGATTTGATTGGTCCAGCAACCGGTTCAGGTTTTCACGGGTCAGGAGCGTCCCTTCCTTGGGGGAAGTCAGGAAAGGTTCCACATCCGCCAGCGCCTGTTTCCAGGAAATGGCTTCCAAATGAGAATGCAATGTTTCGCGCCAAGTCTGCGGAAGGACCTTCCCACCGCTCCAGCCTGTTTGTGCCAGGGCATTGTTGAGCAGAATCAGGTTGGGAGCCGGCCAATCGGGAGCGCTCAGATACCAGAATAAGTCATATAGGTCACGTCCCTTCAAGTAAGGGCGCTGAAGCAGGGCATGCAGTTTTCCGGCCAGCAGGGAAGCGCGATCATGGTGCTGGATGTTGAGCAGCACCTGACGGCGCACCAGGGTCGTTTCCACAACGGCCCCTTGAGGAGGGCGGGTATCCACTTCGACCTTCACAGCCAGGGCTTCGTCCTGGTGGGGAGACAACCCCAATTCAAAAAGCAGCCCGGGGAAGCGAACGAAGGCATTGTGTACCACTTTTTGATCACTGATCTTGAGGGAGACCGAATACCCCTGGGCTTCCAGGTCGCGCTGGATGTCATCCAGGTATTTACGAAAATCATACGCTCCCGGGTCCCCCTCCAGGGAAAAATCCAGGTCTTCGGAATACCGTAGGCTGTTGTAGAGAAAACGCAGTGCGGTCCCCCCCAGAAAGGCAAGCGGAACCATCGCTCCCGAGCGCTGCAGGCTTTGTAAGATCAGTGCCTGCAGGTACTCGCGTGCCCGATTGCGGGCTTGCAGAGGATTGGAAACAGCAGCAACCAACGTACGAAGGTATTCTTTCATGATCGCCATCCTGGATTTGAAAATGATTCCTTCAACTGCTCGTGTATGCCGATGCCTCTTCTTCGATGAGCGAGAGCAGTCGAGTCGCGGCTCGCAGCCATTTGGGTTTACCGGCGCGCTCTGCCAGGGAATTCAACCGGCTCCGATCCAGGGTCTCCAAGTTCTGCAAGCGCAGGCTGGCGAGGAACAGGGGATCATTTCCGTTCGGCGTGAGGTGGATTAGATCGAGGAGCGCCTTTTCCGGAAAGGCGACAAATGCCTCCTGCCCGGCGGTCAGACTCACCTTCTGGTAACCGAAAAATAAGTGAGCTGCAATATGCTGGAACCGGAAATCACCCAATGGGTTATGCCACTGTGATGGGCGCAGGGTGGTGACACTCAAAGTCTGGGAAACGAATTCCGGGATCAATCCGTAGTGGGAGAGGGCGGATTGCAGGCTGACATAAGATCCAGGCATCAGTGTGTTAGCGACTAGGAACGGGTGAGGAAAAGACTGCTGGTAGGGTGCAGCGAGTGTATATACCCCGCGGCGCAGTTGAATGATCTTGCCCGCCTGCGTCCAACGGGAAAGTTGACGGCGTACGTCTGACGGATCAACAGAGCCGGCCAAGAGAAGGCTGGTTTCGAAGATCGGCTGTTTAGAGGTATACGAAACAAGATCATCGAATTTCATAGCAATATTATGCCATTATTGGCAATTTAATGCAATGAAATACAAATTAAGCATTACGGTGCAGAAAGACGACAATAAACAACAGGGCCAACCATTCGATGCTCATACATCGGGTACTGCATGCGTTCAAAATTTGACCACCATGAGCTTAGGAAGGTCAACCAAGATGTGTTTTCTACTTGACCACAACCTGCTTGTTGAGCTCTTGGACCAATAAATCGGTGAAGAGATGGAATTAAATCCGCCATTGTACACAAGCCTGCCCAAGGCATTGTATAAACAGTAGCCATGATTACTTCATTCTGGAAACACATTCCATCTTTGACTTCCACATTTGGATGACTTGCCTGGTATTCTTGCGCGAGCTCAGAATACGCCTGCCGGCGTTCTGCAAGCAGTTCATAGTAGGTCCGGCCATCGTATTCCGGCATGGTCATCGGTTGGCCGGCACGCCAGGCAAAGTAACCGAACGGGGCGAGAATCGCTACGATCACGATCAATCCGAGGATCTTGAACATCAGTCCCACTCCCTTCCAAAATGACCACTTTTTATTCTTTTTCATCATTGGTTCTCCAAGGCTATTTTTGAATTACAGCCAAGATCTCATCTGCTTGAAAGACACGATTACGCGCTTTCCCCGTGATCTCCCGAAGAATGCCGATCCGAGTCAAGCGTTCGATGCAGCGTTCGGCTGTCATATACGGAATACCCAAGGCTGTTTCCGCTTGACGGATATTGAGTATAGGCCGCTGGAAAACCAGGTCGAGGACCTGTTCAAGGCGTTCCTGCCGCCGGCCTCCCCGCAAGCGTTCCAAGTAATCCGCCCTCAAGCTCAGAAGGCTTTCCAACCGCACAGCATCGCTGATCGCCTGCATGCTGATACCCAACAGGAAGAATGACAACCAATCCTCCCATGCTCCATTCTTACTCACATTCAGAAGGTGTTCATAGTATTCCTGCCTTCGGGCTTCAAAATACACACTCAAGTTGAGCATGGGACAGGAAAGCACATTCCACTCATTCAGCAGGAGGATGATCAAGAGCCGGCCCATGCGTCCGTTCCCATCCAGGAATGGGTGGATGGCTTCGAATTGGTAGTGCAGCAGACCGGCGCGCACCAGGGGTGGGATCTTCGATGAGGCATGGATGAATTTCTCCATCGCATCCAAAGTTTCCAGCATTTCGTCTACCGGAGGCGGCACGTAGGTTGCGTTCTCCAGCGTACTGCCGGCCGGCCCAATCCAGTTTTGACTGCGCCTGAACTCTCCGGGCGTCAGCTTTCCACCTCGGACGTTTTCCATCAACCGAGCATGGATTTCTCGAATAAGCCTCAGGCTAACTGGCAGCGTTTTCACGCGCTCCAAACCGTACTCCAATGCCCGAACATAGTTGAGGACTTCGTTCGAATCATCCACTGATTCACTGTTGCTCTGCCCTCCGGCTTCGTAGGCATACAGGTCGATCAGGGATGCCCGTGTGCCCTCTATTCGGGATGACAGGACGGCTTCCTGTCGGATGAAGGGCACGATCAGGGCCTGGTTGAAGGGGAATGAATTGGCAAGCGTATTCAGGCGACTCAAATCCCGATCTGCTTCCGACAGGGCGGAGATGATTGCCAATGACCATTGGATATCAGGCGGCAGTGGGTTCGGAACATAAGCCCAGTACCCTTTCTGGGTGTGAACCACTTTGCCCGAAATACTGTTGCGGAATTCTTCTGGATTCATGAATGCTGCCTTCCGGATGCCTGATGTTAATAAGAAAACAAGTTATTATCATTTAGCGTCTATATGTTAATAATCATATCTGTTATTAACGTATCTGTCAAGTAATGTTAATAACGGGGGGGGGACAATTGGTAGACTGTTTTGTGCTGTATCCACCATTGTGTTCTGGAGTTCAGGGGACTGCGATTGCCTAAATGCGCTTCCGACATGTGGCGGAAATTCCCCTACTGGCCTCCCCGCCTTTCTGTCAGTTGCAAGGGGTTTCTGGCACATCCTGCCGATTTTCTGGCACTTCGTCAAGTGATTTTCTGTCACTTCACAGATCTCGGATTCGGGCCCAGGGACTTTCCCCAGGCTTGATCGACCTGAGAATCTCAAGGCATGTAGCATACAAGCGACACTTCTTCCCATTCTCGGTCACCCATTTTAGGATCTGGCTTTGCATGGAATTCATCGATCCTGTCTTCCGGGCCACGATGTAGATCCTGCCGCCTCCAACCAACCATGCGTTCTCCCATTTTCTGACCGCAGACACTCGGTCTTCTTTCTCCCCGGTCTCCACTTCGAGGTAGCAAGTCTCACCGTCTTTGCTGGCAATGAGATCTGGCCAGAAATAACGGTTCTCTTCAATCTTGATCTTGTCAGGCTTTAGTACCACGCTGAAACCCAGACGGGTGAAGTGATCCGCCACCCGGAGAACCAGGTTGCCCTGCAAATCAGTTTGATATGCCTTAATCAACCCTTCGAGTTCGCACGGGAGTGGATTCTTATTGGTCAGATGGGTGTACACCCAACGTCCCTTGTCTGTTATTTGGACGACATCTGTCGGACGGCCGCGCAGGGAGTAGCCGGGATCTCGACTCAATAATTCCGCCTTGCTGCAATCCGTGACTGCACGCAAGGTGGTTTCACTTGCCTGCACACCTTGAGCGAGAAGCGCGTCTTCAATTTGCTTTACCCGCGCCAGGCCTGTTCTCCCGATTAATTCCAGCACAGCCCAACCCCGGTCAAAATGTTTGCTTCTTTTCCATTCTTTCAACCAGGTTGTATGGTCGCTGGAATTCACCGGGTTCCGCAATGCCAGCAGTTCCGCCTCCTGTGCCTTGATTTTCTCTCGCGCCTCATTCAAGCTTTTCTCAAAGGAAACCGCCTGATTCCGGAATTCCTCGGCCTGGGTCTCCGCCTTGTTGGCTCTTTTTGTTTGTGTGTCAAGTTGCGATTTGTACGACTCGATCTCCCGATTCAGACTTTCCGTCTGTCTGGTATCAGAGCTGGTTCCGACAACACCCAGCCTGGCTTTTACAAAGTGAACGATCTCTGTCGCCAGTTCTTCGGACGGTATTTCATCATCCATGCGGCCTTTGAGCAGCTGATCAAATTGCTCACCGGCCAGCTCCTGCCCAATGCAAATAAGCTGGTGCTGGACCCGCTTTACTCTTTCACTCTCCATTGCCAGGAGTGTGCGGTTGGCATCCAGGGCAGTTTCCAGCTCACGAATACGGATTTGTTCCTGGCTCATGGTGTTCCTTGAATCCAAGGGGTTTGGTTTAGGCGGTCCAGCGCTGAGACGGCGGTGGTCAGAGCTTCCTGGGCAGAATCATAATTTCCAGAAGTAGGCTCGCTGATCCATTTCATGATCTCGAATGCGGCGCTTGTATATTGCTCCACTGCAGTTTGAATGGCACTGTGGAGAGGTTCCAGGGTAGGTGGGACCGAGGCGCTGTCCACATCCGCCTGGAGGTTAAGCAATTGACCGTATAGGCTAGACGCCTTCCCATCCTGTGTCAGGATGTCCGTGGTCTGGTTTTCCAACAATTCCTGCAACCCTGTGTCAATCTCGACAAGTTCCGCCGCCCAACGCAGGGCGTGATTTTGGTAACGGGTGATTTGAGACAGGCGTGGGGAGAGCAGCAGAGGCCTGCCATTTTCACCCACGGGCGAATTTAGAAAACCGAGTATTGCCATTCCTGTCAGTGCCAGAACGATCAGCAGCGTATGGAGAAAGGTACGGAAAGTTGATTTTGGGATCTCGATGTCGTATTTCATTTCACAACCTCGACTTTCGTATTCTGGGAACCGGCGAGTTGGGCGGACTTACCTGCCTCCCAATTCACACCTTCCAGAAAGGTAATATGCTCTGCGGTTACTTCCACCACTTTGCCACTCTCCCGTTCCCGGGTCTCGAAATGTCCATCCACGGCGACCTTCGCATCCTTTTTCAGGTAGGGGTGGACAAGTTCTGCCAGGGAGCCGAGCACATTGACACGCAGGCCGTTCAAGTATTGATCGTTCGACAGCCTGAAGCGTAACAGGGCATAATTCCCCAATTCATCAGCACGCTTGTACCAATCCAGATGAATACCATCCTCGACTTCTCCGATGATGAAAGCATTGTTGGCGGACTCAGAAGGGCGGGGAAGCTGGCGGCGAATTCTTTCCTGCTCGCCATACTCCCAATTGATGTTCCGCATCATGATCAGGTTGATGGCTTCGATTTCATGGATTGTTGAGCCTTTGAACTCCCGGCTGAGAAGATTGCCAAACACGGCAATGCGCGAACCGCATTGTAGGTAAGGGTAGTACAGTTCCGCTTTTTCATCCCAAAGATTGACCCGTAGCCCTTTTACCAGCTTCGGGCGGTGGGACATCAGGATCAACCGGAGAAAAGGTCGCACTCTCTCCCCAAAGCGTATGTGGTCATAGTAGATGTCCGATGTAAGGTTTCCAACCAGAAACACACGGTTCATATTCTCAACTCCTCATCAGCGTTTACAGGTGCGGATCGTTTCGATCTCTTGGAAGGTCTTTTCGCCATCCTGGAAGATCTCGGTTTTTCTTCGCTCGATAGTTTGAGCAGCCTCATCCTCTCCGAGAAGGATGGCCAGTATAGTTCCATGACGTTCAGAAAATCCCATGGCTTTGTCCCAGATCTCATTCCCGGAATCTTCGGCCTGGAAGTCATACTTTCTGGCTGCACGTCGGACAGACCATCGCACAAGTGGAATCAATTCGGCCGGAGGTAAATCAGCCAATCGGTCATACGGGTTTCCCGGACCGCGATCCGGATTATCCCGGAGTGAGGCGAGCGCGTATGCCAGGGGATTTTGGATTCCCTCCCCGGCCGGGCTGAAAGCGTAAAGCAGCCAGGACACGAATGCTTTCACGGAGGCATTCTTCGCATGGAGATCCTTTGCCACTTTCGGATGGACGCGGGATTGAATCAGGATTTTCCTCAGAACCCAGGAAGATGGCACTGCTGCCGCCGGGTCGTCTTGGGTGGTGGTTGTGACTCTCTTTTGTGGTTTATGGGAGGTATTTAAGTGCTTTAACCTGTGCCATTCGCGCCATCCATTAGTGTCATCCGCGCCTTCCATTGGTGCCAACTGCGCCATCGTATGGGTGCCATCCGCGCCATCCTTATGGGTGTCAACAGCGCCATCAACCGGTGCCATTCGCGCCATGCTAATGGTGCCATTCGCGCCATCGAAAATAGGCTCGTCCAACCGGACCTGAATCCGCAGCGAATCAACATCATCCCGTTCCTGGCTGGGAAGGATGCACAGGAATGCGCTGACTGGCCCCTGCTCATCTCGGATCCATTCCCAGATGGTCTTTGACCGGTTCAGGCCGAGCCAATCTGCCAACTCGCCATATCCTCCCCTGACCAGAACTTCATCCCGCACTTCGCCAGTATCCTGGTTTATGTAACAGCGGTCCCGAAGCAGGGCCACCAGCCAGGCCTGAGCGGGAGTAAGCGCTGCGTTCGAGATGACCGTCTCCAGGAAGTAATGTGTCATCAAGATGGTGCCAAATGCGGAGGTGATCCTTCGATGGAGTGTCTCTGCGGCATCCCTAAGGTCGGCCGATAGATCACCATCAAGACCTGACATCGATTTGGTGATTGCCATGACCGACCTGGGAATGTCCTTTAGTTTTTCTGGCGCTGGAACGCCAATGGGGTGAAGGATTTCTCCGACCAGGTCCTGATGCGCATTGGCCTGCCTGAGCGCATCCAACAGGGACAAGCCTTCCTGCAAACGATTCTCCAACCATTCGAAAACAGAGGCGGCATCCGCCTGGCTGAGGGGAAGGGTCATGTGGACGGTGTAATGGTTTGGCAGACGATGGGCACGCTTGTCCCGGCCTTTGGCCCAGAGTGGCTTCTCATCACTGCGCTCCACCAAACCTAAAAGAGACTTCCAGGTCATTTCATCCTCGATGGCCCGAAAGAATGTTCGTCGGCTGAGGCCGGAAAAACGAATAATCTGGCGGACCGGAATGCGCCTGCTCTTTGAACCACTCTCCTGTCTCTGCCCATCCCAGACCGCCTGCCGCCAACCGACATACAGCCAGGCGTTGCGCACACCGATCTCAGGAACGAGACGGCTGAAATATCCCGGAATGGCTACCACCCTCTCGGGCAGCACAATCTCGTCATATCTCAGTTTGTGGACAACCTCAACCTGGGCCTGTTCCTCTTCGGTATCTTCCTCCTCCTGCTCATCATCCTGTTCGGTATCATCATCGGGCACCGGTTCGCCCACCACGAATGTGACAGACACATCCTGGTTCATGATGCCCATCAATAATCGCGTGACTGTACTTGTCAGGCGGCTATCCAGCCAATCGCGGGCATAGGCATTGCGAACCCCAATGGAAAAATATCCGTCCTCAAATGACTTTACCTGCGTATCACGTACCCAGGTGTCAAAGGAGGCTTTGGGCATTTCCATTTGGAGCTGGCCAAGAACGCATTGCCAGGCTTGTTCGGGATCGATGGGCATCGGGCTTTTTCCTGTTCAGGAACCGGTAAGGTCAATATGGATGGTGTAGAGCTACTCAGGAACGAATAATGGCTTGCAGGCCTTCCTGGAAGGGGATGGGCTACCGTATAGGCTACCGTTGTACGGTAATTGGGCATTTTCCTAACGGTGGCCTATAGGCTACCGTAGAACGGTAGCGTACATTCACTTTTTTTCAAATTTCTTGAAGTCAAGAACATACTCAAATCGGGCACACCTGGAGAGGCGCTTGTATGGCGACAACTCAACATTTCCAGCCTCTTGATCGATCACCCCGCGATAGAGATAGAAGGTGACAAGACCGGAAATTGAGATATGTTCCTTATCGGCGATCCGGCGAAGTGCCTCATGGAGTTCGGGCGGCAGGTCCAGGCCGACCTTGTGGCGTGCGGCATCCTTACGGGCTTTCTCTTGTTGTGGTTTGGGGAGACTGGCGATCCGCTTTTTCCTCTCCATGTCCTTGAGCATATCGGCGACAGCAGGATCGACCACATTCCGGCGGCTAAGGTTGCTGACCACCGATCACCTCCATGACCCTGCGCATCGTGCTGACATAACCACTCTCGTAACCACCATCGAACCCAATGACTGCTGGGGAACGAGGGCAGTATTCCCACAGGCTCTTTCCATAGGCCGGAGCTTCCCGCGCCTTGGTATCCTGGGGGATCGGAGGCCATACGTGACCGTTGAAGGTCTCCACCAGAGACCGGAGTTGGACAACGGTTTCGCGGGTGGTGCGGTCAAAGAAGGTGGGTAGAATGCTGTAACCGAGTTTGTGCCCCCGTTCGGCAACTTCACCCATTGAGCGCAGAACTTCATTCACGCCATCGACCGCCATGGCATCCAGCCTCGTGGGAATGAGCACCCAGTCGCTGGCCATCAGTGCTGAGATGTGAAGCACATCCAATGACGGCGCAAGGTCCAGGATGACCGCATCGTAGGGGGCATCCTTGAGAAGGCGACCCATCGTCTCAGTGGGGAAGTTGGAAACGACGATCGTGCGTTTGGCTTTTTCTGTTTTCTTATCCCCTGGCACGATATCGAGATATTCCCGGCTGAATAGGGCTACATCGGGGATCTTCTCTTCCTCCACGATAAGCCGGTACAAGCCAGGTGCTTTATCCATGCCAAGAGCAAACGCGACATGTCCCTGCGGGTCAAGATCCACCAGCAGGGTACGTTGCCCGGCCAGAGCGAGGCCGTGGGCGAGAGTAACGGCGGTCGTGGTTTTTCCAACGCCGCCTTTTTGATTGGCGAGAGTGAGGATGGTCATTTTCTGTCCTTATCGCGTGCAAGATGAACAAGGGCGGTGGTGAACCTTTCGGTTCACCACCGCCATAAGCACAAGCTCATCTCGTTCCTCAGGATCAAGCCCCTGTCAAATTACTGCAACCTGACTGCAACAAGTTATAGAACAATTGTTCTTTATGGAAGATTTTCCAACCAAAAACCCCCAGATATGGGGGCTATGGTCTTGCGAACTGCCAGATATAGGTGGGCCCGGTTGGATTCGAACCAACGACCAAGCGATTATGAGTCGCCTGCGCTAACCACTGCGCCACGGGCCCTGACAACGTCGAGTGCTCCAGTGTCATGTGATCCAGC
>Ga0233425_10006301_pt1 | contig 17748 bp, 10 predicted proteins | sample Watercolumn_Towu_2_FD_181712 | JGI IMG/M metagenome (GOLD analysis project Ga0233425, IMG submission 181712) | Freshwater microbial communities from Lake Towuti, South Sulawesi, Indonesia - Watercolumn_Towuti2014_140_MG | ecosystem: Environmental > Aquatic > Freshwater > Lake | place... | reverse complement strand
CTCCGTGATGGGCTCGATCGAGGCCGACGTGCAGCGGCGGGTCCGGCTGCAGGATGTCCGCACGGCGCTCGTCGAGTCGCTCGCCGATGCGTTCGCCGTGCCGCGGATCCACATGAACGCCGGCTTTCCCTACCGCCTCCATCCCGCCATCCCGAACCAGCCGGAGGTCGTGAGTCGTGTCGGATGACCGTTCGCCGGCGGGTTCCGCCGCGATGCTGCCCGTGCTCCCGGTCCTCGGCGATGCCTCCGCCGTGGCCGCACCGCCCCCGCGCCGCCTGCCTCCCTGGCTGCGGCAGAACCTCGGCGCCGGCGGCGGCCACGCCGAGACCGCGCACCTGATCGCGGAACTCGGCCTCGAGACCGTCTGCTCGTCGGCCAAATGCCCCAACCGCCTCGAATGCTGGTCGCAGCGGACGGCCACGTTCATGATCCTCGGCAACGTCTGCACGCGGCCGTGCGGGTTCTGCTCGGTGCCCAAGGGCAAGACCGAGGCGCTCGAACTCGACGAGCCCGAGCGGGTGGCGGAGGCGGCGCGGCGGCTGGGCCTCGCGCACGTCGTGATCACGAGCGTCACCCGCGACGATCTCCCCGACGGCGGCGCCGAGCATTTTCGGCGCACGGTGGAGGCGGTCCGCGCCGCGACGGGCGCCGCGGTCGAGGTGCTCGTGCCCGACTTCCTCGACAAGCCCGGCGCGCTCGAGCGGCTCATGGAATCGCGGCCCGACGTCTTCAACCACAACACCGAGACGGTGCCGCGGCTCTACCGCACCGTGCGCGGCCGCAAGAGCGTGTATGCCTGGACGCTCGAGCTGCTCGCGAACGCCAAGCGGCTCATGCCAGAGGTGAAGACGAAGACCGGCCTCATGCTCGGCCTCGGCGAGACCCGCGACGAGCTCCTCGACGTGTTCGCCGACTTGGTCGAGCGCGACGTCGACTTCCTCACGCTCGGCCAATACCTCCAGCCCACGCTCGACGCGCTGCCCGTGGAGCGGTACGTGCCCCCCGAGGAGTTCGACGAACTCGGGCGGCTCGCCCGCGGCATGGGCTTCAAGCGCGTGGCCAGCGGCCCGCTCGTGCGGTCGAGCTACCACGCCCGCGACATGGCCGAGGACGGCCGCGTGGCCTGACGGCGGACGACTACGCCGCGTCGCCTTCCTCGAGGCCGTGCTCGAGGAGCTTCTTCCGCAGCGTGTTGCGGTTGATCCCCAGGCGGGCGGCGGCCTTGAGCTGCACGCCGTTGCAGGCCGCGAGCATCTGCGCGATGAGCTCACGCTCCACGCGGCTCACGATCCGGTCGAAGAGGTTGTCGTCGTCGGGGCCGGCCGTCGTCATGCCCTGCTCGACGAGATCGCGGGCCAGGCTGTCGAGGTCCCCGCCCCGGCCGGGCACGCTCACCGTGGGCCGCCCGCCGCGGATCGTCGGCGGCAGGAGGTCGGCCGTGAGCTCGTCGCCCTGCGCCATCACCACGCACCGCTCGACCACGTTCTGCAGCTCGCGGACGTTCCCCGGCCAGTGGTACTTCACCATGGCCTCGAGCGCATCCTTCTGGATGTGGACGACGTAGCGGTCGTTCTCCTGGTTGTAGTGATCGAGGAAGTGGGTCACGAGCAGCGGGATGTCGTCGCGCCTCGCCCGCAGCGGCGGCAGCACGATCGGCACCACGTTGAGCCGGTAGTAGAGGTCTTCGCGGAAGTTCTCCTTCGCGACCTCGTCGAGCAGGTCGCGGTTGCTCGCCGCGATCACGCGCGTGTCCACGCTGATCGTCTCGGTGTCGCCGACGCGCTCGAACTCGCGCTCCTGAAGCACGCGGAGGAGCTTCACCTGGAGCTTGGGCGTGGTGGAGTTGATCTCGTCGAGGAAGATCGTGCCGGTGTGGGCGGCCTCGAACCGGCCGGCGCGATTGGCCACGGCCCCCGTGAACGCCCCGCGCACGTGCCCGAAGAGCTCGCTTTCGAGCAGGCTCTCGGAGAGGGCGCCGCAGTTCACGCGCACGAACGGCCCGGTGCCGCGCGGGGAAAGCTCGTGGATCGCACGGGCGATCAGCTCCTTGCCCGTGCCCGTCTCGCCGAGGAGCAGCACCGAGGCGTTCGACGCCGCCACCCGGCGGGTCGTGGCATAGACCTCCACCATCGCCGGGCTCGAGCCGATCAGCCCGGCGATCGGCGCGGCCGTGGGGTCGTCAACGGGTTGGCCGGGTGTGCGCAGCATCGGGGAGGGCGGCGTGGTTCCTGCGATCCGCCTGTTCGAGAACCTCGAGGATCGCGCCGGGGGCGTCTTGCGACGCGCCTTCGCCCCGAGTGTACCTCCTTGCCACCCCCCGCACCTGTCCGCAGTCGAGGAGGACGCCGTGTCGTTCCACGCTCGCCGCAAATGCCGCCAGCGCCGTGGACCGCAGGGCCGCGGGGAGGTCGGCCCGCTCGGCCTCGGCCGCGAGCGCCGCCTGGGCCTCGGGCCGGGGGAGCGTGGCCAGCAGCGACACCGACGGACCGTAGAGCTCCTCGGTGAGCAGGGCCATGAGCGCCGTCTCGGTGGCCGCGCGCGTGTCCCAGCCGCGACGCGAGAGCCGTGAGAGCAGCGCGAAGGCCTCGTGGGCCCGCCCCAACCTCGCCACCCGCGCTCGATCGCGGCTCGCCGGATCGACCGCCGCCGGGCCGGCCACCTGGGCCAGCACGTCGGGGAACCGTGGCAGGGTCACGACGCCGCCGGTGGTCTCGTCGACGGTCGGCAGGAAGACGCTGTCGAGGCGATCGATGATCCCCACGCGATCGAGGTCGCAGAACTTCATGAGCAGCTGCGAGAGGAAGCAGCCGCGGCCGTCGTCGTCGAGCGGATCGACGACCACGAGCACGGGCGGCACGTCTCCGAGGCCCTGCCGCTGGAGGAACTGCGTGGTCTCGAACGCCGAGGGCGTGGCGATCCGTGCCCCGAGGAGCACGAGCACCGTGTCGGCCGACGAGCGCGCGGCGAAGATCGCCTCGCGGCCCGTGGCCACGCGCACCGGCTCGTAGCCGAACCGCGACACGCCCGTGGCCAGGGCATCGACCACTTCGACGTCGGGGTGCGCGATGACGACGCGATCGCTGCCGGTGGCGGTGGCCGCGTGGAGGAGCACGTCGAGCACGCGGCTCGATCCGGCGTAGGGAGGATCGCCGGCGGCAAGCGCGAGCGACCGCGCCGCAGCGAACTGCAGATCCGCGTTCGGCACGGCGAGCGCCCGCACGAGCGCCTTGCGGGCCGCCGGTGGCAGCGGCTTCACCGCCTGCTCGCCCCGCGCGGGGGCCAGCGCCGCCGCCACGCCGGCCGCAGCCTCCCACATCCCATGGGCGCCCGCGGCGTCGAGGACGTCGGCCGCCGACTCGGGCGTGAAGCCGTCGGGGCCGGCGAGCACCGTCTGCAGCTCTTTGGGCGCGAGGCCGGAGGCGTCGCCCGCCCGCTCGACGAGCGCCTCCACGCGGGCGAGCAGCACGAGGTTCACGCCGCGGGTGTCGCGGGTGTCGAGTGCCGCGAGATCCCGCGCGACGTGCAGGGCGTCGCGGGCTCGCGCGGCGCGCGGCGACATCCGCACCCGATCGAACCGCCTTGCCTGCGGATTCCACACGAGCCGCTCGACCACGCCCGTCACGCCACCGCCGAACGCGGCGGCGGCCGCGTTCGGATCGGTGACGGGCTCGAGGAGCATGTGATCGACCGTCGGCAGGCCGGCGGGCGAGAGCGTGCGGTCGAGCCGCTCGGCAAGCACGTGTTGGGCCGCGTTGCGATCGGGCGCGGCCGAGTCGCCGCCGCGGGCCGCGGACCGTCGGGCGAGCACGTCGAGCGCCGCCTCGCGGGCCGCCTGCGGCACGTCGGGCACGAGCGCGGGAGCGAGCAGGAACGACTCGATGTCCTCCGCACCGCTGGCATCGAGCGCCTCGATCACACCGGGCCAGGAATCGACGTCCTCCGAGGCGAGCCAGTCGAGCAGCGGCTGACGTGCGTCGTCGCCGAGGAGCGCGACGAGCTCGCGGGCGAGGCCGCGCGGTTGTTTGTCGGAAGCGGCGGTTGACTGGAGCAGCGGCACGAGGACCGGCAGCGCGTCCTCGCGGGCGCGGGCGAGTTCCAGCGCGGCCGCTTCGCGGGCGGCGACGGTCGGGGCACGCAGCCCCTCGACCGCCCGCGCCAGGGTCTTCGGGTCGCGCCGCCGCAGCCGGGAGGCCTCACGGATCGCGGCCACGACCTTGCCCACGGCCGGCTCGCGCGGTCGCAGGAGCCGCTCGAGCCTGCCGAGCGCCGCCTGATCGACCGAGTCGCCGAGGTCGGCGAGGATGCCCAGCCGGTCCCCACCGGCGTCTTCGATCGCGTCCACGAGTCGGCCGAACCATTCGAGCGACACCGCCGTGGCCTCGACGTCGGCCGCGCGGATCGCCGCATCCAGGAAGGCCGCGGGCGTGGTGCGACGATCGGCGGCGAGCGAGGAGACCACCGCCTGCTGCATGGCGTCGAGCGGCGGGTCGGCGGGGGGCTGCGCGGCATCCGTCGTGACGACGGCCAACAGCACCAGCGCCCCGAGCGGGCCGGCCGCCCAGATGTGGCGATGTCGCGTCCGCGGGCTTCCTGCCATGGCGAGTCGGTGCCGGGGCTATGGCGTGGCCGCGGCTCCCAGCCGCCGTCGCCAGCCGGCAATCTGTTCGGCAACCGCCGCCGGTGCGGTCGAGCCGAAACTCGCCATCCGCTCAACTGCCCGGGACGCTCCCAAGGCCCCGCGCAGACTGCCGTTCCAGCCGGCATATTCGCGACAGAACTCGTCATCGGAAAGCTCCGCCAACGACACCCCGCGGGTCATCGCCCGCCGCACGAGATGGCCGACCGTCTCGTGCGCGGTGCGCTGCGGCAGGCCCTGCGCGATGAGCGCCTCCATCAGGCTCGTGGCGTCGAGGTGGCCGCGTTCGAGCGTGGCCGCGATCTTCGGCCGGTCGAACGACGTGCCCGCCACGAGCGGCGCCGCCACACCGAGCACCGCCTCGAGCGTGTCGATCGAATCGAAGATCGCTTCCTTGTCTTCCTGGAGGTCGCGGTTGTAGGCGGTGGGCAGGCCCTTGAGCAGCACGAGCAGCGACTGCAGGTTGCCGATCGCGCGGGCCGACTTGCCGCGCACGAGCTCGAGGACGTCGGGATTGATCTTCTGCGGCATGATCGAGCTGCCGGTGCAGAAGCCCTCGGGGAGATGCAGAAGGCCGAACTCCTGCGTGCTCCACAGGATCCATTCCTCGGCCCACTGCGAGAGGTGCACGGCGGTGAGGGCGACGACGAACGCCAGCTCGCACGCGAAGTCGCGGTCGCTGGCGGCGTCGAGGCTGTTGGCAGCGACGGCATCGAACTGAAGCGCTTCGCGGACGTGCTCGCGGTCGATCGGCAGGCTCGTGCCCGCGAGCGCCCCCGAGCCGAGCGGGAGAACGTTCGTCCGCTTCCGGCAGTCGGCCAGCCGCTCGCGGTCGCGGGCGAACTTCTCGCACCACGAGAGGAGCTGGTGCGACGCCAGCACCGGCTGGGCCCGCCGCAGGTGCGTGTAGCCCGGAATCACGAGCCCCTGCTCGCGCTCGGCGAGGCCGAGGAACGCCCGCTGGAGCTCGGTGAGGCCGTGGTCGATTCGGTCGATCGCGCGGCGGCAGTAGAGCCGCAGGTCGGTGGCCACCTGATCGTTGCGGCTGCGGGCCGTGTGCAGCTTGCGGCCGACGTCGCCGAGCCGGGCCGTGAGCTCGGCCTCGATGTGGAGGTGGATGTCTTCCTTGGCTGCCGTGAACTCGAACCGGCCCGCGCGGATCTCGGTGCGGATCTCCTCGAGCGTGTGGGCGATGGCGTCGGCCTCGGGCACGGTCATCAGGCCGCTTGCGGCGAGCATCCGGGCGTGCGCGATCGAGCCGTCGATGTCGTCGTCGGCGAGCCGCCGATCGAACGACACGCTCTCGGAGAAGGCCTCGACGCGGGCGTCGGTCGGCACGCGGAACACGCCCCCCCAGGCCTTTCCGGGCTGGTTCTGCGATGCGTGCTGCGGACCGTTGGGCGTGGGCACCGGAGGGCTCCTTCCAGGATTGGCGGGCGAACACGAAACCTTACCCTCCGGGCCGGGGCGGGGGGAATCGTCGCGCGCCGTGTCGCGGGCCCGTGCGCCGGGCGGCGGTCGATGCCCCGCTACACTCACCGCATGACGCACCCAGAGGAGTTCCTGGCGCCCGGCGGGCGGCTCGCCGCGCGGCTTGCCGGCTGGGAGTCGCGGCCGCAGCAGGTCGAGATGGCCAACGTCGTGGCCGAGGCGATCGCCACGCGGCGGCACGCGATCGTCGAGGCCGGCACGGGCGTCGGCAAGAGCCTCGCCTATCTCGTGCCCGCCGTGCTCGCGGCCACCGCCGACCAGGCTGCCGCGGCGCCCGTCGCGGTCGATGATGATGACGACGAGGCCGCTCCCGGCAGCGTTCGCCCACGCCGCGTCGTGATCTCGACCCACACGATCGCGCTGCAGGAGCAGCTCGTCACGAAGGACATCCCGCTCGTCGCCGCCGTCATGCCGCGGGAGTTTTCCGCGGTGCTCGTGAAGGGCCGCAGCAACTACGTGAGCCTGCGGCGGCTCGGGCTCGCGCTCGAGCGGTCGGGCAGCCTGTTCTCCGGCGAGACCGAGCGGGGAGAACTGCTCGAGCTCGCCACCTGGGCACGGCACACGGCCGACGGTTCGCTCGCCGACCTGCCCGCGTTGCCGAGTGACTCGGTCTGGGAGGAGGTGGCGAGCGACTCGGGCAACTGCATGGGCCGCGCCTGCCCGACCTACCAGCAGTGTCACTACTACGCCGCCCGCCGCCGCATGGCGCACGCGCAGGTGCTCGTCGTGAACCACGCGCTCTACTTCGCCGATCTCGCCGTGCGCCGCGCCGGGGCGAGCCTGCTGCCGGCGCACGACATCGTGATCTTCGACGAGGCCCACACCGTGGAGGCGGTGGCCAGCGAGCACCTCGGCATCGGCGTGTCGAGCGGCGGCGTGGAACGCGTGCTCTCGAAGCTCGCGAACGAGCGGACCGGCCGCGGATTGCTCGCGCACTACTCGCTTTCCGACCTCGAGCTCGACGTCCGCCGCTGCCGCCGCGCCGCCGAGGAGTTTTTTGCCGCGGTCCGCGCCGCGGTCGCCGCGCGGGGCGAGCCGCCGTGGCGCGTGGCCCGGGCGGGGCTCGTGCCCGATTCGCTCGGCGAGCCGCTCGCCTGTCTCGCTCGAAAGCTCCGCGCCGCGTCCGACTCGATCGGCAATCCGGCCGAGCGGCACGATTTCACGTCACTCGCCGACCGTCTCGACGCCCACGCGGCCGCCCTTGACACCTGGCTCGGGCAGAAGTCGCCGGGGAGCGTGTGGTGGGTGGAGAGCCATCGCTCGCGCCGTGGTCGCGAACGGCTGACGCTCGCAAGCGCGCCTGTGGACGTGGGCGACACGCTGCGCCGCGAGCTGTTCGAGCGCGTCGGCACGGTCGTGATGGCAAGCGCCACGCTCGCGGTCGAGACCCCGGCCGCGCGGACCGTGCCGGAAGATGCCGACGACGCCACGTCCGGCTCCGCCGACGGTTTTGCGTTCCTGCGGCGGAGGCTCGGCGTGGGCGAGCGGGCGCTGTCGCGGCGGCTGGGCAGTCCGTTCGACTACGCGCGGCAGGCAAAACTCGTGCTCGTCGATCGCCTGCCCGATCCGTCCGACCGTGAGGCCTACGACGACGCCGTGGCGAGGATGGTGCGCCGCTACGTGGCGCGGAGTGAGGGCCGGGCGATGGTGCTGTTCACGAGCCATGCCGCGCTCGCCCGTGCCACCGACGACCTCGCGGGCTGGTGCGTGCGGCGCAACTACCGGCTCGTGAGCCAGGCCGACGGCCTGCCGCGGTCACGGATGCTCGAGGAGTTTCGCGAGGGGCCGGCGAGCGTGCTCCTCGGGACCGACGGCTTCTGGCAGGGGATCGACCTGCCGGGCGATCAGCTCGTGACGGTGATCATCACGAAGCTTCCCTTCGCCGTGCCCGACCGGCCGCTCGTCGCGGCGCGGATCGAGGCGATCCGGAGAGCCGGCGGCAACGCCTTCGCCGAGTACCAGCTCCCGGAGGCGGTGCTCAAACTCAAGCAGGGGTTTGGCCGCCTCATCCGCACCCACACGGATCGAGGCACCGTGGTGATTCTGGACCCGCGGATGCTCACGAAGCCCTACGGCCGCGTGTTCCTCGACAGCCTCCCGCCGGCGAGCGTGGAGGTCGAGCCGTATCAGGACGAGTCATAAGACGCCGACAAAATCCGCCCGAGCCAATCACGCTGCCGCGCGTCAATACGGAAGCCGATCACGGCAAAGGCGATCTCGTACCGCGGTTGCTGGCCTGCCCCCGATCAACGAGACCGCATTCGGCGCGAGAATCCGGATGCGGGCTCGTTTAAGGGGTTAGGTCAACCCCCCGAGATCCTGGAACGGCCGACCGCCTTCGGTGCGATCAGCGCTAGGCACGAGCCGTTGATTCACTGCCGTAGTGGCGCAGATGTGATCGCACGACCGTGAGCCAATACAACTTCGACCGCGCCGCCGTCACGGAACGATGGTCAGATCGTCGTCGGGCGGAAGTCGGATCGTACTCTTCGTCCGTAACACCGCGAGTGCGTCAGCCGACACGCGTTTGAGTCGAGTGAGGCTCACGGCGCCAGGCGTGCTGGAGAGCGCTTCGGCAACCGCAACCGCCTCGGGTCCGTCTAACGCGACCATTCCGTCGAGATGAACAGGCGCTTCGTCCTTCGGCCTGTCCGCCAGTGCTCGCGCAGTCTCCGCGGTAATGATCGCGAGCTTCATGAAAACGATGTCGCCGGGCCTCTTTGCGAGTTCGCTCGCCGCCTCCGGCGTGAGCGATTTGAGGCGACTGAACGACACATGCGCCGGCGACTGAACCAGTGCACGGGCGATCTCCGGCGAAATGGTCTCCAAGCTGTTCACGGCAGAGGAAGAATACGGTTCACGGAACACCTTTCGGGCGAGCGCGACCGAATCAATCTCGCTCAGACTCACCGTCACCTCGTCTGCATGCCTGGCGAGGATGTCTCCCACACCCGGCTCGAGCCGACGGACACCGGACAGGGCTAGCCAACTCTTATGCGCAACGAGCTCCATGGCCGCTTCGCGCGAAAGTTTCACCGTCCCGAGATTGAGCGGGCCCTTGTGCTTCGCCAGTTCGGCCGCCCCATCAGGGGAGAGCGTCTCGAGGTCGGGAAAAATCAGGTGACCCCGCATAGGTACCAATGCGCGAGCCACGTCGGCATCCAGCTCCCGCACACCCAGCCACAACGCAGGAACGTTTGTGGATGCAAGAATGCCAGCCACTTCCGAAGAGACCTCCGACACTCCAGAAAGGTCGAGATCCTCGCCCGTTTTGGTCTCGGCCAGCGCCCGCGCGACGTCCGGGGTCAGCCTCGTCACGCCCCATAACCGAAGATTCCCCTTGAAGCGGGCTAGTTCGCGGGCGGTTTCCAGCGAGAGCGTCTCTACCGCCGGCAAGGTAAGCATGACGCCGCGCTCGTTCCCCACGAGCTCTCGCGCAACCTCCGGGGTCAGTTCCGCGACGCGGGCAAGGGTAATGATGGGGCGTGTTCGCGCGAGATCGCGAGCCTTTTCACGGCTGATCGTGGGCTCCCCATAGTCGAAGTTTCCAGGAACGTATGTGCGACGATCTCCGCCATGAACACGCGCGCAGCACGCTATGACGATCAGAACAACGGCAGCGAGTGGGCATGCGGTCCGCATGGCGAGTGTGGAAGATCTCATGCTGTGCGTCCCCACGGCGTCCCTGGTATGGCCGTCACTGCCAACGCCCGCGATGAGCAGATCGCGGCATTGGATTCTCACCTCCGCTGGACCTTATCGCGATACTGCTCCATCGCTTGGTTCAGCCGCAAATGATCCGGATGGTACCGTCTGCGGTGCGATCAGCGTGCCGTGCGAGCGACTCGGCTGCTCTGACTGTAGGGCTTCGTCCAATTGAGGCAGAAGCTCGGACAATAGATCATCGCAGTCGGCGGGAGACTCCTTCGGCGGCAGACGGGAGTCCATACTGACGATGCACACCTTCAGAACCAACTGCCGCTCCGCTAAATCAATCCGTGCAATCCGCGGAACAAACCACGTTCCCTCACCCCCATACGTTATGTGCATCGTGCTATCTTGACCATTCTTTTGATACTGGGCAGCGTAGACCTCGGCGTAACGGTCACCCGCTAACTCAATCTTCCGCCGCTGGTCGCCTTTGTAGGTGTAGCGTCCTCGCACGACACCGAGGGCATCATAGTCAACGACGTCGCGAGGCCTGCCGTAGACGGCGGCAACGATGAGTGTGTTGCCTGAGTCCCTATTTCTAAAGAGCCGTGCCACGTTACGCACGCGATCCCTCTTGTACAGGGGTTCATGAGATATGTCCTTCTCGCTCTCCCACTCACCGCAAGTATTTGGGAAATGCGACTCGAAACGCTCTGGTACGTCGGGTACTTCAGTTACGGCCTTCTTCCCTTCATTACCGGGTGTTTGGTTGGCGTTGCTCACATCGCGTAAGCACATCAGGACCAAACACATCACGACGAGAGTTCGCATTGTGTCACCCCACTTCTGATGTCGGAGTCGTTTGCCGAACGTATGCTATGAGCAGATCGCACGACGCTGGAGGAAGCAGGGTTGGCGTGGGTTGGGTGAACCACGAGACGGCAACAGGTCGGCAAGGCGATCCGCCTCCCCCGACTCGCCGAGGAGCGGCAGGCCATCGAGTACACGCTCGCGGTCCGCCGCCGCCCAGAACGTGTCGGTGGTCGCGGCGTCGAAGTTGAACTGGAACGAGTGGCCGGGCCCCTGATCCGCAATGCGGGCAATCGCGAAGCGTCACTGCGCGTCACGTTCGCTTTCGAGGATCAAAAACGGTCGGCCTCCTCGCTTTGGATCCAGAGGCACGCCCGCCTCGCGAGCGTTCTGTCGGGCGGCGCGATTGGCTTCGTTGAATGCCTGCTTGGCCGCGGTCGTCATGAACTTACTGGCGAAGATCTCAATCAGCGAATACCAACCGTTCAATCGCTTCAATCCAGCGTCAGTGACCTGAGTCCCACCCAAGTGCAAAGTTTCCAACTTCGGGAAGCTTGGCAATCGCAGAAAGTGTTCATCGGTCACGGGACAGCCGGTGAGGCCGAGATATCTCAATTCCTGGCACGCCGCCAGAGCGGCGAAGCCCGTACCGGTGACGCTCGTCTCGCTTAGGTCCAAATGTCGGAGTTTCGTGCATTTCGCGAGGTGTGCGATGCCGGCGTCAGTGAGTTTTGGATTTCCCGAAAGGAATAGGTATTCAAGTTGCGTCATACTGGCCAGGGCTGCGAGGTCATCGTCCTTGATGTCGCTGTTACTCAGGTCAAGCGAGATGATCCACGGGCTCTTTGCCAGCCGAGCTAGCCGCCGGCGGTAATCCGACATCGGTGGCATATTCACTTCTTTTACGCACGGACAGAACGGCAAGATCGCGAGCATGCGATCGAAGTGGACGTCATGGGGCTCCCGGGGCGTCACGCTGTAAGCCGGATCACTCCAGCCGAGGGCCCGCGTTCTGTAGAGGTTGGCGGCGAAAGCGTTCAGGCACACCAGTGGCGCATAGGCGATCACGGCGGTGCCGAAGATCGCCAGCACGACGAGCACCAGCTTGAGGAACGGGCGTCGCATGTCAGGGTGTCGGCGGCGGCAGCGTGGAGCGGAAGTTCGTCTCGGAGCGGATCCGCGCCCAGAACGTGTCGGTGGTCGCGGCGTCGAAGTTGAACTGGAACGAGTGGCCGGGCCACTCTCTTTCGTATGCGGTCGACAGCCCCAGGGTCGTGATGTTGATGTTGTTCTCTCGGCCAAAGAAATCAACTTCCATCGTTCCGATCGGCATCGCCTCGGACCGTGCCAGAAACGCCATCGTCTCATACGCCGAAGGGCCCGGCTGCAGGCGGCCGTTGACCGGTTCGGGGAGCACGAGGCCGGTGGACAACTCGGCGTCTCGCACGAACCGCCACGATGGCGGTCCACCGACCACGGCAGACGTTGAATCGACCTCCCAGTCGCCGCGTACAAAACCTGAGATGACGGCGTAGGCATCGGGCCAGACCGTGCTTTGGCTAACTACGGAGGGTATGCCAGTTGGTTTCAGGTGATTGTTCAGCGGCCAGCCAGTTCTGAGGTCAGGCTCGAACGTCAGTACCGGAGGCACGAGGCTTGACTTGCTCCCAGCAGTTGCCGCATCGTCCGGATTGTACATGTTGACCCACTTCTTCGCTGCCGACTCCGCGCCCCGCATGTAGTAGTCGTCCGTGTCGGTGCCGTCACCGGACGGCCAGTGGCGATAGAGGTCGCTTGACGACTCGTCAATGGCACCGGTGTCATCTGAACCGTACGCACCCGCGGAAATCGCCCCCTGCATGGCGACGTACGTGTTGACCAAGTGCACGGCGGTGTCGTGCCCGCTGGCTGACCATTGGCGAAGCGCTTCGGCAGCTACGACGTTGCCCATGCTGTGGGCCAGCAGGTGCGTCGCTCCGTTAGGAGAACGTATATCGCTAAGATAGTTCATCAAAGCCTGCCCGGAACGCCACGCCTGGTATTCGCTGGCGTTATAAGTCAGATTGCGATATGCGTTCTCCACCATTGCATCAGGATACCAGTGTTTAGTAATCCAAGGGTCACGGTCTTGCAGCGGCCCTTCGGTATCGGCGAACGTTGGCCAGTCAAAGGCTGTGAACTCACCCCGAAAGCCCTGCCAGTACAGCCGCTTGAATGCTGTTTCCGCAAAAGCCTTCTTCCAGTCGCCGCCCGGACCGCTGGTTTGCGTGCCGTCGGTCATGTTCCAGCCATGGACGAGCACGACCTTGTCCCTGCCTGACAAAAATGGGGTGCCATTAGTCTTTGCGATGAAGATCGGTTGCGCTGCGGCAAGATGCGGCAACTCGGTCGTGCCAGCGGTGTATAGCGTAACGCGGTCGTCGCCATTCCCGTCCCGGTATGGAACCCGCATTCGGGTGTAGAAGTCCTTGATCTCACGTAGATCGAGGTCAAGGGTATGCGTGCGGCTGGTCGTGCGGGGCTGTCCGCTCGTGCCGGGCGGCTGGGGGTAGGTGACGGTAATGGTGTATTCGAGCGTCGTTTTGCCAGCTGTGCCTGGGGCCTCGAAAAGATATCGGAATCTCCCATCACGATCAGGCCATTTATCAAGCTGCAGGATCTTCGTCTCGTTCCCGATATCGGCTTCGGCAGCACGAGCGTTAAGAAGGCGTGCTGCGGCATCCGCGTTAGTCACATGATCCAATGGCCCAGATTGCGGGCGATCGTCGAACAACCGGATCGTTGGGCCAGCGGAAGTCATTTTCAGGCTGACCTGATACGTGGGCAAGTCCGCTGCCGGCGTGGGCGTCCCGCGCGTTGACTGGATCATCTGCGAAGTCAACGTCGCATCCGCGAGAAGGTGTATTGCGGCAAAGTCCTCGAGGTCACGCTTTGCCTTGATGAACAGGTCCGCCGCATCAACGGGCCCCGAACCGGAGACGTTCTCTGTCTCAAACTTGGCCTCGTTGAAAAATGCTGAAGGGTCAACAAACTCCTGTGTCTCGCGGTCATCATTCAGCCAGAACGTCAACTGCCGGTCGTAACTGTCTGCAAAGTCGATCGTGCCGTCGCGGTTCCCATCAACGCCGATGCCAGTATCGATGACTCGATATTCGACAGAATCGCTGGCCACCACAGACGTTGACGTACCGCTAGACCTCGGCATCGCGTTGAACGTCAGCATGTGCTGCGATGTGCCCGTCGCGGTCAGACCTTCGATCCAGAAGTCAAGCGTAGCGGCACCAGACGCCGGGGGTGCCACGTCCTCTCCGGATGGAATCTTCCACCATCCACCGGCGACCTCCGTGAATCCGGCCCACTGCGTTTTCGTCCACAGAATGATGGCGGTCGGATCCGAGACTACGAACTGAAACGTGAAGTCAGATGCTGTCGCACCTGTGAGCGATGCAGATCCACGCGTGAACTGCGTCTCGTACTCCGGGTCGATCTTTGCCGTGTCGCGGTAGTCAGGGATGTAGTGCGGCAACCCGGGCTCATTCCGGTTTGAGTCCGGGTGCGGGAGCGTTCGCGAGAAATCAGAGTTCCTCCAAACGACCGCTCCAACTCCGTCTTCGACCTCGGGAGGAAGGTCGTCGACGATGAGATCTACGTCCACCACGGTATAGCGAATGATGTCATCGGCGATAAGAACCCCTGTCCCAGAACCCGTGGATACGGAGGGCGACCACAAACCGGTTGAGACCGTCCACGTCAGCGTGCTCTCACCGAGCACCTCTCCAGCGACGTATACGACTGACGGCAACGTGTCCTCGTAAGGATCCCACGACTGTGAACCGCCGGGGCCGATCAGGAGATTTTTGCCTGCTGCGTCTGCATAAACCGAAAGACCTTGCGGTGCAGACAGCGTCGCCTTGATCTGCCCCTTCTGAGTAGGCGCAACGCCCAAGGAAGTGATCTGCGTCTCCGCTAGTGCTGCACCTGATATTCCACGCAGACGGAGTATCCTCCCCGGCGCATTCTCCTCAATCGGGGAGTCGACCTCGTGGACGATTCCACCGCCGTTATCGGAGTCGGTGTCAATGTTCACGGGCACGACCGTGAACTGGACTGTGTCAGAGGTCGAATAGCCATCGACCGACACGCTCCACGTGAGCGATGCGGAGCCAGCCTTGTCGCCCGCGACATAGACGGTCGTGGGCAGCGGATTGATGAGGGCATCGGCGACATCCCACGTCTCGCTCGTCTTGCCCGGCTCGAATAACGGCTGCGTGCCGGCCTTGTCGGCATAGACACGGATGTTGTCGGGCGCCGAGAGCGTCGCCGTGATGTTGCCCTTGACCGGAGTGGAGAGGCCAATCGGATTGATCTTTACTTCCGCGAGTGGATCGCGGTCGTGCTCCCGCACCGCCACCAGGCGGCCTGGGGCCGAGGTCTCGATCGCATCGTCCGCGGCGGTGATGCCGCCATCATTATTGGAGTCGGTGTCGAGATTGACGGTCGGGGTGCCCTCGCCGACGTACGCCAGCCAGTAGTCGTCGTCCATGTCGCCGTCGGTCCAGTCCTCGAACACGACGATCTTCTGATCGGGCGTGACCCCGAACGAAGCCAGGTCATTGCCCCGCACGTTCATGAACTCGGCGGCATAGCCGACTGAACAGCCCGCCGGGAACGGGAACACGAGATCCGGATTGCCATTGCGGCCCGCGATGATCGATGTCCCGCCAGCCCCACGCATCACCGCCGATTGCCACGAGTCCGTGTTCATCCAGCCATAGAACGTCGGACCAACATCGCTGGAGGTGATTGGCGACCCCGTCTCACCCACGTAGAACCCCATTCCTGCCAACTGGTAGAAGCGGCGGGGAGGCAGTGTCGCACTCGCCTCGCTCGTGATGGCTCCGGTATCGAGCGTTCCGCCCGGCTGGCTCAGGATCCGGACCGACAGGCCACCCGTCGATGGCACATAGGTGCCGAGCTTCTGATACGGGACGCCGTTGATCACCTTGCCGACCGGAGCCTGCTTCTGGTTTACGAGCACGGTGTCGATCACCGTGCCGCCATCGACCACCTGATAGGGCACATACGCCGACCGGCCGCTGGCGGGAGTCCAGGTCGCCCACAGGTCGTACGGCGACCCTGCCGCCAGACCACCGACGGCGAGCTTCGCCGAGCCCTCCACGCCGAGAAGCGAGCCACCGCCCGACGTGACGATGTTGCTCGACTTCAGCGAGCCGGTGACGTTCAGGATGCCCGCCTGAACTTCGGTCGTTCCGCTGAACGTGCTGATGCCCGAGAGTGTCAGCGTGCCCGTGCCGAGCTTGCGAAGCGTACCCGTGCCGCTGATGGCCTTCGCGAATGTGAGGCTGTTCGAACGATTGAAGACCACCACACTGGAGTTGGCGATCGGTGACGCCAGCGACCCACTGGTCCCGCCATTCCCGATCGAGAGCGTCCCGCTCGTGACCGTCGTCACGCCCGTGTACGTGTTCGCCCCCGTCAGCGTCAGCGTCCCCGCCCCGGTCTTCCGTACGCTACCCGACCCCGAGATTGCCGTCGCGATCTGCTGATTGAACGGATTGGCGATCACGAGCGAACTCCTCGTAACCACCGGCCCCGACAGCCAGGAGTTTGTCGTGACACCGTCACCCAGCTGCAGGACGCCGGCACTCACCGTCGTGGTGCCCGTGTACGAGTTCACGCCCGTCAGCACGATCGTCCCGGCACCCACCTTGGTCAGACTCCGCCCTAATCCGCCGTCCGAGATCGTCCCGGTGATCGTGCCCACCGTGCCGACCGAACCGACGCTCGTGTCGGCCATCAAGACGACCTGCCCCGTCACGCGGGCACCATTGTCCAGCCGGAGCTGGCCATACCCTTCGCCGAGCGATCCGCCAACAAGCGGATCGTGCTTGTCACGTCCCCGCCCTGGCTCACCCACAAGGTCGCCCCGCTCTCAACATCCACGGTCGCCGAGGATGCCGGATAGGCAGACGCACTCCCGAGCCGCAGCTTGCCACCGGAGACCCCGTTGAATGGAAGCACATCGAGCACGCCCGTGAACCGAGACAGATCCCCGGCCAGCGTCGCCGTCGTCGCCCCGGCCCCAAGCTGCACCTGCACCGTCCCTGAGCCGTCGATCGATGTCGTCCACGTGCCCGAAGGACTGTTGAGCAGCAGCGACCCACCCGCCGTCGTCACCCGGCCCGGCAGTGCCGCGGGCGCCGTCGCCTCGAGCACGCCGTCGCTGAGCGTGGTGCCGCCGCTGAAGGTGTTGCTGCCCGAGACCGTCCACCTGCCCGTCCCGGCCTTGACGACACTCCCTGCCCCATTGATGACCCCCGTGTTAACGAGCGTCCCACCAGAGACGGTGAACGTGCATGTGCCACTGAGCGACAGTCGCAAGCCGATGGTGGCGGTCGAGACTCCGGCATCGACAATAACGCTATCCGTCAAGGCGACGCCGTTGCCCGATACGGTGAAGTTGCTTGACGTGAACTGAATCGACGCGAACGACGTGTTGACGGTGAGGTTGTTGACGGGCGTCGTGCGGGCCGACCCCTGGAACACGAGCTGATCACCCGGCTGCGGAACCCCGGGCAGCCCACTCCGCAGCCAGTTGGCCGCGTCCGAGAAGTTATTGGTCGTCGCACTCTGTCCGGTCCAGATGCAGATCGCCAGAACCCGGCGGCTTTCGAGGACGTCCATCGACAGCCAGGCGGGCTGCGACCGACGGTGACTCCGGCGACGTCGGAGCGTCGGGCTGCGTCGCCGCGGTGAGAAGAGCCGCGAGAGCCCACCGAACACCTGTCGCCCCCGACGCACCCAGAACTGCTGACGCACGGCGATTTCTCCGCAGCCATGAGGACAGTCAAACGATCGGCACTGGCTTCGTGCCCGAAAGAGGCATGCCAGCACCTATCCCACCCCTCTGATTTAGTGACAACGGGAGGTACTTTGCGGGGGAGGAGTGTACCCAGTTTGAGCGGGGCGCCAATCATCACGAGATGACTTCACATTCCCCTCACGCAGCGTGTGGGGAATCTTTCTCCACGTGGGCGACAGCTCGAGCGATGACGGACGGTTATCCGAGGGGAGACGCTGATTGTTTGGTTCTTCCCGCATTTCAGTGGCAGGTCAGAGTACGAGACGCCGTCCTCGAG
>Ga0233425_10006300_pt1 | contig 17749 bp, 12 predicted proteins | sample Watercolumn_Towu_2_FD_181712 | JGI IMG/M metagenome (GOLD analysis project Ga0233425, IMG submission 181712) | Freshwater microbial communities from Lake Towuti, South Sulawesi, Indonesia - Watercolumn_Towuti2014_140_MG | ecosystem: Environmental > Aquatic > Freshwater > Lake | place... | reverse complement strand
CATCGTTTCTCTCTAGCGGTGCAGCGGTCATTGCCGTCAATCTTTATACGACCTCTCAAAGCGAGCTCACAAGCTGAGTCTCTAACCAGCCTCCAGGCGACATCGGAAAGCGTGATGTCGCCCTTTTACCCGAGGGTTTTGCCGGACACACTTGGCCGGCGATAGGAGGAGCTTGCTCCTCCGTTTTTTGCGGACAGAATGGATGGGGGCAAAAAAGGGCTCCGAGCGAGCGTCCGTCGATCGCTCCTAAAAACTAAAACATTCCGCCTGCCCCGTGTGCACTTCCGCGATGAACGGGATGATGCCGGGGAACCTTTTTCTCATCAACTCGTAAAGCTCCCGCAGGTCCGTCCCGCTGGCCTGGACCTTCCGGTCGTGGATCGCCACGTAACGGCCGGCGTACTCGCTCAGATCGGTCCGGATGAAGTACTCGTAGTCATCATCCAGATGGTTTCCAGGCGCCATGTCAGCCACCCGGCCTTTCGGAGCCGGTCTTCGTCCTGCCACGGACGCACATACCGGATTCTCCGTTATTAATAGCTTTCCCGTCAGCCTGGGGCGGAGACCTTCGATATCGGATCATGGTATAGGCCTTTGGCAAAGCCGGGCATTTAAACAATAGGTGGTCATGACCATTTTTTCGGATACGAGAGCGCCGGAGCGGTCATTGCCGTCAATCTTTCTGATTATTTGAAAGCGAGCGAGCGGACCGGGTCCTGGACCGGTCCGCGAGCGAGCGGCCACGGACCGCTCCATAATACCAATCCGCCTTCTTACCCGCCGCAGCCAGCCGCACGACCTCGGCGATTCTTTTCGCCCGCGTCTCGGGCCGCTTCGCCGACATTATCCAGTAAAGGGCCTGCTTCCGGTAGGTCTTGCAAGACGAGTTGAAGAACGCGCCGGCCCCTGGGGCGCCGGCAAGCGCCGAGACCAGGTCCTTGGGGGACTTGAGCCTCTCGATATCGTCGTAGAAATACCACGACCCGTCGCGCTTTGCCCTTGCCACCGCCGCCAGCCCCGCCGGGGCCATCCGCCCCTCCTTCGAAAGCCGCGCCACCCGCGCCTTGTTCGAGGGCGCCCACACGCCCCCGGGCTTGCGCGGCGTGAACACGAGCCTGAACCTCTCGGCGTCCAGACGGTTCCCGCGGCTGTCTACCCAGCCGAAGGCCAAGGCCTCCTCGACGGCCTCGCCGTATGAGACCTTCGGCTTTCTGGCCACTTTCTTGCTGAGAACGAGACAGACCGCCTTTTTCGTCCCGTGGTTCTTCTCGAGCCAGGCGCGCCAGGCCTTGCGGTCCGGGGGCTCGTAGGTCGGGATGGCCTCGTCCATCTTGGGCACCGGAAGCGCCACCGTTGCTTCATGAGGGACGGGACTGGCATTATTTCAAGGCTGCGCTGCGTCCGGGGCCCCGCCGGGCAAACTATATACGCCCCGTGCCCGATTGGCCCGCGGGGAGGAACCGGATGCAATCGGACCAGAGGGCATATGACCAGGCAAGCACCGTCTTTTCCCCGGACGGGAGGCTCTTCCAGGTGGAATATGCCCGCGAGGCGGTCAAGCGGGGTACCACTGCCGCGGGCCTCAAGTTCCGGGAAGGGGTCGTGCTGATAATCGACAAGCGCATCTCGTCGCGGCTCGTCGAGGCCAGGTCCATCGAGAAGATCTTCCGAATCGACCGGCACGCCGGCTGCGCCACCTCGGGGCTCGTGGCCGACGCCCGTGTGCTCGTGGACCGCGCCCGCTCCGAATCCCAGCTGCACAGGATGACCTACAACGAGGAGATTCCCGTCGATGTCCTGGCCAGGAACATCTGCGACCTCATGCAGAACTACACGCAGTACGGCGGCATCAGGCCCCTGGGGACGTCGATGCTTCTGGCCGGCGTGGACGGGCGGGGCTCGCATCTTTTCGAGACCGACCCGTCCGGGGCGCTCATGGCCTACAAGGCCGCGGCAATCGGCGCCGGCCGGAACGCCGCGATGGCAGTCTTCGAGGAAAAGTACAAAGACGACCTTTCGCTCGAGGGGGCCATCGCGCTGGGCATGGAGGCGATGAGGAAGGCCGGCGAGGGCGAGATAAAAACGGACACGGTCGAGATCGGGCTCGTCCAGACGGGAGAAGGCTTCCGGAAGCTCCAGCCGGAGGACGTGGCCGCCCGGCTGGGCAAGGGCAAGTGAGACAGGGCCGGACACGCGGCAGGCCCCGCATGGTCGGCCCGGGCGAAGCCGTATGACGGGCCCGCCTGGGCGGGGGGGCCCTGCCCGCCCTCCGCGGGAATGGAACGGCGGAAAACGGGGACCGATGGCCCGCGTCCCCCCTGGTCCGGGCCGCGGCCCGGTATCCGGAGGGCGGACCCCCCGGCCCGCCCGCCCCGGCCGGTGGCCCCGGTTCCCCGGCCGGGAGCCTCCATCCATCCGCCCTGCCACGACAGCCGAGACAAAAAGCCTATTTACTAGGTAAATTCATTGAAAGCGCTAGAAGGCGGCCCCGATGCAACGCTCGATACATAGGACCCTGAGCCTTTTGGTTCTGTTGGCTTTGGTCTTTGGCAGCCTGGACCTGACCTGCCTGGCCTCAGACGGTCCCGGCGAGGGCGCGCCTGCCGGCCCCCGCGCCGTCACCGCCGCCACCACGACCTCGGTCAGCGATTGGAAGGGCGGCTCCCTCTCCGGCCTCGCCGTGTTCAACCAGAGCGGCGGGGAGCTCAGGCTCTCCGGCCTGGAGTACGTGGACCTGTCGGCCTTCAACTTCCAGGCCGTCAGGGACCTCGAGATGGACAGCCGGGGCAACCTCTACATCGCCACCCAGCCCGGTACCATCATCCGGCTCCAGAACGGCACTGACTCCGTTTCGGACCACGGCCGGGCCGTGCCCGCTGAGGACAACCTCAACCGGCTCGCGATGGACGGAAACGACACACTCTGGGGCGGAGGCCGGTCGCTGCAGGACACCACGGTCCCCAACCGGGGCGGCATCGTGTGGAGGATGAACACCACCACGATGAGGTTCGACGCCGCCGGGAAGGCCGACCCGGCGAACAACCAGGTCCGGGGCCTTGCCGCGGACCAAAACGGCACCGTCTGGGCCGGAACGATGTCCGGGCGGGTGGCGCGCTTCGATCCGGCGAACGGGGCGGTCCTCCGGCTCAACAGCGGCAACCCGCTCGTGAGCGGCTACGGCATATTCCAGCTGGTGGCGGCTCGGAACGGGATGATATACGCCGGCACCACGCAGGCCGGGGCCGGAGGCCTCGTGCTGAGAATCGACCCCGCGACGAACACCTTCCGGACCCTCAACTCGGGCAACCCGGTGGTCGCCGGGGACGGCATCATGTCCATGGCGGTGGCAAGGAACGGCACCATCTACGGCGGGACGAACAACAACGCCGGGGCCGTCTTCATGATAGACCCTGCGAACGACCAGGTGACGGTGCTCGGGAAGCCGGTCGCCGGCTGCGGGGTAGTGGGAGACCTCTACCCCGCCCCGGACGGGTCCGTCTACGGCACGGCCGGCGGGGGCGCGCTCCCCGACGCCCACCTGTTCAGGATAGACGCCGGCACCGGGGGCTTCGTCGACACCGCGGTCCCGTTCCCCGGCACCGCCTGGCCCGGCCCGGTGGCGGTCGCCCCCGACGGCACGGTATGGGGCTCCGGCCTGGGGCAGACCCTCTTCAGGCTGGCGCCCGAATACCCCAACCCTCCTGCCGCCCGGCTCAACCGCATCTCCACCGGAAGGCTCTTCACCGAGAACTTCGAGCTCGGCGACACCAACTGGGACCCGAGCCCGAGCGCGCCCAACGCCGTGTCCTACTCGCGGGTGACGGACCCGACCAGCCCGTCAGGCGACGCGACGGTCTACGAGGAGACCGCGTTCAGCGCCTCGGCCTACACGAAGGCCGGCCCCCCGGGGCCGGTCCAGGCCAACCCCGACGCCTTCCCGGGAACGCCCGCGTCGGTCCTGGAGGCCTCGTTCAGGCTCAACACGCCCGGCGCAAGCAGCCCCCGCGGCGTCCGGCTGTTCATGGACTGGTGCGCCGGCAACCAGAACTACGGATTGTTCTTCCACGACGACACGGACGAGGTGGTCCTGGTCCGCGACGGCGGCATGCCGGTGGCGCAGGCGGCGATGACTATCGACCCCGGGTTCTGGTACGACGTGAAGTTCAAGGTCTGGCACCCGGCGGCCGGCAACCAGAACTCGACCCTGAGCGCCTGGGTGAACCGCACCCGGGTCTTCGACAACGTCCCGGTGCCGCCGCCCCAGCGCACGGGCGGCAGCGTCGTCCTCGGCACCCGCTTCTACGGCGCGAGCTTCGACAACGTCCGGCTCTACAGGGACACCAACATCACCGTCACCGGCCTCCAGCTGAACCAGAACGTCCTGCTCCACTCCATGGACGGGACCCTTGTCGCGAGCACGCTCGCCGCCGGCGCCTCGGCGGTCCTGGAAGTGAGCGCCGCCCGTTTCCCGCTCATGGGGTACTTCAACATCACCGGCACCGACGGCGTCACGGTCATCCACACCTCGCCGGCCATCGCCGACCTGTTCGGCGGGGACGTCTACAGGCTCGAGAACGCGCCCCTCGGCTCCTCGTGGAGGTACTTCGCAGCAGGCTCGTACCTCTCGGCGCCCCTCGACGCCTCCTGGGCGGTCCGCTGGACGGAGCTGAACTGGACGGCCCTGGTCCCCGCCGGAACGGCGCTCAACTTCCGGACGAGGACGGCGCCCACCGCCGGCGGCCTCGCGGGCGCCCAATGGAGCAGCCCGTACAACGCGAGCCCGGCGAGGATCGCCTCGCCCGGCAACCGCTGGCTCCAGCTCGAGGCCGCCTTCACGACCTCGGCGCCCATCTACAGCCCGGACCTGCGGGAGTTCACCGTGCGGTACGAGGCCTCCCCCAACTTCACGCTGCACCTGTCGCAGGACGCCGACCTGGTATATCCCGAGGACATGCTTACCTACACCATACGCTGGGACCAGACGGGCAACGGCCCGGCCAATGACGCCTGGCTCCAGGCGGACTTTCCACCGGAGCTCGAATTCATCAACAGCTCCGACGACGCCAACCGGACCGGGATGAGGTGGCATCTGGGCCAGCCGGCCCCGGGAGAGGGCCGCACCCTGGAGATCCGGGCGCGCGTCCCGTGGGACGTCCCGGACAACACCACGTTCACGAACACGGTGACGCTCGATTTCACGGACAGGGACGGCACGCCTCTGGCCAATCGCACGGCGGCCGTCTCGGCGCGGGCGGTCCGGGCGGATATCGCGTACGAGTTCTCGGGGCCGCCCGCGGCCGGACCGGGCGAGACCATCCATTACGATTTGTGGTTCAACAAGACCGGGAGCGGCTCCGTTACGGGCCTTGACCTGCAATTCGGGGGCGGCAGCTGGCTCTCCGTCGTAAACAGCAGCAACGAGAGCGCCCGCCAGGGCGACCGGTGGCGCATCCTGGATGTCGAAGGCCCCAACCGGCTCGACATCGCCGCCTTGGTCGACCCGTCGGCTCCGGACGGCGCCCGGACAGCGACCGTCCTCCTGGCGTTCTACACGATGCCCGGCAATCGACAATCGGTCCTGCAGGAATTGGGGCCGGGCATCACGACGGTGTCGGCGCCGGTCGTGAATGTCTCCAAGAGCGTGGACCGGCCATCGGCGCGGCCCGGCGAGACCCTGAACTACACCATCTCGTTCAACAACACGGGCTCGGCGGCGGCGATCGGCCTTGCCGTGACGGATGTCCTACCCCCCGTGCTGGAGTATCTATACAGCGCCCCGGCCAGGAGCGGCGCGGACAGCTGGAAGCTGCCGGACCTGCCTGCCGACAGGGCCGGTTCCATCCAGATCACCACCCGCGTCCGCAACGACACGCCTGAGGGCACCGTCATCAGTAACAAGGCATTGGCCAATTTCACGACCGCCGGAGGCATCGCGCTCCCGGGCGTTGCGTCCAACGAGGTCCGGACGCTGGTCGGGGCGCCCGCCAAGCCCAATATGACCGTGTCATTGGCAGCCGACAAGGCGGTTGCCGGCTGGAACGAGACGGTCAATTTCACCGTCGTCTACGACAACCTGGGGGACGGCCCGGCGCACTACGCCGTCCTGACGGCCGACCTGGCGGCCGGGATGACGCTGGTTTCGAGCAGCGCCGAGGCCAGCCGGGCCGGGACGGCCTGGATATTCCCGTCCGTGCCGGCTGGGCCGCACCGGCTCACCTTCACCGTCAAGATAGCATCGGGCATCGCCAACAACACGGTGCTGGACTGCAGCATCGCCCTCAACTACTCGGACGCCCGGGCCAACCCGATGCCGCCGTCCCGGGCGGGCGCGCCCGTGACCGTGAGGGCCGGGCCGGTCCCTCAGCCGGCGAGGCCGACTATCAGCGCCCGGAACCCCGCTCCCGGCCAGACCGGTGTGCCCACCGGCACTGATATCCGGATCACCTTCAGCGCGCCCATGAACCGGGTCACCGCCTCCGGGGCGTTCTCGATCTCCCCCGACGTGCCGGGGAGCTTCAAATGGGACGGCAACACCCTGGTCTTCACACCCGCCAGGAGGCTCGACCCGGGCAGGCGGTACACTGTTCTGGTGAGTCCGGAGGCCCAGGACGAGAACGGGATTCCCCTCGACCAGCAGTACAGCTGGTCCTTCACAACCGGGACCGGCGAGCCCTCCGTCACCGCCGGCACTTCGTGGCTGCCCCTGGTCCTCGTGCTGATCATCATCGCGCTCATCGCGGCCCTCGTGCTGGCCGGGCGCCGGAAGGGGCCCGTGGAACCCATGCCGGCCGAACCCGCGCCCATGACCCCCGACCAGGCCCGCCGCCGCCCGGCGGAAAAGACGCCGCCGCCGGCAGAACCGGTGCCGAAGACCGCCGCGCCTCCCCTTGCCGAGGGGGCGCCGCCCGGGCCGGCCGGGCCGCTCCGGCGGTCCGCGGAGCCCCGGGCCGTTCCAGAGCCTGAAGTCCCGGCGGGAGCGGAGATCTTGCCCGCCCAACCGGCCGGACCGCCGGCAGTCCCAACGCCTTCCGCGCCGGAGGCTCCCGCCCAGGGGCCGACCAGCCTTTCCGATTCCAACCTGGAAGCGCTCATGCAAAGGCTCAGGCAACATTGAGGGGCGCGATCGGCCCCGCCCTCAGATATCCGGGACAAGCATCGTCCCGTGCACCGCCCGGTTGTAGATGACGTAGAAGACGAGCGGCAGCAGCGCGACGAACAGGGTGAGCCATATCCCTATTATCGGATAGACCACCGCCGGGACCATGAGCCACATCAGGGCCTCGTGGTACCCGAAGAACCGGATGACCTTGGCCCGGTCGAAGGTCTTGAAGTTCATGAGGACCTGTATGACGACGAACGACAGGGCCGTGAGCAGGTAGATGAAGAATGCGACTGGGTGAAGCAGGCCGACGGTCGAGTAGAGGATGTAGAGCACGAGGGCCGACATGACGATCTTGAGGCCGTGCGTCGCGGCCATGAACGCGCCCGACACGTGGAGCGAGTTGCCGTCCGACCTCACGCCCATCGCGGCCGCCATGTTCGACACATCCGTGGCGACGTCCTTGAGCCCGCCCTCGAGGTTCTGCATGAAGCCCGACTGGAGCGCCAGATAGACGATGATGAATATCGCCACATTGGACATCGAGCCGGAAAGTATCGCCCCGTACCAGACGAGCGAGGCGATCCCGAGCGAGATGCAGATGCCCCAGATGTAGTGCGTCTTGCCGTACAGGTTGTAGGCCGAGACGATGCCCGCGGTGAAGAAGAGCGCCAGCAGGGCCCAGGGGTTCGGCCGGAAGTCCAGCGGGTTGACGCCGGAGAGGAACATGCCGAGGCCCAGCGAGACGACGAGAAGGGCGCCGTAGAACGCCCGGGCGGTCCGCATCGGGATGCGCGTGCCGACGACGCGGTCGGAGGTGTAGCTGACCTTCATGTCGTAGGAAAAGTCGGTGATGTTGTTGTGGATGCTCGCGGTGCAGTTTAGCAAAAAGCCCAAAAGCAGCAGTTCAACGACCCGGAGCGTGAACCCCTTGTCGACCAGCAGGACCGGCAGGGCCGTCGCCAGCGCGGTCAGCATGGAGTTCTGGGGCCGGACGGCCTGGATGTAGTCCTTGACGGTGGCCTGCTCTGCCATGGTGGCAGGGCTCGGATAAGCTACGGCGGTTATTTAAATGGCGGTGCACCGAAAATGCAGGGGTTTTGGGGCCTGCAAATGTATTAAATACCTGAACAGCGTTCATGGTCTGACCAGCAGTCAGCTGGTGGATGGCGGTCAGAATGGGCGTGGCTGAACGGAAGCGGCGGGAACGGGAGCAGAGGACGAGCGACATTCTCTCGGCGGCGGAGAAGCTGTTCCTCGCCAAGGGCTACGACGGGACGACGATGGACGACATCGCCCGGGCGGCCGAGCTCGGCAAGGGCACGCTGTATCTCTATTTCAGGAACAAGGAGGAGGCGTACTCGGCCATAGTCCTCAAGGGCGTCAGGCTCATGAACGGGATGTTCCGGGAGGCAGTGGCCGGGAAGAAAAAGGGCATTGACAAGGCCTCGGCAATGGGGGCGGCGTTCTACGAGTTCTACGAGAAGCACCCCGACTACTGCAGGAGCTTCCTCTTCTCGACGTTCGCCCTGAAGGAGAGGGAGAACCGGTACGCCGGGGAGCTTGCCGAGCTCGGGGCCTCCAGCCTGGGCCTCATGACCTCCGCCCTCCGGGAGGGCATGAAGGACGGGAGCATCCGGCCCGACATCGATGTCGCCAAGACGGCCGTGGCGCTCGCCTTCGGCGTCCAGGGCGTCGTGATGGAGCTTGCGGCGATGGACCCGAAAATGGCGGCCGTGCTGGGCGGGAAGCCCCGGGATTTCGTGGAGTACTCGATCGATCTTCTGAGGCGTGGCATGGAGAACAGGAGGCGGTGAACATGAGGATGACAAGGCAGGCGGCAAGGAAGGCGGTGCTGGCGTCGGCGTTTCTCTTTTTCCCGATATACATGAACCTCTTTTCGCCCTACGTGATAATCGACGGGGCTTTCCAGGGGATAGTGTCCGGCAGTTTCGCGGTGTTCATGGGGTTGTTCGTCCTGTCGCTCTTCGCCGGAAGGGGATTTTGCGGCTGGGGCTGCCCGATGGGGGGATACCAGGAGCTGCTCGCAAAGGCCAACGGCAAGGCGCCGAAGGGCGGGCGCTGGAACCTGGCAAAGTACGCCATATGGGTGCCCTGGTTCGGTATCGTCCTCACCGGCGGCATCATGGCCGGAGGGTTCCGCAGGCTCGACCTTTTCCACCTGATGGACGGCGGCATTTCCGTGTCCCGGCCGGAGGCCTGGGTCATCTACTTCATGGTCGTCGGCGTCATCACCGCGGTGCCCCTCCTTGCCGGCCGAAGGGCCTTTTGCAGGTACGTGTGCTGGATTGGCGTGTTCCAGATACTGGGCTCGAAGATACGGAGCAGGTTCCGGTGGCCCTCCCTGCACCTGGAGGCAGACAAGACGAAGTGCGCCAGGTGCGGCTCGTGCGACCGGAAGTGCCCGATGGGCCTCGGGGTCTCGGCGATGGTCCAGGCCGGCTCGATGGCCAACGACGAGTGCGTGCTCTGCGGGTCCTGCGTCGACGCTTGCCCCCGGAAGGCCATCAGGTTCGCAGGGACCTGGGCGCCGGGCGCCTCGATAGCCGCGTCGCCGGCCTGCTCGGGGGCCCCCTGCGGGAGGCAGTAGCGCCCGAAAAGGCCGCAGCGTCCGGGCCGGACCTCACTGGCTCTCCCCGCACTCCGGGCAGAAGCGCGAGTGGCGCTTCAGGGGCTGGCCGCACATGTGGCAGAACTTCCGGTCCCGGCCGGGGGGCGCGGCCTTCGCGGCCGGTATCGGCGGGACGGGCGGAACGATGCGGGGCGGAGGCCTGCCGGCGGCCAGCGCCGAGGTGGCCGGCGGCGGGAGGTAGGCGGACACCGCCTTGACGACGGCCGCCCCGGGCACGGCCCGGGGCGGGAATATTATCGGCGGCGGGGCGCGGTAGACCGTGTCGGCGTGCGCCTCCCTGGCCTTTATCTGGCGGACGAGCTTGAAGGCCACGCCCTCGAGGACGGGGAGCTTCCCGCCGAAGCGGAACTGCCGGCCTCCCACCACGGAGACCTCCAGCACGCGCCTCATCCGGGCGAAGCCGAGGAAGGACCCCAGCGCCAGGAACGAAAGGAGCAGTTGGTGCATCACGTTGACCCCGGGGAGGAACAGCAGGGCGCAGGCGGCAAGCGACGGGAAAAGCGGCCAGGGCCTCATCTCCACCTGCATCTGGGCGGAGATGACATGGACTATGTAATAAGAGTCGAGCCTTCCGGGGGGGTTTCCGAACCGGAGGAACAGCCTAAGGTCGGTGAGAGCCTCGAGCACCACCGGCCGCTCCCGGGCGAAGAGCGGCTTCACCTCGGCGCCCCGCAGGCCCAGGTCCTCGAGTATAACGTACTCGCCTACCTCCATCTGGTTGTGAAGCTCGGCAGTCCCGGGCATACTTCGCACCCTGGACGACCCCGGGCGGACTTAAGCTTTTTGCCAAATACGGCTGCCGGGAAGGGCGCGTTGGCGAGCGCACGGGCATGCGGCTGAACGGGTGCGCGGGCGGACGGGTGGACGGGAGTTTCAGGCCGGGGCGCAAGGAGAACCTCGAGTGCTTCGGCCACTGCCTGCCCTTCGAGACGTGGGAGCTCAAGCTCCAGGGGCGGACGAGCGGGAAGCGGGACCGCGGGCGATCAAAGCTCGCACAGGGGAAGAGTACCGGAAGGCCTCTGACAGGAGGCAGGAACGCCTTCCCGCTTCCCGCTTCCCGCTCACGCCTTCGCGCAGGGCTGCCGTATTATGGTCCTGAGCTTCTCCGGCTTCACGCGCCTGAAATCGCTCAGGTATATCTCGTGGTGCTTGCCCTGAAGGACGTAGCCTTTGTCCTTTATCGTGTCGTGTATCCGCCGGATGGTCGGGCCCTCGTCGGCGAACGGGCCGAAGTAGAGTATCTGGGCGGAGAGGCCTTCCTCGTAGCGCTCGAAGCGCAGGTCCTTGAGGCCGGGGAGCGGCTTCTTCTTTCCGGCCGCATCGATGGCCTTCCGGACGTCCTCCCTGGTGGCGAAATCCGGCTGCATGAGCATCATGGTCCATTTCCAGTTGCTCTTGTCCTCCTGGAGGAACTTCGACATGTCGTCGGCCCACCAGAGCCCTTCGGGCGGCATAACGCCGTAGTCCCGGGGCTTGCCCAGCTTGCCCTGCTTGAACATGAACTTGAGCGTGTACGAGACGGAGAACAGGGCGTCGAACGCCAATTGCATCCTGGGATTGCTGTTCGGGTCGCCCGCGCCGTCCATCATCAGGAAGTTGAACGCCGGGACCTTCACGATCGAGACCTCCTTGCTGGACGGGTTGTACAGTTCCTTGTGCTTCTTCCTGTAGTCGAGCTTTTCCATCCTTCAGCCTCCGGCTTGAAAGGGCGGCCCGGCTAATAAAGGTTTGAGCGGGCCTGCGCCTTCTCGCCCTCCTGGAATAGGTAAAAATACCTCCAAAAGGCATATGCGGACCGCTTGCACGCCGGGATGTTCGTTGCCAATGATGCCGTTTGCATTGGATGCAGGCGCGCCGGGCCCCGCAGGGAGTTCCGGAAGGTCGAGGGGCTTTGGGTCTGCCCAGCCTGCTTCGAGCAGCCGCCGCCGTCCCTGCTCGCCCCGGATTTCCATCAGAGGCCCGATTTCTCGAGGGGGCTGAACAGGTCCGGCATCCTCATGGCGGCGGCGGCGGGGCTTCTCGTCGCCGGAGCGGCCCTCTCCCTGCTCTTTCCGGCGGGGGACCCGTGGGACCGTGCCGATCTGCCCCTGGCCGCCCTGAACCGGTTCGTCGGCCGGGTCCTGGAGCCCTTGGCGGCCGTGCTGGCCGGCGCCTCCGCCGTGTCAATGCTCCTTCGCAAGGAATGGGTCATTGCATTGTCCACCGCTCTGGCAGGGGCCGGGCTGCTCGGGGCGGTCTTCTTCCTCACGCAGGTGTATCCGGGCTGGGACGCGGCCGTTTTGCTGGCCCTCTTTCTCTACATGCCGGCGCTCTGCATCATCTTCACGGCCCTCGCCTCCATGTCGCGGAGGGACTTTTTGCCCTCCGCCCTTGACTGGCGGCCGGCCGCGGGACCCGCCGTGCTTCCGGCCGGGCTCCGGACGTACGGCGGGTACGTCGCCTCGAGCCGGGCCCTGGAGGCCGGGGCGGTGCTGACGCTCGCCTCCATCATTGTCATCCTGTGCTCCCTCGCCGGCTCGCTCCTGGGCCCGGGCTACTGGACCCCTCCGCACCCCGGGGACGTCGCGGTATCGCCGGCGGCGTTCAACGGCCACGTCCTGCTTCTTCTGACCGGCGCGACGCCTAGTCTTGCGGCGGCCGGCGCCGCGCTCCTGCAGCGGCGCTGGAGCCTCGTCCGCTGGCTTCCCCTCCCGGCGCTGGCGCTCATCGGGGCCGCGCTGATGAGGACGCCCGGCCTGCCCTCCTGGAGGGACCACCTTCTGTTCAGCAGCCCGGGGATGATCATCGTCGTCATCGCGTTCGTGGTTCTCGTCCCGGCCTCGCTCGCGCTGTGCTCGCTGTCGTTCGTCTTCGGACCGGGCAGGATCAGGATGCGGGTCCTGACCCGGATATCCGTGAATACCATGGCCTGCGCCGCCCTGATGGGGATACTGCACGCCGTTTCCTGCGTTTCTGTCCATTATTACCATCTCGAGGACCTGGCGCGGGGCCCCGATGCCACCCATCTTGGGCCTGTACCGGGCGCCCTCCCGTTCCATCTCATGATCGCCGTCAGCTTCACGCTGACCGCGGCCCTGGTGGCCCTGGCCCTCTGGCGCAGGGGGCCCCTCACCCTGGTGCTGGCCATCTCGACGGCCGTGCCGTTTTTGGGATGGCTGGGCTTCCATTCCTATGCAGGCGAGGATATTGCCTACCTCAGCCTGTACAATTTCCTGGCCTGGGGGCTTTCCGTGGCCGCGTTGGCCCCGGCGCTTGCGCAGAGGATCCTTGACAGGAGGGCGGCCGCGAGGATTCCCGCCGTCACACCCCTGCCCGGCACGCCATATCCCGCGCCTGCGCTGAGCGCGGCCGTCGCGGCCCCACCCAGGGCGGCCGGGCGCCGGCCGCCCGGTGACGGCCGATTTCCGCGGCCCTGATGCCGGCGCCCTGCGCCTTTTTGAATGGATTAGCGTTTGTACCAGAAACTAATTATCCCCAAACCAATTCCCATCAGTATATTGGGGAAGGGAAAGGACATGGCGCGCCAAAGTATCATCCGGGCCTCTGTACTGGCTCTTGTCATGGTCGGAGCGGGCATCGGACTGCTCCCGACAGCCCCGGGAGCCGACTCGTGGGTCAAGACGGACATGGGCATGCCCTTCGACAAGGGCCAGCTCCTGGGCGTGGCCGCCGGCGACGGCGACCGCGACGGCTCGCCCGAGGTGTACTTCACCGGCGGGGAGCGCGGCGGGCTGTTCCAGTACACCTACTACCCCGAGAAGGGCGCCTGGGCCTCCGAGAGCCTGGTGCAGGGCGGGTTCGCCGCCACCGCGGTGGCCGTGGGCGACGGGGACGACAGCGGAAACACCGAGGTCTACGTCATGGGCATGAACCGGGAGCCCCCGCGCATGCGCGCCGCCATGTACCAGTTCTACAACACCGGCAAGGGCTGGGAGAGGGCATTGGTGGGCACCACGGGCTCCAACGGCAACGACATCGCCATAGGCGACGGCAACAACGACAGCCGCACGGAGCTCTTCTCGGCCGACTCCGACGGCCACATATACTCCTACTCGTCGAGCGGCAACAGCTGGAACACGCTTGATGTCGGCAATTCGACCGTGCCCCCGAACGCGCAAGGGAACCCGATGGAATCGGTGGCGGTCGGGGACGGCGACAACGACGGCTGGCCGGAGGTCTACGGCTCGGCAGCCGACGGCTCGGTGTACCGGTTCGCCGCCGCCGCCTTCGGCTGGTCCATGAGCGTGGTCCACCAGGGCGAGGGCCCGGCGCCCGGCCCGTTCCCGTGGCCGGTGAAGGGCTCCGACATGTCCGCCATCGCGGTCGGCGACGCCGACGGGGACGGCCAAAACGAATTGTACGGCGCCTCCTTCGCCAACGCCTCGATATACAGGTTCAGGTTCGACCCGGCCACGGGAGGGTGGGCAGGCTCCCGGCTGGGCTCGCTGGGCAGCGGGGTGAGCGCCCTGTCGCTCGCGCTGGGCGACGGCAACTCCGACGGTTCCCGGGAGCTTTACGTCGGGACCTCCAACAACCAGGTCTACAGGGTGTCCTACGACGCCGCCTCCGGCCTCTGGCACTCCTCGGCGGTGGGCTCCGGCAACGGGCCCATCAACGGCGTGGCTGTGGCGAGCGCCACCGGCGATCCGTCCCAGAAGGAGGTCTACGCCGCCTGCCAGGACGGCCACGCCTACCAGTTCGTGGTGGACCGCACGCCGCCGAACAACCCGGTGGCCACGTCGGACACGCACCCCGTGCCGGGGACCTGGTACTCCGCCTCGATAGTGCACGTTCTCTGGTCGGACGTCGGCAAGGACGTCTCGGGCATCGACGGCTACTCGTACTCGTGGGACCAGGCGCCCGGCACGGTCCCGGACGCCGTCAAGGAGGTGGAGGAATCCGTCCACGACGCCACCTCGACCGCCCTGAGCCCCGGCAAGTGGTACTTCCACATCCGCGCCCGCGACAAGGCCCTGAACTGGAACGCCACGGCCTCGCACTTCGGGCCGATATGCGTCGGCACGGCGCCGGACGTCGAGCCGCCGCAGATATCCAACGTGCTCGTGACGGGCATCACGGACAGGCTCGCGGTCGTCAGCTGGTCGACGAACGAGCCGGCGCAGGGTGTCGTGGAGTACGGGGCCTCCGCCTCCTACGGCCAGAGGACGCTGGATCCGACGTTTTCGCTCGAACACGCCATCACGCTCTCGGGCCTCTCGGCCTCGACGACCTACCATTTCCGGGTCTCCGCGACGGATTCCAGCGGCAATTCCGCAAGCTCGGAGGACAGGACGTTTTCCACGCTGGCCACCCCGGACACCTCCCCGCCCGTAATATCGAACGTGAGGGTGAGCGGCCTTTCGGACCGCGTCGCCGTCGTCTCGTGGGAGACGGACGAGCCGGCCGACGGCGCCGTGGAGTTCGGGATATCGGCGGGCTACGGCCAGAGGCTGGAGGCGGCCGGCTTCGTCAAGCTCCACGAGCTGACGCTCACCGGGCTGAACGCCTCGACGCTCTACCACTATCGGGTGCTGTCGAGGGACGCCACCGGGAACGGCCCGGCGGCCGGCGCCGACGCGACGTTCACGACGCTCGCCCTGCCGGACACGACCGCGCCCGTGCTCTCGAACATCAGGGTGGAGCAGGTGACGGCTGCCTCGGCGATAGTGCTTTGGGACACATCCGAGGTCTCCGACAGCTTCGTCGACTACGGCGCGACCGCATCCTACGGCAAGAGCTCCGCCGACAGCACCAACCTGCTCGCCCACAGCGTGCTCCTCCAGGGCCTGGAGGCCAGCACGCTCTACCATTTCCGGGCGCTGTCGGCCGACCCATCCGGGAACACCGGCCGGGGCGAGGACATGACGTTCCGGACGGCGGGCGGGGGCGGCCCGGCCGACAGGACCCCTCCGGTCATCTCCGGCGTCAACGTATCGGGCATCTCGGACATCCGCGCCGTCGCCATCTGGAGCACGGACGAGCTTTCCGACAGCGAGGTCGAGTACGGGACCGGCACGGCCTACGGCCTGAGCGCCACGGACCAGGCGGACACGGCGGTCCACAGCGTGGTGCTCGAGGGCCTCAAGCCGATGACGACCTACCACTTCCGCGTGAAATCGACGGACGTGTTCGGCAACGGGCCGTCCGTCAGCCCGGACGCGACCTTCACCACGGCCGGGGCGCCGGACACCTCCCCGCCCGTGATATCCGGAATAAAGGTTACCGGAGTCACCCGCACCGGCGCCACCATCACCTGGGCCACGAGCGAGCCGGCCACGAGCGTCCTCTTGTACGGCAACTCGACGGCCTACGGCCAGAACATCACGTTCAAGCAGTACGTCGTCTCGCACAGCGTCGTCATATCGGGCCTTTCGGCCGGGAAGAGCTACCACTTCCGGGTGGGCGCGGCGGACCCGGCGGGGAACCCCGCCCAGAACAGCACCGACATGACGTTTTCGACCAAGAGCGGGGCGACGGCGACGAGAGCGCCCCTGCCCTGGCCCTGGACGGCGCTCGCGATATTCCTCGCGGCCATGATGGCCGGCGGAGTGGCCTACTACGTCTACACGGTCCGGAAGGCGCCGGCCGGGCACGGGGCCCAGCCGGACAAGCTGACAACGCTACCGCCAGCCGCGGGGATGGCGCCCGTGGCCAATCCCGCGCCTTCTGGCTCCTCCGACGAGGACGCCGAGACGCTCCGGATGGACGACGGGCCGGCGCCCGCCGCCGCGGCATCGGACGGCGGTTGGGAGGAGGAGGCCGACGGCGCGCCGGCGCAGGAGCCGCTGCCCATTGCCATCGCCGCTGCGCCGGCGATAACGGCCCCGCTGCCAGAGCCGGAGCCCGCGCTCTCCCGGACGCCCGTGAAGCACATCCGGTGCCCGGCCTGCCGGGCGAGGATACCGATCTTCACAGACGGGCCGACGCGCATCGAGTGCCCCAACTGCGGGACGAAGGGCGAGTACCGGCCGAAAGGACAGCCTGCAGCGCAGAGCGGGCAGGGTGCAGAAGAAGGTGGGCAGCGGGCGGAAGCGGCGACGGCCGGTGCGACGCGGATAACGGCCGCGCCGATGCCCAGGACCGCGACGACCATCACTCCTGCGCCCCACCCTGCCGCGGCCCCGATGACCCGGCCGCCGGCGCCGGTGCCTTCGGCTTCCAGGCCGGGGCCCCAGCCCTCGAGGATGACCCGGTGCTCGGCCTGCGGGACGCCGGTGCCGATATACGGCACGAGCTACCCGGTCAAGGTCGTCTGCCCCGGCTGCGGGAAGGCGGGCATCTATCGCGGGCCGAAGAGATGATGCTCCGGCCCGGAGATTTTATTACCCCTACAAACGAAGGATTCTGATGTTTTTTCGGAAAATGTAGGGGTAATAGCCTATCGACGCATTTAGACGAATTAAAAGCCCTAGCATTCACCGACCGGGTGGAAAGCTATTTATCCGGGCCGTTCGAAAACCTCCCCCATGGACCCATCCGCATGGTCGGGGCGGGACGGCCCTTCATATGCCCGACCGGAGGATTTATGTATAACGGAATGTATAATATTGACGGTAATCTCATGGTCTACGCCACCATCAGGAAATGGGGGAACAGCTACGGGATACTCCTCCCGGCCGAGTTCGTCCGGAGCCGGAACCTGAGCGAGGACGAGGTGGTCGAACTCGAGATCCGAAAACGCGAGTTCCGGATGAGGGACTTCTACGGCATCGTGAAATCCCGCCGGAGCATCCAGAAGATCAAAGACGAGCTGAGGGAAGGGTGGGGGGATTGAAGACCTTCTTCTACGACACCTACGCGCTCGTCTCCATCCAGCACGGGAAGGAATCCTACGATGAATACACCGATTGCGGGATACTGACCACACGGCTCAACCTCATGGAGGCCTATTACAGCCTCCTCCGGGACAGCGACGAGAGGACGGCCGGCGTCTATTACGACGGCGCCCTGCGGCATGCCGTGGATTTCACCGACTCCGACATCAAGGGCGCGATGAG